>LXOW01449539.1_pt1 | contig 33895 bp, 14 predicted proteins | sample 1368591 | NCBI WGS metagenome assembly LXOW01 (sample SAMN04884650, study PRJNA319009) | bovine gut metagenome | isolation source: Cow rumen | host: Bos taurus | place: Italy: Legnaro (PD) | collected 2014-07-09
GTACTGGAATTACAACAGAATCTTTGACTTTGCCTATCACAGATAAGGACCCTGATAACTATAACTTTAATTACCATACAGTGCAGTTGCCCTACTTCAACGATGTAGGTAAGGATAATTATAAGAATGGTAAAGTGGTGACAGGATGGGAAGTCACGGTTTCTGGGGGTACTCATTCTTACTCTACAGGTGCTGATGGCTCTGCAACAGTGAATAATGAGACAGGTGAAATTACACTTACTACTCCTTATAACTTTGCTGACCGCAAAAGCACGGAAAAGGACAACTATGGAACAAGCGGACGTATTTTCAGCCAAGGTGCTTATTTCGATGTGCCTGAGGGAGTAAGTTCTATTTCCATTAAGCCTCATTGGGCTAATGCGGTGTTCATTGCTGACGCATCCCTCGATGTGGTGTATGATCAAAGCATGGCTAATGCATATAATGTACCCAATGTAGGAGGCGTTGTACGCTATACAAATGGACAATCATATACTTTTACAACTAAAGAAGGGAATATTACTGTGCCGGTTTATACAAAGTTTGGGGATAATGATGGTGCGTTAAAGGCATTGTTTCCTTCTGCCCCAACTGGTACAGTTTACGATAACGCATTGGTTTTGGTTGGTAATTTCCATAGTCTCGCTTTATCTTCAGATGCGGATAATCTGCCTTATACCATTATGTCGGCAGATTTCAATCATGACAATGAACCCGACAACTCTTATATCTTGCGTTTTAATGACCGTAAGCGTGTGCATCCTGTCAGAATAGACTTTTTGGATGCTATAGGTCTTGGTATGGCGCAGAAATCAACAGGTGGCTCAGGTACTTACAATTTTGGTATTATGCAGCCATTAGGTTGGTTCGAATGTACGAATACCGGTCTTTTCCGTGTCACGCAGTTTGAGTATGATAGAGACCCCAGAACATCTGCACCAATGATTTTGCATGGAGGTGTGATAGAACAGTGGGTAACTGTAGCAGAAACATCTGGAAATGTGACAGCAGCAAATGCAGTGGATTATTACCACGTGGGAAGTAATGTGTGGTTTAAGGAGTTTCATATTGGAGCCCATCAGGATAGACAACAATTCATAAGCCCTCATCCTCCCATTTCGGTAACAGGTGGAGACTTTGATGTTTTTTATCTGACAGGTATGTATAATACCCCCAATACCAATTATCCAGATAATGCTGAATGTTACATCAATGGCGGCCGCTTTGGCAAGGTGGCAGGAACAGGTATGCAAGGTTTAGGCAACGCAGGAGGTGATGGAGTTACAGGAGGTCCTTCTGAAACAGGTAATATCATTTGGCAGATAGACCATGCTGACATTGATGAGTTCTACGCTGGTGGTATCAATGCTGCCCATATTGCAACAGGCAACATATATACCGTTATCACAAATAGTCGTGTAGATCAGTTCTGTGGCGGACCTAAGTTTGGTAACATGAACAGCGCTAAAAAAGTGGTTACCAATGCCACTAATTGTACGTTCCGTACTTTCTTTGGTGCTGGCTATGGCGGCAATTCCTATAACCGTGAATATCCGACTAATAAATATGATAATTATACCTATAAATGGAATGATTGGCTTAAAACTGTATACAAAAAGGAGTATAAAGCTGGCTTTAAAGGTGTATCAACACGAATAGACTATCAGTTTATCCCCAAGTCTGATAATGACAAGANNACTACGCATGACGTTACATCAATACTCACAGATTGCACCATTACTACCAAAAAGCTAGGACGCCTCAAACTTTTTGATCAGTGTCTTGGCAACTTCTATGGCGGTGGCAGCCTTGGCATGGTTGATGGTCCTGTTAAGTCAACGCTCACCAACTGTACCGTGGAAGGTAATGTGTTTGGTGGTGGTTACTCAGCGACATTGCCTACAGTAGATGTGATGGATAACAGTTTCCAAAGGGAACCAAATTATGACAAGAGTACTGGAGCCTATACGGAGGCAATACTTCCAACTACAGAGCCTTACACTTGGGAGCATCGCGATATGGAAAATACGACAGCGATTGACACAGAAAAAAAGATTCTATATACCAAAGAAAATCTTACGGGTTTAGGGGCAGTCACTGGCAATGTTACGCTCACTATTGATGGCAATACCACACTTACAGATGGTAAGAGAATGTCTGTTGCAAAGAGTGTCTATGGCGGTGGTGAAGAGTCTGGTGTCGAAGGCAATATCGAAGTGACCGTAATTGGTGGTACTATAGGTACTGAAAATAAAGGTGGAGCTGAGTACGGCAATATCTATGGTGGAGGTAAAGGTAAAGAAGATGATGTTACAGCTGGACTGGTGAAGGGTAATACTTATGTTAGTATTAGTGGCTCGCCTGCCATTCTCCATAATGTATATGGTGGTGGTGCCTACGGCTCGGTAGGTGACTTTAACTACGATGCTACCACAGGTATGCCTACTTCTCTGAAAACTGCGAATACTGGCACTACAAATGTCAACATCACGGGTGGAACCTTTGGAACGAATGGCCATGAGAATGGTATGATATTCGGTTCGTCACGTGGTGACGTGGGTGCTCCAGGTGCTATCCATGATAAGCTGGCTTGGGTATATGATGCGAATGTTACTATTGGTACTCAAAGCAATGAGCCAAGTATGACGAATCCTTCAATTGCCGGCTCCGTATATGGTAGTGGAGAGAATGGTCACACCTTCCATGATGCTACCGTAACCATTCATAGTGGTAAAATTGGTATTACCGATACCAATGTTGATGGTGGTGCAGCATACGAATATCGTGGCAATGTCTATGGTAGCGGTTGTGGTACGGATATGTATGACTCTGACAATGATGGAACAGAAGACACGTATAACCCGCTGGCAGGTGTCGTACGAGGTCAAACAACAGTAACCATCGACGGTGGCCATGTGGTTCACAATGTCTATGGTGCCGGTGCCATGGGATCTGTGGGCGGCGGTTCTGGCAACTCAAGCGGTAAGACCAATGTGACCATCACGGGTAAGGCACAGATTGGTGTTGACGGTGAGGGCAATGGAAATGTATATGGTGCTGCGCGTGGCGACCAAAACGTTAATGAGGAGAATTACTCTACCGTAAGTTCTACCACATTAGAGGTTAGTGGCGATGCCGACATCAAGGGTAGCGTCTTTGGCGGTGGTAGTCTGGGCTTAGTTAAAGGTAGCACTCAAGTGACTATCAGTGGCGGTTCTGTACACCAGAGCGTCTATGGCGGTGGTAGCGAAGCTAATGTGAAGGGCAATACCAATGTGAGTATGACGGACGGTTATATCTTTAATGGTATCTTCGGTGGTGGCCTTTCCGGTTCGGTAGGAACCTTTACAAGGTCAACGGATCCGGATGATGTGAATATCTTTGGGCATAAAACTCATGAAGGCTGTATTGGCAAGCCTACATCATGTGCTGATGGCACAGGCAAATGTACGATTGTTGTCAGTGGCGGACAGATAGGTCCTATAGAAGTGGCAACACTGGGTATGAACAGGCTGGATGCTCAAGGAGGTCCAGTACCAGAAGGTTGGGTCTGGGGTGGAGGCCGAGGCAAGGTGGAGTCTCCGAATGAAAACCCAGACGTGCACTTCACTGCTTACGTAAATGAAACCGATGTGACCATCAAAGACAATGCCTTTATTCTGGAGTCTATCATTGGTGGTGGTGAGTTCGGACGCGTGCTTGGCAATACAAAGGTACAGATTAAGGGCGGTCAGATTGGTGTCGGAGCTGGAAAGGTTGATGCTAATAACAAGCCTATACGCTATACGGAAGCACAATTCGTCAATCCTCTCACAACGACTATTACAAGTGGTCAAGATGGTAATGCGCTGGCTCCCTGTTCTCACTTTGACTATGGTAAGACAGAAGGAAACACAACTGTTTATAAGACCTATGACCCGTATGCTGATGAATATAAACAAGCCCACAGTGGATCGCTGCCAACGGGTCTCGAGGGTGGCGTTACAGATGGCGCTTCTGACGGTAAGACGTGGATTGGATGCGTGTTTGGCGGCGGTTCAGGCTATTTCCCGTATAAGGAAACTGATGCAAATGGTAATATCACAGGTTACGGCTGGGTTGAGTCTGCAGGCTGGGTAGAAGGTGATGCCGAAGTGGAGATTTCTGGTGGTCATATCCTGTCAAATGTCTATGGGGCAAATGAATATACTACCGTACAGGGTAAGAGTACAGTGACGATGACTGCCGGTACGATTGGCGTGCCACGTACCCAGGAGCAGATAGCCGCAGATCCTAAAATTGGTCATCTGTTTGGGGGTGGAAAGGGCGACCCTCGACCTTATTTCAATAATAAGACCAATGCAGGAAGTGTGGAAGTTTCAGTTTCCGGTGGTATCATCTATGGCTCTGTCTTTGGTGGTGGTGAGTCTGGTACCGTAAAGGATGGCGTGACAGTCAGCATAACTGGCGGTGTGATCCTTAATGACGTCTATGGCGGTGGTGCTTTGGCTGATACCCAGACCAGCAACTGGAATGCTTCGGCAAATAACGGTGATGGCGGATGGGCTACAGGCAAGACTTCCGCATCGAGCACTACTACCGTTCGCCTGACAGGTGGTACTATCTTAGGTGAGGCATACGGAGGTGGACTGGGAGAAGCTGGCAGTCCTGCCTATGTCTATGGTGACGTGCTGTTGGATTTGAACGGTACGACGACATCAGGCACAACAGGTACACCTATTGCTAATAATGCAAAGGGTTGTGTTGTCGGACAGGTCTTTGGTTGTAACAACGTCAACGGAACGCCGAAGGGTGATGTAATGGTGCATGTCTATGCGACGCAGAACGCTGCGGCTACACAGATAGCAAATACTCCGGCTGTCGAGGCTTCTGAAACTAATCCAGCCGTGGCTGCGGTGGAGAATGCCAAAGTGCTAGGTCATTACGACATGGAGGCAGTCTATGGCGGTGGTAACATGGCTGCGTATGATCCTGTGACACCATACAATGGAACTTCAGGTTCTAAGACACAGGTCATTATTGAAGGTTGTGACAAGACCAGTATCGAGACCGTCTATGGTGGTGGTAATGCTGCTGCCGTGCCTGAGACCAACGTGGTTATCAAGGGTGCTTATGAGATAGGCTACCTGTTTGGTGGTGGTAATGGTTATGGCGACCAAAATCCTGGTGCTGATATTGGTACGCTTGACCATGGCACAACGACTTATGGTACGGGTAATGCAAACTCTCGGATGGAGGCTGGATTGATTCACGAGGCATACGGTGGAAGTAACACGAAGGGTGTCCTCAAGGGTTCTATTAACCAGGTGTCTGCTCCTAAAGACTCTGAAGACGAAGATTATTGTTGTGATTTGGTATTGGAGAAGATTGTCGGTGCCGGTAAGTATGCGGACATCGACGGTGATGTGAATATGACCTTGAGCTGTCAGCCTTCGAGCAAGGTGCCCCTGCTGTTTGCGGGTGCTGACGAGGCGAACGTGAATGGTAACATCACGCTGAACATCACCAATGGTAACTTTGGCAAGGTGTTTGGTGGTAATAACCTGGGTGGTGCCGTCAAGGGTAAAATCACGGTGAACGTGGAGGAAACGGGCTGTCAGCCTATCAAGATTGACGAGCTCTATCTGGGTGGTAACGAGGCTGCCTACTCTATCTATGGCTATTATGAGAGTGATGAGACCCAAACAGAAACGGGTAAGAAGATTCTGAAGCCAAGAGAGTCGGCAACAGATTCGCGCCTACCTGTTAACCGCGATGGAACGAAATATGCTTCTATCAACGCATTTACAAATTATGCTCAGCCCGAACTGAACATCATCTCTTGCACCTATATCGGCGAGGTATTCGGTGGTGGCTTGGGTGCACCTGCCACGATGTATGCCAACCCGTCGGTGAACATCAATATGGTAGCGGGTGAGTATGCGGAAACGGCTGTTCCTGCCATGATGACAGAATTAAATCTGCCAAATACCGAAAATACCAACCATTTAGGTATTATAGGAAATGTATATGGCGGTGGTAATGCTGCTGATATCTATGGCACTACCACGGTTAATATCGCTACAGAAGCAAATAAAGGTGCATACATCACTGGTATGGTATTTGGTGGCGGTAACAATGCCGACGTGAAGGGTAATACTGCAGTCAACATGGCTGGTGGCTATGTAAAAGACCGTGTATATGGAGGCGGTAAGCTAGGTAATGTGGGTACATTCACCAGAAAGGACAAAACAGCTTCAGGCCATACCCATGATGGCAATTGTATGGGTAAACCCGACACATGGACAGCTAATACCGGCAGATGTGTAGTGACCGTCAGTGGTGGTCAGGTAGGTCCATTAGGAATGACAATGCCTGATGACTACGGCTATGTGTTTGGTGCAGGTCGAGGTGAGACGGCTGATCCGAGCGTTGATGTGGATGTCGATTTTAAGACCTATGTCCACGACACGCGAGTAATCATCAAGAATACCTATGCAGAAGGTTATGCAACAGCAAACGACTCCTTAAGTCATATCACCAAGGCACCTCTCATCTGCGGTGGAGTGTATGGCGGTAGTGAGGCAGGCCGTGTGGGAAATAACACGGATGTAAGAATATATGGTGGACAGATTGGTTTAGGCAATGGACAAACAGCAGCTTATACAGAAGCACAATGGACGGCTGCTGTGACTGCTGTCACTTCGGGGAATGCAAGTAGCATAGCTACTGCTGCACAAGCCATGCCTGAGTGTAATAGCTGGACGTACGATCCTACTAGTCCACATAATGCACTGCCTTATGATGTACATGCTAATGATGCTTCTTATAATGCAGCGACGATGGGAGCAGCCTCTACTACAGGTTACGATGGTCATACGTTCTATGGAAATGTGTTCGGAGGCGGTTCTGGATATTTCGCTTATACAGGAGAGAATGTCCACGGTTGGTTAAGGTCTGCCGGACTGGTAGAAGGTGATACCCATGTGACGATTTCCGGAGGTCATATCCTGACTTCTGTCTATGGCGGAAATGAATTGACTGACGTGAACGGTAAATGTTATGTAAAGATGACGGGAGGTACGCTTGGTGTGCCACGTACATTGGCTCAGATTGCAGCGCATCCGGTGACGTGCTACCTCTTTGGAGCCGGTAAGGGTGACCAGCGCATCCACTTTAATACCTTTACCAATGTAGGGGCTGTAGATGTTAACATCTCTGGTGGTACGATATTTGGTTCCGTATTTGGAGGTGGAGAAGATGGTCATGTGCTTGGAAATGTGGATTTGGCGGTTAGCGGTGGCCATATCGGAACATGGGGTACTTCGTATGTCGATGGTAATGTGTTCGGTGGTGGTCGTGGCTTCGGTGGTGATGCCCTGACTGCTGGTGTTGTACAGGGCAATGTGGATGTTACCATCAGCAATGGTACCGTGTTGGGAAGTATCTATGGCGGTGGACGTCTAGGTTCAGTAGGAACTTATCTTGTTCCAGCTAGTCATGATAATTATGGCAAGCTGATTCCTGATGGAAAAAATCAGGATTACAAGAACTGGGATACGTCTGACAATAACTTTGGTAAACCTGTTGATGCTACGGGTGTAACCCATGGTCATGTGACTATCGACATCAGTGGCGGTACCATTGGTAACACACATGAATATATCATCCCCAATGCAGGCAATACCCCAACAGGTCTTAATATTGATAACATTGCCTCTTGGACGGATGCTAACTGGACGACTTGGAAGACTCATAATAACATCCCATTAACGGAGTTTGACGCCACCACCAACCGTCTGACACATACCAAGGGTGGTAACGTCTTTGCTGGTGCTATGGGACGCCTCTATGCCTTGAACGGAACCACGGTTCTGCCTCACTGGTTAGACTTGGGTAAGGTGAAGAGTACCAAGCTGACCGTTTCGGGTAGTGCTGTCATCAAGAGCAGCATCTATGGTGGCGGTGAGCTGGGTTGGACCAGTGGCACGCACAAGACTTCAGATAATAAAGATGTCAGCACAGAGATAAGCATCACTGGCGGTACCATCGGTAGCGAGATAACGGACAACAACGTTGTGCAGTACACCTACGGTAGCGTCTTTGGTGGTGGTTATGGCAATGCTACAGAGATGCTGACGGATGCCTACAGTAATAACACTTATCCAAAGTTCCAGGCTGGTCGCGTGATGAACAGCACAGCGGTCAACATGAGTGGCGGTACGGTGAAGGCCAGTGTCTATGGCGGTGGCGAGCTGGCCAATGTGGGCTATGGCTTCTATAGCTTTAGCAATAACGACTATGGTATAGGAGAGACAGCACTCGCCCAGGCGAGTGATGCGGCTAATACCTATGTTACCGTGAGTGGTGGTATTATTGGCAAAGCCCCGATTACAGCCTCGACTGGTAATACTTACTTTGGCGGTGCTACGATGGGTAACGTCTATGGTGGTGGCAGTGGTGACAACGATGTTTCACGCTGCGGACTGGTTTTAGGTAATACCAATGTCAACATCAGTGGTACGAACACCCGTATCTACCATAATGTATATGGTGGTGGTGCATACGGTTCGGTGGGTGACTATGAATATGCTACAGAAACTGTTCAGCAAGTAACCAGGGTCAAGGATCCTAATGCTGTCCACACCACAGGCACTGGTACTGCCAATGTCACTATCACGGGTGGCATCATCGGCTACGACGGTAAGGACAACGGTATGGTGTTCGGCTCGTCACGAGGTGATGTGCAGGGTGAAGATTCGCGTGACAACTACATGGCATGGGTCAATGATGCCTTTGTCACCATCGGCACCTCTGGTCAGGGTACAACATATACGACTCCGCTTGTCAAGGGTTCTGTCTATGGCAGTGGTGAGAATGGACATGTATTCCATGATACGGATGTTAAGATTTATAGTGGTACGATAGGTATAGACAATGCTGACACCTCAGTAGAGGGTTACACTGTGACCAGTAGTGGAACTACGTATAATGGTCCGGAATATGCGTCACGTGGCAATGTCTATGGCGGTGGCTGCGGTACCGATACCTATACGAAGAATAACAAGGAATACTTTAACCCCACAGCAGGTATTGTGAAGGGTAATACCACAGTGACGATGACTGGTGGCCATGTGGTGCGTGCGGTTTATGGCGGCGGCTCTATGGGCTCCGTAGGTACGTTTACCGAAGCGGATGCTACCTATCACACTTCACATGAAGACGTGCCTGTAGGAAAACCTTATGAATGTGCCGAGAACACAGGCCTTTGCACTGTGACTATCAGCGGTGGTAAGATTGGTCCTACGTCAATGTCGATGCCTAACTACTATGGTAACGTGTTCGGTGCTGGTAGAGGTGAGATGCACGACCCGGCTGACTATCCAAACCTGGAGACCTCAGCCTACTTCAATAAAACCAAGGTGCTAATCAATGGCAATGCCTTCGTGAAAGGCTCTGTCTATGGTGGTGCTGAGAGTGGACACGTGCTGAACGATACGGAAGTGGAGATAAACGGCAAATGCCAGATAGGTTGTGGATACGATGGAAGCACTAATGGTGCTGGTGACTTGGACAGAGTCTATACCGATGCAGAATGGGCTTACGACGTGACAACGGACAACACCAAGTTCCTGTATGAATGTAACAGCTGGCCATATCGGGCTCCTTATACACCATACGACAAGTTTGCTGATGATGATGGCGAATATCCTGATGGTTCTTCTGCTGATAATGCACACTCTACGGGTACCGACGGTCATACGTTCTATGGTAACGTGTTCGGTGGTGGCTCAGGTTCTACTCCGTATGCACCGGGTAAATGGCTGCCCACTGCCGGATGGGTTGAGGGCAACACCACGGTGGAGATTAAGGGTGGCCACATCCTGACATCAGTCTATGGTGGTAACGAGATGTCTGACGTAGGTGCCGGTGGCGTTAGGAAGATGACAGACCTCGAACATGAGACGGCCGATATGTTCTACGATATCACGAAGTCGGGTGGTAAGTGTACGGTAAAGATGTCGGGTGGTACGCTCGGTGTACCACGTACCTTGGCTCAGATTGCCGCTCACCCCTTGACCTGCTACCTCTTCGGAGCCGGTAAGGGCGACCAGCGTATCTTCTTCAACAAGACCACGAACGTGAAGGAGGTGGAAGTGGAAGTCTCTGGCGGTAGAATCTACGGTTCGGTATTTGGCGGCGGTGAGGATGGCCACGTGATGAAGAACGTCACGATGACTATCAAGGACAATGCCAACATAGGAACCTGGGGCACCAGCTACGTCGATGGTAACGTCTTCGGTGGTGGTCGTGGCTTCAGTGGTGAGGCCCTCACAGCTGGTAATGTGGGCGGTAGCGTTGAAATCAACATCGAGGGTGGTACCATGCTGGGTTCTGTCTATGGTGGAGGCCGTCTGGGTTCCGTAGGCTACGGTCTGTATCTGGTGGACGAGACGGTAGATAACGAGCAACCCTATGGTGTGATGCGTCCCAATAATGTGGATGACAGAGGCAATACCGTTTCTGGCTTCAACCGTGGATATATCACTATCAATATCAGTGGCGGTACCATCGGTAACGACATAGAGTATCAGGCTAATCCTACGGCTACCGATAAGCAGAAGATGCCAACTACCACATTCGACAGTCAGAACCATCTGCTCTACACACGTGGCGGTAACGTCTTTGCAGGCTGTATGGGTCGTCTGTATAGCTTGGAGAATACATTATTGCCGCTATGGCCTAAGCTGGGCCGCTGTAAGCAGACGACGCTGAACATCACGGGCGGTACCATCAAGAGTAATGTCTATGGTGGTGCAGAGCTTGGCGTGGTTGAGCAGAATACCTCAGTGAACATCACGGGTGGTCAAGTGGGCACCCAGATAGGTACGGGTAGTGGTGCTTACTACTATGGTAGTGTGTTTGGTAGCGGTAAGGGTAGCAATGATAATATCACTTATCCTTCTGCTACGCCAGCAGCAGAACAGATTCCTATCAGCGAGGCAGGTACGACTGGAGGCAATGTGACAGTACACCTGAACAAAGATGTGGAAACAACTGCCAAGGGTGGTATCGTCCGCAAGGTGTTCGGTTGTAACGATATGAACGGTACTCCGAAGGGTGATGTGCTGGTACATATCCATGCAACACAGAGCGAGGGAACTGACAATATCGCGACGAAGCCTACATCGGGCTACGATGTGGATTACGTATTCGGTGGTGGTAACAATGCCGACTATGTGCCTACAGTGTCGGGTGCTAAGCAGAGTACCGAGGTGATTATCGAGGGCTGTGACTTGACCAGTATAGAAGAGGTGTATGGCGGTGGATATGGTGCTGCTACACCTGGTACGAAAGTGGAAATCAGAGGTACTAAGATTATCGATAATGTCTTTGGTGGCGGATATGGTGCAGGAGAGAACAACCCTGGTGCCAATGTCGGTATAAGGACTGACGGTACGACTGAATATGGAAATACAGGTGCTGGTGTGAAGACTGCCGTGGTACGACTGATGGCGGGCAATGTCAACAACGTCTATGGTGGCTCGAACACCAAGGGTGACATCCGTGGCGGCTCGTCGATCACGAATATAGACAAGACCGGTTCGCAGGGTACCAACCAGCCTTGCTGCGATGTCCTGAATGTGGACAATATCTACGGTGGTGGTAAGGATGCCGAGATGGCGGGTGGCGCTGAGATTGTTCTGGGCTGTATGCCAAACGACTGGATTTCGGAAATCTATGCCGGTGCTGAGAATGCCGACGTGGGTAACGATGTCAGCCTGACGCTGACCAGCGGTAAGTTCGGTCGTGTGTTTGGTGGTAACAAGTCGGGTGGTAAGCTGGATGGACAGATAGAGGTGAACATCGAGGAGAGCGAGACTTGTGGTACACCTATCATCATCGGTGAGCTGTATGGTGGTGGTAACCTGGCTCCGTATTCTATATATGGATACAATGGCGATGGTACCCCAAGAACGGAAGCCCAGCCAAATGTTACACCTCACAACTCACCACGAGTCAACGTGCGTCGTTTTACCAGTATCGGTAACATCTTTGGCGGCGGTCTCGGTGCAAACGCCGTGATGGTAGGTAGCCCAACGGTGAACATCAACGAGGTGGCGTTTAATACAAGTGCAGAGGGTTACAAGTCTAATGAATATGATCCAGCTGATGATAATACTAAGCCATCTTGGATAGGCGATGGTGCGGATCAGGTGAAACTGTGGCCTCACACGAATGGCCAGATGGGTGTTATCGGCAATGTCTTCGGTGGTGGTAATGCTGCCCAGGTGATTGGTGATACGCATGTGAACATTGCTACGGAGAGCTCCGTGAAATTTGAGTCTATCCTCGACAATACTATTGTGGGTGACGATAAACGTGTGTCGAAGACTGTAGTCGGTGCTGACATCCGTGGCAACGTATTCGGTGGTGGTAATAATGCTGCGGTAACTGGTGATTCACATGTGACCATCGGTAAAGAAGAGGTTGTAACTTCGGCTCCGTAACCGGATCCGGCACTGCAACCGACCCCGGCACCGCAACCGAATCCTGCACCGCAACCGTAAAGACTTGCGACGCGCAAAAAAATAATTTTTTAAATTTTGCTGCCACCCTGCCACCAAATAGCGTTAAACGCCCTGTTTAAAGGAAAAATTGGTGGCAGCAGGGTGGCAGCAAAATTGCATATTTGGATGTCATTAATGAAATCGATTAAATTCATTAATGAAATCAACTTAATTCATTAATGAATTGGTTTTTGAGCCCATTGCTTCTTTGCCGTCTGGTTGAAGAGGTTGTANNGGTTGTAAATTCGCACTTTATTGCGATTTCGCTTGGAAGTTTCATAATTTTCCCGTATCTTTGCATCGCGGGAAATCCGTCACGGAAATTCCGTCACGGAAATTCCGTGATGAAAACAGAGAAGAAAGATGGCAAGACAAAAAACAAAAAAGTTGGAAAATCCCTTTGTTTATCAGGGATACGAGGGACCAGAGTATTTCTTTGACAGGACGGAAGAGACTGAAAATATACTCTCTTCTTTAAGAAATGGTCGAAATATTACGCTGGTTTCTCCACGAAAAATTGGCAAAACGGGGCTTATTCGTCACACATTTCACCAAATCAGCAGTGAAAAAAATGACGTTATCTGTATCTATGTGGATATATTCGCCACCCAAAATCTGCAACAGTTTGTGGAAACGGTGGGCAAGGCCATCGTGGAAGATGCACTGCAGCGTGAAAAGTCCTTTGCTTCTAAGGTAATGGACTTCTTCAAGGGTCTTCGTCCCACGTTCAGCCCAGACCCTATGACGGGCTTGCCTACTGTGACGCTTAATGTCGTGCCTGTTCAGGTGGAGATAACGTTGAAGAGTCTTTTTGACCATTTGGAAAAACTGGATAAACGGGTATGTCTGGCCATTGATGAGTTTCAGCAGATAGCCTGTTACCCCGAAAAAGGCGTTGAGGCGCTGCTGCGTTCGCATATACAGTTTATGCATAATGTGAGGTTTATCTTCTCAGGGAGTAGGATGCACATGATGGAGGAGATGTTCCTTTCCCCTAACAGACCTTTCTACCAGAGCACTCAGTTGATGACCCTCTCACCGCTACATGAGGACATCTATTATGATTATGCCCGCCGTTTCTTTGAAGAGAAACGAGGAAAGTTGGACCAAGGTGTATTCCTGCGGATGTATCGCTCTTTCGATGGCTGTACATGGTATATCCAAGCTCTGTTAAACCGTCTCTATGAACAGGAGAAGGTGGTGCATGACGACCAGCAGGTGGCTGATGCCATTCTTTTTCATATTGGTTCAAATGCTCCTCACTACCAAACAGTCTTCAGTTTTCTTACCGATAATCAGCGTAGCCTGCTGAGGGCACTAGCCACGGAAGGTGTTGTCAAACAGCCTCAGAGCGGTGATTTCATCAGGAGCCACAACTTACCTAGTAGCAGCAGCGTCAAAACGGCACTCGAAACTCTTCTGGAAAAGGAACTGATATACCAGACGGCAGAGGGCTATATTGTCTATGACCGTTTCTTTGCCGTCTGGTTGAAGAGGTTGTGATTTATAAACCTTATTTAAGTTTCGCATTCGCTCAACTCCTTACTAAACTTGCGAAAGTTGAGTAAACCTTATTATATTTTGGCCTGCAAAGTTACAAACAATATTTGTAATATGTTTATTTCGAGACAGAAAAATGAAAGAAATGGTGTAACAGCCAACCGAGGAGGTTGCCGAGGAGAACACCGATGGAGTCTGCCCAGAAATCGAGCCATTCACCGCTGCGCGTGGTGGTGCAGTAGGCTTGTCCTAACTCCACGAGACCACCCAGGAGAATCATGCCCACGAAAGCCACCCAGAACAGCACCTGCAGGTTCGGTTTGCGGGCTTCCTTACGGCAGTTGCGCAGGTACTCCCACCACATAACGCTGGTGGTGCCACCATACATTACCAAGTGGGTCCACTTGTCGATGAACTGTACTTCGTCAAACGGCGTCTCGGGAAAGAAGGGGGTGAAGGAGAGGAGGAAGATGAGCAGGATGCAGAGAAGAGAAAGCGGATGCTTTTTCAAATGAGAAATGAGAAGTGAGAAATGAGAAATGGAAATGAGAAATGAGGAATGATTATTTGGTGCCATACCTAAAATGATTATACGAAACTATTAGTTCAAGGTGCAAAGGTAATATATTTAAATGAGAAATGAGAAATGAGAAATGGGAAATGTAAATGAAAAATGAAGAATTGATAGTGGCGGCAGCAAATTTTTCACTTTTCACTTTTCACTTTTCACTTAAATTGCGTACTTTTGCAGGCGTTATGAGTGAGAAAGGAACTGAACGCGCCAATTTCGGTAGCAAACTGGGAGTGATATTAGCCACGGCGGGTTCCGCTGTCGGACTGGGTAACGTATGGCGTTTCCCCTATATGGCTGGTGAGAACGGTGGAGCCGTGTTCATCATTATTTATGTGGGGTGTGTCTTGCTGTTAGGCATCCCCTGTATGATCAGCGAATTCATTGTGGGACGTCACGGACAGTCGAACACCGCCCGGGCATTCCGTAAACTGGCGGGTGGCACTCCATGGGCACTGATAGGCTACATGGGTGTGCTGACGGGATTCCTGATTACGGGCTACTATGCGGTGGTCAGCGGATGGTGCCTGCAGTATATGTGGGCCTCGCTGTCAGGTCATCTGCAGGGCGACCCGGAATATTTCAAGACGTACTTTATGGAGATGTCGTCCGACCCCGTGAAGCCAGTGTTCTGGACGGTGGTCATCCTGCTGATGGCACATCTGATTATAGAAAACGGGGTGCGCAACGGTATTGAGAAGGCATCGAAGGTGATGATGCCCACGTTGTTCGTCCTACTACTACTCATCGTCGGGGCTTCATGCATGCTGCCCAATGCCTACAAGGGTGTCGAGTTCCTGTTCAAGCCCGACTTCTCGAAGATTGACAGCGACGTGTTCCTCGGTGCCCTGGGACAGTCGTTCTACTCGATGAGTATCGCGATGGGTTGTCTGTGTACCTATGCCAGCTATTTCTCGGAAAAGACCAACCTGACGAAGGCAGCCTCGCAGATTGCCATCATCGACTGTGTAGTGGCCATCCTGGCTGGTCTCATGATTTTCCCCGCGGCCTTCTCGGTGGGTGTGGAGCCCGACAGTGGTCCTTCGCTCATCTTCATCACCCTGCCTAACGTGTTCCAACAAGCCTTCAGTGGTATGCCCGTCATGGGGTATGTCATCTCACTGCTGTTCTTCGTGCTCTTGTCACTGGCTGCCCTGACATCGCTGATGTCGCTGCACGAGGTATCGACCGCCTTCGTCCAGGAGGAGCTCAATACCACACGTAGGCGCGCTGCCCTGGCCGTGACGGTGACAACGGCTATCATCGGAACCTTCTGCTCGCTGTCGCTGGGTGCCTACGACGGACTTACCTTCTATGGCGAGGCCCTGTTCGACTGGTTCGACTTTGTCACTGGCCAGATATTCCTGCCCGTGGTGGGCTTCCTCACCTGTATCTTCATCGGGTGGTATGTGCCTCATCAGATTGTGCGCGATGAGTTCAGCAATAAGGGTGAACTGAAGGACTATATCCGCTATTTCCACCGCTACCTGTTCCTCATCAAGTATGTCTGCCCGCTGGCCATCCTGTTTATTTTCCTGCATCAGCTGGGAGTGCTTTAACCCCCTAAGTTAGGGGGCAGGGGGTCTGAACAAGGGTACCTATCCACCCCCTAAGTTAGGGGGGCAGGGGGTCTGAACAAGGGAATATGTATAAATAATAATAAAAAAAGATTCATGAACTATTCTAATCATCCAGCTACAAAAGAATATCGTCAGTTGTTACGACGAACGGAAACTCCGATGGAACGAAAGCTATGGAGTTTTTTAAAGAATAGACAGATAGATGGTTATAAGTTCAGGCAACAACATGGTTTTGGTCCTTATGTGCTTGATTTCTATTGTCCAGCTTTAAGGTTATGTATAGAATTGGACGGTGAGGTACATGATATTAAAAGTATTCATGAGAAGGATATAGATAGGACTGAGTTCTTGAATAATAATCGTATTAAGGTTTTGAGATTCAGAAATGAAGAAGTTGAGAAAGATATTAATTCTGTAATAAATATAATTAGAGCATATATCAATAATGAGTGCAAATAGTAAGGCTGGTTCAGACCCCCTGCCCCCTAACTTAGGGGGCACAAAGCGTGGCAGTTTCGGCAGCAAGTTGGGTGTGGTGCTGGCCACGGCGGGTTCCGCCGTCGGTCTGGGCAATGTGTGGCGTTTCCCCTATATGACCGGTGAGAACGGTGGTGCTGCATTCATCCTAATCTATATCGCCTGCATCTTCCTGCTGGGCTTGCCGGGCATGATCAGTGAGTTCATCGTCGGTCGCCATGCACAGACCAATGCAGCCCGAGCATACGACACCCTGTCGAACGGGAAGCCTTGGCGACTGGTGGGTCATCTGGGCATCCTTTGTGCCACCATCATCCTGGGCTTCTATGCCGTGGTGGCTGGCTGGTGCCTGCAATACCTGTATGCAGCACTGGCAGGCAAGCTGGTGGGCGACATGTCGTATGTGCAGTCTTACTTCGTCACCTTCTCCAGTCATCCGTTGCGCCCCGTGTTGTGTGGCATTGCCTTCATACTCATCACCCATACCGTCATCGTACATGGTGTGCGTAAGGGGATAGAGCGTGCCTCCAAGTGGCTCATGCCCGTTCTCTTCGTCCTGCTGTTGGTGCTCGTCTCGGCATCGTGTGCCCTGCCGGGCAGCATGGAGGGCGTGCGCTTCCTGTTGCAGCCCGACTTTTCGAAGCTGAGTGGCAAGGTGGTGCTCGACGCCCTGGGTCAGGCCTTCTTCTCGCTCTCACTGGGTACTGCCTGTCTGTGTACCTATGCCAGCTATTTCTCGAAAGAGACCAACCTGCTGCGTTCAGCGGGTCAGATAGTGACACTCGACACGATGATAGCCATCTTTGCCGGACTCATGATTTTCCCAGCTGCTTTCTCAGTAGGCATCAACCCCGACAGCGGCCCCTCGCTCATCTTCATCACGCTGCCTAACGTGTTCCAGCAGGCGTTCAGCACCATGCCCGAGGTAGGGTGGTGTATTGGCATCATGTTCTATGCCTTGTTGGTGTTTGCAGCCCTGACCTCCACTATTTCCATGCACGAGATTGGTACTGCCTTCTTTACTGAGGAGTTCCACCTGAAACGGCACCATGCGGCCTGGATACTCACCATTGTGGCTTCCGTGCTGTGTGTGTTCTGCTCGTGGTCAGTAGGTGCCTATGACATCCAGGTGATGGGACTGCCGCTGATGGACTTCTGCGACCAGCTTACCGCCAACTTCATGCTACCCGTAGGCGGCCTGTTAGCCTGTCTCTTCGTGGGTTGGTATATTCCCCGTAAAACGGTGTATGAGGAGTTTACCAACGACAACCGTTTCAACCAGTTCTTCTTCTCCGTTTATTACTTTTCCGTGCGCTATGTCTGTCCACTGGCCATCGTCATGATCTTTCTCCATCAGCTGGGAGTCATTTGAAAATGAGAAATGAGAAATGAGTAATGAGTAATTACTAATTAAGATTTTCAGATTATGAACCATAACGACCGTAGGATAGCTTTTGCAGCCTTGGGTGTGGCACTGCTCGCGTCGATAGCCCTTTGGTTTACGACTTCTCCCGATGCAGCGCAGCAAGACGCAGCACCCTCTGTTGCTCACAGAGGCCAGGGTCGTCGCTCTGCGGTGGTACACTATGCCGACATTCCCACGCGTCCCAAGCCCGAGACCTTCCCCTTCGACCCTAACACGGCAGACAGCACGCAGCTGTTGCGTCTCGGCCTGCAGCCCTGGCAGGTGCGTAATATATATAAGTATCGCGCGCGAGGAGGCATCTATCGTAAGAAAGAGGACTTTGCCCGACTCTATGGGCTCACCGTCAAGGACTATCGTCGCCTGGAGCCTTATATCCGCATTAGCAACGATTATCTGCCTGCTTCCACCCTCTTGAGGGATAAGGATAATAGGACCTATGAGACCAGTGAGACTCGGAGCAATGAGGCTTACCCCAGGAAGATTGATAGCACTCAACACATTGTGTTAAATACTGCTGATACCACAGAGTTGCGTAAGGTACCTGGCATCGGACCTTACTATGCAGCACGCATCTATCGCTACGGACAGCGACTGGGTGGCTATGTCAGCGTGGACCAGTTGGACGAGATAGACGACCTCCCCCCAGAAGCCAAGAAGTATTTCGTCATCCGAGATGCCCACCCCCAGCAGCTGAACGTTAACCAACTGACCCTGCAACAACTTCGGAAGCATCCTTACATCAATTTCTATCAGGCTAAGGCCATCGTGGACTACCGCAGGTTACATGGCAACTTGAAAAGTCTGCAGGACCTCCGACTCTCCAAGGACTTTCCGCCGGAGGTCATCGAGCGGTTATCCCCGTATGTCACCTTCTGACCTCCTTCTCTTATTTGACCTACGTCAAGAAGAAGGGTTTTTTCGTCTAAAAACGTCAAAAAGTCTTTGTGTGTTCGCACACAATTTGTAATTTTGCATCGTCAAAAGACAAAAAAAGATTGTTTAAGGATTCATTAAATTGGTTTTAGGTTATGATTATTTTTAATTATGTAGTAGTTAAGCTTGCCAACAAGGCTATCTCAATCGTTAAGAAATAAAGAGCCGGCAAGCTTGTGTTTGAAAGTTGTTTGTTAATATAGTTAGAGGATGCACTCGCGATGAGCGCATCCTCTATTTTTGTACTCCCCCATTCTTTAGTAGGTCGCTATTTTACGCACATCATCCTCAAAAGTCTCCTTGTTAATAGCCTTAGCTTTCAGTTTGGAGCGATAGGTATAGATGGTGGTGAGGCTGGAGCGCAGGATATCGGCAATCTTCTGGTTGTCGTTGATGCCCAGTCGCAACAGGGCTAATATGCGCAGTTCGGTAGTCAACTTCTTGACTCCTTCACTCTCCTTCTCGAATTGGTTCTCTGGGGTCAGTAACTGGTTGATATTTGCGATAAAGTCAGGGTAGATGTTCAAGAAAGCCACATCGAAATGCTGATGGAAGTCGCGAATGCTGTTGGTGACGGGTTCTGTCGCCTTGAGTTCTACATACAGCTCTTCCAATTTACGTTCACGGGCTAGTCGGTTGAACAGTTTCAGGCGTTTCTCGCCCCTTTCTATCAGCACGCTACTGAGTTCCAGGAAGCGCCCGATGTATTCCTCCTTGATTCTGTTGGCTTCCTTCATTTGGTTGTTGATGTTGCTGATGGCCTCGTTCTGTAGGGCTAGTGTCTTGTTCATCTCCAGAATCTGCTGATTGGCAGAACGGTTCTTGCGGATAAGCTTCAACGTGTAGAAGATGCCGACTATCAAGAGCAGGGAAACCAGCGAGATGATAATCAGGATGGTGGTGGTCAGACGCTGGGTCTGCGAGCGTTCCTCGTCATAGAGTTGCATCACCTGGGGAGCGATGCGTCCCATTTGCATCAGTCGCAGGCGACTGCCATAGAATTGGGCTTCGCGGAACGATTGGAAGAGATAGCGGTAGGCATTGTCACTCTCGCCTCTGGCCATCAGCAACTCGGAGAGAGAGCGCAGGGAGTTGTTCTCACGGATGGCACCAATCTCATCGCTGATGGCACTGAGCAACAGGTAATGCTCCTGTTTGTCCTGATTCTGTTGGCGCTGATAGAAGTAGGCCAGTGTGCTGGTGATAATACCATAGGTACGCGTACCTCTTTTAATATGGGGCAGATAGTCTTCCAGCATCTGGATGGCCTTGTCATCATCGCCCATCTCACTGATATAGGTGGCCTGATTGAAGATATAGTCGAAAGAACCCTTCGGGGCTATCTGGATAATCAGTTGGCGATAATACTGTGCTTTGCTGATAAATTCTGAAAAGAAGGGGGTATATTGTGCCATCTCNNGGGTTGATTTCCTCCATCAGCTCCCAGGCTACATTGAAAAGACCTGTTACTGACAGGATATGTGCCATGCGTACTGCACTGGCTGTAAAACGGTCTTGATTCTCCGTACCTCGCAATAGGGCCACATTCTGTTGGATATAATGGAAGGCTGAGTCGTATTTGTAGGCTATGTATTCGTCGTAAAGTCGTATGTTCAGCTCCAGGCGTTGCTCGGGAGTCAGCGAGATGCCACTGGCTCCGTCTTTGATTGTCTTGATGCGAAGTTCCTTCTCGGCAGTCTGATGGTCGTAGTTTGCAATCAAACTGTCAAGGGTCTTGTAAAGGGTTTCTTTTTCCTGGGCTGTGGCCATCGTAGCCTGAGCCAGCAAGAGAAGAGTGAACCATAGATATTTCATAAGCCCGGTGTTTAGTTATTTTGTCGCAAAGATACAATATCTTCTTGGAATATCCAAATGGAAATGGCTAAAAACGGCCCAAAACGGATTGATTTCATTTAGATTTATTTGAGATGTCGTTTTTGTAACCCGCTTATTTTAAGGGCTTTACATTTTTGTCCACTTTGATTTTCCCTAGTTGTGCTTGGAACGAATGATTCCACCTATTAATTTTGCAGCCGAAATCCTAAACAATCGACGTTATGCATCATTTGATATTAAAGTTAGTAGTTATTCTTTATTTTGGCAGCATGACAGCAAGTCTCTGCCATGCGAAGGACGTTTCTGTAACATCACCCGACGGTTCCGTGACGGTAACGGTCGGTACCCTTTCTTATCGTCCTTATTATACCGTATCGTACCAAGGAAAAACGCTGGTCGCGCCTTCACACCTTGGCTTCCTGTTGGATCATGGCGAGGTAGGTACTCATGTTAAGATGACCCGAGTAAGCCGTTCGTCGAAAGATGAGACTTGGAACCAAGTGTGGGGTGAGGACGAGACCGTTCGCAACCATTACAACGAACTCGTTGTTGACTTCAAGGAGAAAAGCGGTAGCCAGCGACTGATGAAGGTGGTGTTCCGCGTGTATAACGACGGCTTTGGTTTCCGATACATTCTTCCTAATCGGCCAGATAAGGAGTTCTGTGTGATGGACGAGCTGACCGAAATGAATCTGGCTCACGATGCCAAGGCTTGGTCTATTCCTTCCAACCACACCGAATACTTTGAGGGCATCTATACTGCTGATCTGTTAAGCAAGAAAGATACGGTATGCACGCCGTTGACCATTGAATACGAGAAAGACCTCTTCCTGACCATCCATGAGGCTGCCTTGGAAGACTATGCCAGCCTGAACCTCACGCCCCGTGCAGGTAATAAGGGTGTTGTCAGACTGTTGGCTGCCCTTACCCCTTGGCAAAACGGGGTGAAGGTCTATGCCAAAGGGGACATGAAGAGTCCTTGGCGCACCATGATTATCAGTCCTACGGCTGGCGGTCTCATTACCTCCCGCCTGATGCTGAACCTCAACGAGCCCTCTCGTATCGAGGATACCTCATGGATAGAGCCTGGTCGCTATATCGGTATCTGGTGGAGCATTCATAAGAAGCAGAACACGTGGGAGATGGGGCCGACGCATGGAGCCACCACCGAGAACGTAAAACGATATATGGACTTTGCAGCCCGTCATGGGTTCAGCGGTGTACTGGCCGAAGGGTGGAACCCCGGATGGGGTGAGGGAGAGCAGGTGACTTACCTGCGGTCCTATCCGGACTTCGACATGGAGGAGGTCTGCCGATATGGTGCCTCTAAGGGTGTTCGCTTCATCGGACATACCGAGACATGGGGACGTGCTACCTTGTTGGAGAAGGAGATGGACGAAGCCTTTGCATGGTTCAGCAAGCTGGGCATCCGTGCTGTCAAGACAGGCTATGTGGGACATCTGTTCGACGGAAAGGAACTGGCCAAGTCGCAATACGGCATCCGCCACTATCGTCGTGTCATTGAGTGTGCTGCCAAGCACCACATCATGATTGACAACCACGAGCCTGCCATGCCTACCGGTATTCAGCGCACATGGCCCAACCTGATGACGCAGGAGGGTGTGCGCGGCCAGGAGTACAATGCCTGGGACAGAAGAGGAGGTAATCCTCCTGCCCATACGGTGACCTTGCCTTTTACCCGTGGACTGGCTGGTCCTACCGACTTCACACCTGCCATCTTCAATTTCTCGGAAATCGTCAAGGGTACCCATCCTCATTCTACACTGGCCAAGCAATTGGGTGAGTTCGTGGTTATCTACAGTCCTTTGCAGATGGCTGCCGATGCCATTGAGAACTATGAGGGACAGCCCGCCTTGACCTTTATAGAGAGTTGTCCTACGACGTGGAGCCAGACGGTGGTTCCTCATGGAGAGATAGGAAAATATATCACCATTGCCCGCAAGGAACGTGGTGGAGACCGTTGGTTTGTCGGCAGCATCACGAACGAAGAGGCGAGAACGCTCAGCTTGTCCCTCGACTTCCTGGACGAAGGTACCACCTATCGTGCTGTCATCTATGAGGATGGTCCCGAGGCCGACTATGAAAAGAACCCCTACAGCATGACCATCCGTCAGGTGGAGGTAACTGGCAAGGACTCGCTGGTGCTGAACCTGGCACGCAGTGGCGGTGCAGCCATCCGGATAGAAAAACTGTAATCACAACACAATCCAAATATATCATTTAAAAAATTTTTGTAACTAAAACCAATTCACAATGAAAAAAACAAGCACAAAAAGTCTAAGGGCTGTCATGGTGTTCCTGGCAGTCATGTTTTTGGCCTTGGACGTTTCAGCACAGACCACCATCAATGGTCGTGTAAAGGATGATACTGGCGAAGGTGTCATTGGTGCCTCCGTCATGATCAAGGGAACTTCCAACGGTACCGTCACCGATTTCGACGGTAACTTTAGTTTGCAGTGTAAGCCCGGTGCAACACTGGTGTTCACGTACATTGGCTTTAATCCTCAGGAACTTCCTGCCAAGAACGGCATGGAGGTTGTCATGACTGAGGATGTAGCCCAGTTGAACGAAGTGGTGGTTGTGGGCTATGGCTCGATGGCCAAGAAGGAGATTTCAAGTTCTGTAGTCCAGGTTTCGAAGGACCAGTTCAACCAGGGTGCAGCCAGCGACCCTATGGCACTGATTGCCGGTAAGGTGACTGGTCTGAACGTGGCTGTCACAAGCGATGCTGACCCGAATGCTATGACCGATATCCAGATTCGCGGTGCGGGTTCGCTGTCGGCTAGCAACGGCCCGTTGGTGGTAATCGATGGTATTGCCGGTGGCGACCTGCGCAACATTGCCACACAAGACGTGGAGTCGATTACCGTGTTGAAGGACGCCGGTTCGGCTGCTATCTATGGTACCCGTGGTGCTAATGGTGTTATCCTTGTCACTACTAAGAAAGGTTCTGGTACGCAGGGTGTTACCAACATCACCTACGACAGCTATATCGGCCTGAACTTTGCCAAGGGCAAGCCTGAGATCCTGTCAACCGAGGAGTTCATTCGCTCGCGCCGTGGCCAGAATTATGGTGGCGACACCAACTGGTGGGACGAGATTACCCGCAAGGCCAGCTATACTCTGAACCAGTATCTGAGCATTGACAGTTCAACGAAGAACGGCTATTTCGGAGCCTCAGTGAACTACAAGAGTGGCAATGGTCTGGACATCGTGTCGAAGCGCGAGGAGTATGGTGGCCGTTTCGTAGGCGAGCAGCGTGTACTGGACGGACTGGTACAGTTTAACACCTCGCTCTCTTACCGTAAGGTGAAGGAGGACTGGGGTAATAGCGGTTTGTTTGACACGGCTCTGACCATGAACCCCACTATTCCCGTTAAGAATCCCGACGGAACATACTATCAGCCTAGTTCACCCTCGGGCATCCACAACCCCGTGAATGACCTGAAGAACAATGTCAGCAATGGCGACCGTAACTACGTGCTGGGCAATTTTGACGTGAAACTGAATATCCTGCAGACAGAGAAGCACGTGCTGAACACCAGCCTGAGCTATGCCCTGCAGTATAACGACCTGAAATCGAACTTCTACACACCAACCACATCGAGCGAAAGCTACTGGAATGGTTATGCTGGTTCGGCCAACATCAAGAATGAGAGCTGGAAGACCAACCGTCTGGAGTGGCTCGGCAACTATACGCTGACCCTGCGTGACCATCAGCTGAAGGCTGTGGTGGGCTACAGTTGGGAGCGTACCCGCTACGTGACTGACTATCAGTGGAATGCTGGTTTTGTCTATGATGCACTGAGTTACTGGGGCATTGGCCAGGGCACCTATCTGAAGGACGGCAAGGCCAATATGTATGCTGGTACTACAGAAAGTACGCTGATTGGTTTCTTCGGTCGTTTGAACTACAATTTCAAGGATATGATCTACTTGGCAGCATCGCTTCGTCACGAAGGCAGCACCAAGTTCGGTACTAACAAGAAGTGGGGTACCTTCCCTTCTGTGTCTCTGGCTTGGGAAGCTACGCAGACTCCATGGCTGAAAGAGAATCTGAACATGTTCCAGAGCTTGAAGCCCCGTATCTCTTATGGTGTGACGGGTCGCTCTGACTTCTCGCCCTATCAGTCGAAGCCTACCTATGGCAGCTATGGACAGTACTACCTGAACGGTCAGTGGATTAACGGCTATGCACCTACGCTGAATGCCAACCCCGACTTGGCTTGGGAGAAGTCAACCGCGTTCAACGTGGGTCTTGACTTCGTGACGCTGAACAGTCGCCTGCGCGGTAGCTTCGAGTACTACGACCGCCGTTCCAAGGATCTGCTCTATAACTACCAAGCTCCGCAGCCTCCGTTTATCTATAGCACTATTCTGGTGAATGTGGGTACGACCAAGAACACGGGTCTGGAGGTCAGTCTGGACTACGATGCCGTGAAGACCAAGGACTTCCAGTGGACAACAGGCATCAACTGGAGTACAGGTAGCACGAAGCTGTCGAAGCTGTCGAGCGATACCTATCATTTGCCTTGGCTCGACTTGTATCAAAAGCCAGGCTTAGGCACCAGCGAATACTTCTTCCGCATAGAGGAAGACGGCAAGATAGGTCAGTTCTATGGCTACGAGCACGCCGGACTTGATGAGAATGGTCTGCTGATGGTTTACGACAACGATGATGTGCCTCAGCCTGCAGCCCAGGCCGATCCTTCATGGAAACGCGAAATCGGCAATGGTGCTCCGAAGCATTTCCTGTCGTGGAGCAACTCGCTGCGCTACAAGAACTGGGACTTGTCGATGTTGTTCCGTTCTGCACTGGGCTTCAAGATCTTCAACATGCGTAAGTACGGCATGGGTCTGCAGGGCTGCGGTACTGACAACGTGCTGCGTACCGCTTACACCGATTATGCTGACGTGAAGTCGGGCGGTAGCATCATCAGCAGCTACTTCCTGGAGAATGGTAACTACTTCAAGCTGGACAATGTGACACTGGGTTACAGTTTCACGCCCAAGAACCGCAAGTTGCTGGAGAGCCTCCGCGTCTATCTCTCAGCCAAGAATCTCTTCACACTGACTGCTTATGAAGGCAATGATCCTTCGGTTGTCAACAGCAACGGTATCACACCGGGCGTGGACACCAACAGTGCTTACCCGCAGGCTACCAACGTCACACTGGGCGTCACGGTGAGATTTCATTAATTAGGAATTAGTAATTAGGAATTAGTAATTATGATTACATTTAAATATAAAATAGCATGCGCGATATGCGCTATAGGCAGTTTGACGGCTTGCACCGACTTGGACGAGAAGGCTTATGACCGTATTGACGCTTCGTCCTACTATCAGAATGAAGCTAGTGTGCAAGGAGCCGTGGCTGCCATTTATAACCAGACGTCATCGACGCTGGCTGGTGAGAATTTCTTCCACCTGTCTGAATATCCTGCCGACCAGGTTACCTGGCGCGTATGGAACGGTGGACTGTGGGGCTGGGACGAGGCCGCAAAGACCGTGCTGTCCTGGCAGAACTGGGGAACAGAGACACCTATCATTGAGAACGCGTGGAAGGAAGCTTGGACGGGCATCGGACTGGCAAACCTGCTGCTTAACGACTTGGAAGGACTGAGTGCAAGCAGTCTGGGTATGAACGAGGCTGCCCTGGCACAGTACGTGGCTGAGGTGCGCACACTGCGTGCCTGGAACTACTACTGCCTGTTTGAACTGTGGGGCGGTGCTCTGCCGCTGAATACCTCAGCCGGCAGTGAGGTGCCTGGTTCGGCAGACCCTGACTGGGACACGTCGTGCAAGAAGATTTACGACTTCATTGCCAAAGAACTGGATGAGTCGTATGCTGTTTTAGGTAAGGACGATGCCCAACATGCGCTCGTCAATCGTGCCAACCAGGCCATGAACCGCTTGTTGAAGGCTCGTCTGCTGCTCAATGCACAGATCTTCATTGGCGAAACGAAGTTTGATGAGTGCGAGGCTCTGTCGAAGGAGATCATCAATGGTACTTATGGCAGCTACCAGCTGGCAGATAACTGGCGCGACGTGTTTAGCGTGGATAACGTGAAGTGTCCGGAGGTCATCTTCGCGCTGGCTGCCGAAGATGGCAAGGGTGCCACCAATGCCATTAGCAACATCCGCACGATGGCCATGATGCCCTATAACTATAATGAGTATTGCAATGGTATGGATAAGTACGACGGCATCGGTGCCTGGAACTGCGTCTGCCTCGTACCCTCTTACGACAACACGGGAACCGTCCTGCCCACGGGTGGAACCATCGGTGCCAAGAGTTTCCTGGCTGACTATGGTGACAAACTGGGTGCTCCCTATGAGCGTTTCGACGACCGCGACATCCGCAAACAGAACTATGTCTATGATGCAGCGACTGGCACACATGGACCAGGTATGTTCCTGAAGGGTGCCATGCGTGCTAACTATGGTACGGGCAGTGCATTGCTNNATGAGTCCTCGCTGGGGCGAGACCAACTCGGGCATCCGCATGATGAAGTATCCGCTCTATCCCGCTGAGGCAGGCAAGGGCTTCAAGGACATTGACGACGTGCAGTTCCGTCTGGCTGAGGCCTATCTGAACGTGGCCGAGTGTGAGATGCGCAAGGGCAACAGCGCGGAGGCCAAGAAGTATGTGGATGCTGTGCGCCAGCGCTACTTCAAGAGCAGCGACCGCACCAATGCGCTGAGCATTCCCGGTCCCGGCTTCGACAACTTCGACATGGACTGGATGCTCTCAGAGTGGGGTAAGGAATATCTCTGTGAGGGCAACCGCCGCCGCACCGACCTGCGTCGCTTCGACAAGTTCACACAGGGCCAGTGGTGGTTCTGGGGACGTACCTCCGAGGATGGTTACGGACAGATGCCTGCCAAGCGCGACCGCAAGTACGAGTGGTATCCATTGCCACAGTCGGCTATCTCTGTCAACCCAGGTTTGCAACAGAACCCATTGTATAAAAATCAATAACTTAGAACCAATTAGATATAGAATATGAAAAAGAAAATATATAGTCTAGTGCTGACGCTGCTGGCCGTTACCGGCTTTATGAGCAGTTGTTCGAGCGACAAGGACATCGTATTCGATCATGAGCGTCAGCAGTTTGAGACGCGTGCCGACCGCATCCTGCTGGAGTACATTGCTCCCTTCGGCACCACACCCAAAGAGGAAATCTATATTATAGGTGATTTCAACGGTGGCGAAGAGGCCATTGGCAACGAGGCATACCTGCTGACCAAGGCAGAGAAGAGCGATGCCAAGTGGGGTATCTACCTCGACCCTTCTACCTTCATTGGTGGCAAGACGCTGGCTGATGGCTTCTCCTTCTACTCAAAGACTCAGGGTAAGGAGTACACCATCACGGGCGAGGAGGCCATCCATAACGACAATCCCGCTGTGGGCACCTTCACCAATGTCTGGGGACAGCGCTGGGAGGCTTACTACTGGGAAGGTGGCGAGGCTCCAGAGCCTGAGCACGACGGCTTCTGCGTCTATGTGGATGACCAAACGGGCTGGGATGCACTGACCCTTTACATGTGGGGTGACATCAACAACCTGAATGGTGACTGGCCCGGCATGCAGGTGACTGGTACGTGGAACCACGACGGTGTTACGTGGAAGTACTTCGACTTCGGCGAGGAGAACACTGGACTGAACGAGAACCTCATCTTCAACAATGGTGGTGCAGGTGCTCAGCTAGCGGACTTCAACTTCACCATCGAGCGTAATATCTACTTGCGCATCACTGTTAATGGTGTCGAGGAGATTTCTCCGGAACCCGCTGTGAAGCACGACGGCTATGCCTTGTTCGTACTGAACCAGTCAAGTCAGACTGAGTTGGCACTCTATGCATGGGGCGATGCCGAGGCATTCGGCGGATGGCCTGGCATGCAGCCTACGGGTACCCAGGTCATCAACGGCAACGAGTACATCTACTTCGACATGGGACAGGCTAACACAGGACTGAACCTGAACCTCATTCCTAATAATAACAATGGTGGCGTACAGTGGGAAGGCGGTGACCTTAACTTCACCATCGACCACGACATCTATCTGCGCATCTTTGACGGTGGCTACGAGATTATTGACAAGGACTATCAGCCTGGCGACACACCAGGACCTGGTCCCGAGCCAGAGCCTGCTGTTGAGAAGGTGATCATTGCAGTGAAGAACAGCGTAGGCTATGCTGAACCTCGTCTCTATGTATGGGGTGACAGCGAGGCTTGCGGAAGCTGGCCCGGTGCTGCTCCCGTGAAGACGACGGACAACGGCTGGTGCCTCTTCGAACTGCCTGCGAACGGAACCTTTAACCTGATTCTCAACGATAACGGCAATGGTCAGGTGGACGGTCCTGCCGTATTCACCGCAGGAAGCCACTTCTACGATGTCAACACTACATGGGAGGAGTCGCCCAACACAGTGACTATCCTGAATAATGCAGGCTATACCGACCCACGCCTCTATGCCTGGGGCGATGGCGAGATTTATGGCGGCTGGCGTGGCATCAAGCCTACCAGCAATGAGAATGGTGCCTTGGTATTCCCGCTGCCTAACGATGGCGGTACCTACAACCTCATCCTCAACGGCGAAGGCGAGGGTGTCCAGCAAGACATCTCGCAGGTGGTGGCCAACCAGAGTTATTCCTTCACTGCTAACTAATCAGTAGCGATGAGAAAGACTATATTATCACTCGGAATCCTTGCCACAGTGCTGCTTATGACAGCCTGTGGCGGGGGCTCTGCTGTCAGTCAGCGCATAGACTGCACGCAACCCGTCAGTGACGAGAACCGGGTTATCTATCAGATGAACGTGGGGGCCTTCACTCCCGAGGGTACCTTCAAGGCTGCCCAGCAGCAACTGGACAGGTTGGACACTCTGGGCATCGACATCTTGTGGCTCATGCCTATTTATCCGCGTGGTGCCACCATGCACAGCCCTTATGCCTCGATGGACTTCCGCGCCGTCAATCCTGACTATGGCACGGTGGATGACCTGAAAAGCTTTGTTGCCCGTGCCCATGAGCTGGGCATGAAGGTGTGGCTAGACTGGGTACCTAACCATGTGGCACAGGAGAACCCCTGGGTGGAGTCCCACCCGGAGTATTTCACCAAGGATGCCAAAGGACAGATGATCCATCCGCACGGGTGGGGCGATGTGCTGGAGTTGAACTACCAGGACGAGGGTCTGGTCAACGAGATGAACAACTCTATGAAGTTCTGGGTAGAGGAGTGCGATGTGGATGGTTTCCGCTGCGACTATGTGTCGAGTCCCACCATCTCGGTAGCCTACTGGCAGGACATTATTGCGCAGCTGAAGAGCCTGCGTGCTGACAAGAAGGTGGAGATGCTGAGCGAAACGGACATTACCGACCCCTTTAACCAGCGCATCGACTCCTGCGGCTTCGACTACGACTACGCCTGGAACTTCCAGGGCTCTATGGCCCATTGGAGCCGTGAGCAGTGGAATGCTGACTCGCTGAAACAGATTTGCCTGCGATTCCTGGACAAGTCATCCAAGGTGAAGAACCGCCGTATGGTCTATCTGACCAACCACGACCAGAACTACAACGACGGGGGACATACACTGAAGGACTTCTATGGTGACAACCGATATGGACTGACCGTGCTGGAGTTTACCTTCTATGGCATGCCGCTTATCTATAATGGACAGGAGATTGGCGACCCCGACACGCTGAACTACTTTACCGATGCCAAGGTGAAATGGCAGCAGGTGGACCATAAGATGCAGAATACCGTGCGCACACTCGTCGCCCTGCACCACCAGCAGCCCTCGCTGGCTGCCGATGCTCCCGTGGAGTTCCTGACCACCAATCAGCAGGACGTGCTGGCATGGAAGCGCGGACCGGTAGTGGCTGTAGTCAACTTCGGTGCGAAGGACGTGCAGACCCTCATTGACGGGATGCCTGCGGGCGACTACGAGCAGTGGTTGGACAGCAAGACTATTGGTGAAAAGATTGACATACAGGCCGTTTCCCTGGACAAGTCGCCTACAGTCCAGTTGGCACCCTTTGGGTATGCGGTTTACGTATTACAGTGATATATGCTTCATCATGGCATAACGGTATTGCTGTAATTTTTAAAGTTAGTTAGAGTGGCTGGCTGCTCTGGGAAGAACAGCCAGCTTATTTCCTTCAATATATATATAATATAATGTAGATCACTATTATGAACAGACTAATACTCGCTTTGTTCGTTCTCGTCTTCAGCGCCCCGGCTTTTGCTGACTATGTTGACGACATTAATAACACTACTGCCAAGAGGACAGAGGGCACTCGCGTTGTCTATGAGATGAACGTGGGCTCCTTCACCCCCGAGGGAACCTTTGCGGCTGCCCAGGCTAAGCTGGGTGACCTGAAAACACTGGGTGTGGATATCCTGTGGCTCATGCCCATTTATCCACGTGGCGGAGGCATCAACAGTCCCTATGCTCCCACCAACTTCCAAAAGACCAATGATAGCTACGGCACCATTGCCGACCTGAAATCCCTTGTAGCCCGAGCCCATGAGCTGGGCATGGAGGTGTGGCTCGACTGGGTGCCCAACCACACGGCGACGAATGCCGACTGGGTGACCACACATCCTGAATATTACGGGTGGAATGGTCAGCAGGAATTCCGCCATCCTTCAGCAGGCGGCATCACTTATAACGATGTCTGGCAGTTGAACTACTACAATACGGAATTGGTTCAAGCCATGAACAATGCGCTGAAGTTCTGGATAGACGAGGCCGACATTGATGGTTATCGTTGTGACTATATCTCCAGTCCGCAGATACCTGTCAGCTATTGGACTGAGGCTATTTCCCTTATCAAGAACTACAAATCCGGCAAGACCATCTCTTTCCTGGGCGAGGCAGACATTGCCCAGGATGTAACGAAACTGAAGACCGTGGGTTTCGACTATGACTATGCTTGGGCCTATCAGAGTAGTTTGGCCAGTTATGGCAGCTCAGGCGTTTATGCCGCGCCTTTGAAAACGAATGCTGACAAGATGCTCACGGCATCTGGAAGCGTGTCCTTCAATCGTATGCTTTATGTGACTAACCACGACCAGAACTATAACGAGAACAAGAAGACGCTGACCGAGAAGTACGGACAAAATCGCTATCCGCTCACCGTGCTGGCATACACTCTCTATGGCATGCCTCTCATCTATAATGGTCAGGAGGTCGGCGGAAATCAAGTACTCGATTACTTCAACGACACCAAGATAGACTGGAATGTTAAGGATGCCAAGATGCTCAATACCATCCGCACGCTGACGGCCCTCAAACATGCCGTACCCGCACTGGGTGACAAAGTGGGTGTCAACTGGGTCACTGTTTCTACCGGTAGTACCAACGTGCTGGCTTTCACCCGCAAGGTGTCCCTTCCTTCGGGAGGAACGGAAGAGGGGTCTGAAGTACTGGTTGTGCTCAACATGGCGACTACTCAAACTTCTGCCACGCTCACGGGACTGACCGAAGGAGCCTGGAGCCAGTGGCTCACCAGTGAGACCATTAGCCAGGGTACCAGTAGAAAACAACAGACCTTCTCTGCCACCCAGAGTTTCACACTTGAGGGCAAGGGCTACCGTGTTTACGTCAAAGGGACATTCTCCGAGGAGGAATTACCAGCCCCCGAAATCTATACACCCACACTGGAGACTGCTGACGAAATCAGCATTTTCTTTGAGACGGCCACCGAGCGCGACTATGCCGTCTGGGCTTGGGGTGCGCTGGGCGGTGGCGAGGCCTACTGCCAGAATACCAACTGGCCGGGCGATGCCATGACGATGATGGGACAGTCTGCCACCGGTCGCTACATCTATAAATATACGCTCACAAAGGTCAGCGAGGTGCCTGACAACCTGATTATCTCCTACAATGGTGGCAATACCAAAATCTACGATGGTGTCGCCTTTGTCAACCACGGCTACTATGTCGAGGGCAACAGCACGCCCACAGAGATTATCACCACTACTGGCATACAGGAGTTAAGAGGTGATAGGTTAGCACAGAGAGATGATTACTATGATCTCAGTGGGCGCAAAGTTGCTACGGCAGAATTTAGTTCGTCGCTTCCGAAGGGTATTTACATCCGGGGTGGAAAGAAGTATGTAAATAAGTGATAGAAATCTTTAAATTTTAATTTTTGCTGCCACCCTGCCACCAATCTTCTGAAACACCTGTATTTAGGCGATTTTTTGGTGGCAGCACGGTGGCAGCAAATTCTGATTTTTGGCGAAAAACAACATAAAAGCGAACCTTATTTTGCAATAACCCTGCCTGAGTATTCAAAAATACTTTCGGAGTATTCAAAAATACTTTCGGAGTATTCAAAAATACTCTTGCGTTATCGCTTTTGCAAAATAAAAAGCAAGTTTGGGGGAATAATCCTAAAATTCTATATTTAAGCCTAGCAATTGCAAGCATTAAATCTAGCAATTGCAAGCATTAAATCTAGCAATTGTAAGCATTAAAGCNNCCCCACTGGTGTTTGAGACCAGCGCGTCTACCGATTCCGCCATCTGGGCTTCTAAAGCGGTTGCAAAGGTACGAATAAGTGAGCAAAAAACAAAATAAAAATGGAATTATTTATGAAAATATTATAAAAGATGTGCTTTTTCTTGTTTTATAACGAGATAATTTGTACCTTAGTGGTCGAAAAAGAGTATTCTAATATCATACTATGGAAATAAATAACAGGAATTACTGTGTGATACTGGCGGGTGGACGAGGCCGAAGACTGTGGCCTTGTAGTCGTGACCAGTATCCAAAACAGTTTATCGACTTCTTCGGAACGGGGCGCACCCAGTTGCAAACCACCTATGACCGCTTCGTGAAGGTACTGCCTAAGGAAAACATTTTTATTTGCACATGTAAGGAGTATGTGTCGATAGTCAGGGAGCAACTGCCAGACTTCGACGAGCGTAAGATTTTGGTGGAACCCTTGAACCGTAATACGGCACCCAGCGTGGCATGGGCTAA
>LXOW01443631.1_pt1 | contig 33863 bp, 36 predicted proteins | sample 1368591 | NCBI WGS metagenome assembly LXOW01 (sample SAMN04884650, study PRJNA319009) | bovine gut metagenome | isolation source: Cow rumen | host: Bos taurus | place: Italy: Legnaro (PD) | collected 2014-07-09
CCGCCGTAAGACGTATGCAGGAAGTCGCCGTCAAGAGGATTGACGAGCAGAACAGATAAGGAACATTAAGATATGGAATTATTCAAATCCCTGTACGATGTGGCCTGGTTCCTGCTGATGATAGCGGCAGGAGTAGCGGTTCTCATTGGCTACCTTTATGTNNCAGGAAGTGGTTTTTTCCTGCCGTACTTTCCGTCGTACCTCTTGCGTTTTGGGGAACGTTCGGAAACCTGCTGGGTGGGCATACATTCGCCCTCTGGCTCTATTTCCTGATAGCGGAGGCCGTGATAGCACTGTTCTTCCGCTTTATCGTGAGAGGACAGCATACCACGCCTTACCTTATGATTGCTCCGGCCTTCGTGGGTCTGGCATTGCTGCTCGTGTATCCGTTCGTGTTTGAGTTCTACCTGTCATTCCACGACCTGAAACTTACAACGATCATGCAGTGGAAGGAGACAGGCAAGCTGGACTTCGTATGGTTCAGGCATTACATAAACGTATTCACGACCTCGCCTCTTAACGACGTGTCAATATGGATGCTACTGTGGAGGACGTTCCTCTGGACATTCACAAACGTGTTCTTCCATGTACTCGGCGGATTCGCGCTGGCATTGCTGCTCAACAACAACATCAGGTTCAAGGGAATTTACAGGACGCTGCTGGTAATTCCGTGGGCAATGCCGCAGGTTGTTGCCGTTCTTGCGATGCGTGGAGAATTTCATGCGGAAAACGGCTTTGTCAACATCATACTAAGCCGTATCGCCGAATGGTCGCCATTCCTTGCAAATCTCGGAGTTGGCCCTGTGCAGTGGCTTTCAAACTATCCGCTTACAACCTGTACGATAATCAATATATGGCTGGGAATACCGTTCATGATGGTCGTAATCCTCGGTGGATTGCAGTCCATATCAAAGAGCTATTATGACGCGGCCGACATTGATGGTGCGACCTACTTCCAGAAGCTACGCTACATCACTCTTCCGCTTGTGAAGCCTGTGGCAATGCCTGCCATAACACTTGGCACAATATGGACATTCAACAACATAAATGTCATATTCCTTGTTACAGGACAGGCTGGCGGCACGGAAAAGGCAGACATACTTGTGTCCGCGATGTACAAGGCGGCATTCACCTACAACAGGTACAGCTATTCGGCGGCATTCGCAATAATCATATTCATAATGCTATTCTGCATATCCGTGTTCTGCCTGCATGGCTATGATGCGGCAAAGGAGGACTGACAATGAACGACCTTGACAAGAAAACCGCCCTCAGCACGGAAGAACTTACGCAGAAATACGAAAGTGCGAAGGAATCCATAGACCAGCTGCGTGGAATGTTGATGCCCTTCCTTAAAAACCAGTATGATCAGACAAGGAAATCCCTGGAAAGAAAGGAAAAGATAAAGCATATACTGATACATGTCGTAATCATTATCTGCTGCTTTGTCTGCATATACCCACTGCTGCGAATATTCTCCGTTTCATTGCGTCCCGGAGACAAGCTGTTCTCCACGGATCTTTCGCTTATACCTGACGGAGCTACTTTAAGCGCATACTGGACACTGCTCAAAAGCACGAACTTCCTGCGCTGGCTGTGGAACTCACTGGTAATAACGATAGCAACATCATTCATAGGCGTATCCCTCGCCTCAACGGCGGCCTATGGCTTTTCACGTTTCAAGTTCCCTGGCAAGAAGGCTGGCATGATACTTCTTCTTTCAAGCCAGATGATTCCAGCCGGAATGTTGATACTGCCCATGTTCCTCATGATCATGAAAATGAACCTGATGAACTCCTACCTGGGAATGATCATAGCGTACTCGGTGTCATCACTGCCATTCAGTATATGGATTCTGAAAGGATACTATGACACAATACCCCGTTCCCTGGAAGAAGCCGCACTTGTTGACGGGACATCTGCCGTCGGAGCGTTCTGGAGGGTGATACTTCCCCTTTCCACGCCCGCATTGAGCATCGCGTTCCTGTTCAACTTCACTACGGCATGGAATGAATACCTTGTGGCGCGCGTNNCCTTGTGGCGCGCGTAGTGCTTTTCAGCTCGCAGCAATACACCTGGACCTTAGGACTGTTTGAACTTCAGGGCCAGTACCTCACGCAATGGGGAATGTTCATGGCCGGCTCAATGCTGGTGACAATACCTGTACTCATTGTGTTCCTATACTCATCTAAATGGCTTATATCAGGCCTCACGCTGGGTAGCGTGAAAGGATAAAAAATTATGGCATCTGTAAGATTCGAAAACATTGTAAAGAGATTCAAGAACAATACCGTCCTCAACGGTGTTAACGTTGATATAAAGGACAAGGAATTTCTGGTCATAGTCGGTCCTTCCGGCTGCGGAAAATCCACATTGCTCAGAATGCTTGCCGGACTGGAAACAGTCACCGACGGAAACATTCTGATAGACGGGGAGCGTGTAAACGAATACCATCCGTCAAAACGCAATATCGCGATGGTGTTCCAGGACTATGCCCTTTATCCGCACATGACCGTCAAGGAGAACATGAGCTTCTCCCTCAAGCTGAAGAAGACCCCACAGGAAGAAATAGAGGCCAGGGTCAAGGAGGCTGCCGCCACATTGCAGATTACGCAGTATCTTGAAAGGAAGCCGGCACAGCTTTCCGGCGGACAGAGGCAGCGTGTCGCAATAGGCCGTGCAATTGTCAGAAAGCCGAAGGTGTTCCTGTTTGACGAGCCTCTTTCAAACCTTGACGCCAAACTCCGCGAGGAAATGCGTGTTGAGATTGCGAAGCTGCATCAGCGTCTGAATGCTACAATACTGTACGTCACACATGACCAGGTTGAGGCCATGACACTGGCGGACAGGATAGTAATCATGTTCGGCGGAAAGGTACAGCAGGAAGGCACACCAATGCAGGTGTATTCCAAGCCAAACAACCTGTTCGTGGCCGGATTCATAGGCAGTCCTACAATGAACTTCCTGCACGGAAAAGCCAGTGTAAAGGCCGACAAGGTGGAATTTGTAAGCAAGGACATAAGACTGGATCTGCCCGAACGTCTGATTGATCCAAAGGTCCTGAAGGATGGACAGGAAATCGTAGTCGGAGTGCGTCCAGATGACATCTATGTTGATGTAAAGGACACCGAAGGCTTTACGGAAGAGCTGGAAGGCAGGCTGGACGTGTCGGAACTGCTCGGACACCGCGAGAACCTGTACATATACATGGGAGATACCCGTGTTCTTGCAAACACCGATGCCGTAGGCAGAACACCGGGAAGCATACTGAAGGTACGCTTCAATCTTGCCAATATGCATGTGTTTGACAAGGAAACTGAAATGCGTATAAGCAAGTAATTGACGGGGAAAACCCATAAAAAAGCCCGGCCTGCTGGCTGGGCTTTTTTATTTGTATTTTTGTGGCAAGCGATACTTACCTTACAATGCTTATGTTCACACGGCGATAGCACTGTCCGCCAGAGCAGTTGGCATCCCTGTCAAACATCCTGCTTGCCAATTTGCTGTTTCCATAGGACCTTATCTGAATCTTTTCAGCAGGAATACCTTTCCTCGTCAGATATTTCCTTACATTTATTGCCCTGGCACGGGATATGTAATGGTTCTTGTCCGTCTCATTGCCGCCATTGGACGAGAATCCCTCAACCAGTACCGTGGCCGTCCTATCCGACATCATGTACAATTCGGCAAAAGCATCCAGCATTGGGAAATAATACGGCAATACATCGCTGCTGCCTATCTTGAACAACATTCCCATTGACGGAATCATTATCATATCCTTTCCAGCGGCATCGGCTTTGGCCTTTTTCGCAGCTTTCAGGTAATTTTCCTTTATATGCTCCGTAAGGACGCTCTTTGGAGCGGGATTGACCGCCTCTGGGGCTATCCTGTCGGGAACAGGCTGTGAATCGTATTCCTCCGCACCCTGGTTTTCTATAAGGCTGCCTTTTGGAATACTAAGCAGGCTTTCTTCCTTTTTCTCCTTCCTTTCCTCTACAGGTTTTGGAGTTTCAGTCTGTCTGCTATATGACATTATCTTCTTGTGCATGTCAAATCCAAAGGAATAACGTATTCCAACATTGCCACCAACGCTTTCAATCTTGTTTCCTTTCTCGTATTCAGCGGACAAATACCAGTATGTATCCTGATTGATCTGACAGTTCACACCTACACTCGCACCAAGATATCCGCCTGTCTGGGATATCTTATTGGATGCTCCGCCGTAGGCTACTGTTTCCTCTCCTGAAAATTCATATCCGTAGGAAAGTTCGGCAAAAGGCTCAATCTGCAAGTTGTCATTCTCATTGCTAAGATGGGACATATAAATCGTCCCGGTCAGGCCAGTATAGGCCGTTCCGCCAAGGGAAAGATTGCCTACACCGTTTTCCACATTGACATTATCCTTTCCCATGGAAAGATACCTTATTTCCGCCTTAGGCTCTATCTTCCATTTCTGGTCAATAACCTCGGTTATAATTGATTTTCCAAATTCCATGCTGGCGGCGACAAAATTCCTTTTGGCTGTGTAATTCACCTCGGCAAGATTCAGGGTATTGTTTGTCATATCCGAGGACGTATTGCCACCACGCAGTGTGAAATCAGCAAACATTCCATGATCAAAAAGATATGTGCCATACATTCCGGCAAGAAAGCCATCACCTGTGCCAGTGGCATTGAAGTTCTGACCGGAAGTCTTTATGCCAGATACATTGAACGCGCCAGCCATAAAGCCAAGATAAAGGGAATTGCCGTCTGTCTCACTGCCTTCTTCCCCCTCCCAGGCCTTGAAATCATAGCCTGCCTCCAGTCCTGACACATTCATATCCGTGTCAACGAGGTCAGAAACCGTCATGCTCTTGTAATACCCTCTTGCCCATACTGAATTTTTCGCATCAGGATTGTTCATTTCACGCAAATCGCCAAGACGCTTCTGCAATGAATTCATTGCCGTATGGACGGCGGCAGTATTCATGATTGGGACATTTGCCATTGTCTTGAACAGATATGATTTCTGCTTCGTCCCTCTTAGGAAATAATCCTTTCCCAAACCTTCGGCATTTCCCCTTTGCAGGGTATACTCATATCCGCCAGTATCCCACACTCCTCCTGCGAGGCTGAATGTGCCGTCTCCCTCGCTTAATGCGGAATATTCCACAAGTTTCAGATCGTTCCCTGTCAGTTCCGTCGCATAAGATCCTATATTGTTAAGGATAAGCACTCCCTGGCCATTGTGATTGCCTGATATTACAATCCTGTCGGCAGTCTTGGCTGGAAGATTTACGTTCATTCTGAAAACACCATTGCTGGTCTGAAGATTGTCTATCCTAAGCACGGAATTTGCGGAATTTTCATGAACAAGCGATACTATTCCACCGCTGTTCACTACAGTATTGCCATGCAGTTCGTTAACACCGTAAACATATATATTTCCACCCGTACCAACTGTAACATCGGAAACTATGGCATCCATGCGTACGACCTGGCTGCCTGCGAATCCTATGCTTGTGCCGGAGGCCAGTCCGCCATGAAACACCGTCTGCGTTCCGCCACTGTCTATCTTCGTAGTCAGGGCAGAGCCACCGCTTGACACATTCTGACTGCCTTTCTTGCCTATATATGTGCTTATGGCCACGCCGCCTGATGATACAAACTGTTTTCCACCCAGTATCTTTACATCAATTGACGAGGCACCGTTTGAAATGGTCTGTGATCCGGTTATCTCTATTCCGCTATATGCTCCTCCGGAAATTATTGTTCCCGAAGCTATAGAGCCTGATTCCAGATATTGCGAGCCGCCGTTTATCACATAATCATAAGAATATCCCCCGGAATAGACGAGCTGCCATCCCCCCACATTGATGGTCGTGCTTACCGCACTGCCGCCATCTGACACGTACTGCGAGCCGCCGCTGTTTATTATCGTGCTTACAGCACTGCCGCCGGAGGATATGTGCATATCGCCATGCAATACCGTGGAATTGGCAATTCCGCCGGATTGAACGTTCATATATCCGCCCTTGCCGACAATGAAATTGCTTGCGACACCATCCTTTAGTGAAAAACCCTCGTAGTCAGATCCGTTCAATGCAAGCCTGCTGCCGGAAACGACGGTCTTGTCGTCTTCCCCAATAACGTCAACATTGACAGAGGCCTCACTTCCCGAACCTGTATATACATTTGTCGCAGACCCGCCTGAAAGCACATTCATATTGCCATACAGCAAGGTATCTTTTGCAACTCCGCCGGAATGAACGTTCATAAATCCACCAGGGCCTACTCTGAAATTGCTTGCTATTCCGTCTGACAGTGTATAAGACCTGTCTCCTGGGCCGCTGCCGCTTACAACTGTTTCCGTGTCATTCCCATAAACATTTACGTTTACGTTCGCATACTCCCCTGTCCTAAGTCCATAAACCTTTCCGCCGGAAAGCACAGTAAGTCCAGCCCTGTATGACGAGCCATTATAAACGGCTGCTCCTTCCTCACTGCCATTGATTGACAAATTCGTCGCAACGCCGTTCTCTATGGAAAAAGCTCCTCCGGCATTTGTACCATTCAGATATGTGCTGGTATCCCCACCTGCGACCACGGCACTGATCGCGGCATAGCTGCCAATCTGGCTCACATTTGACACATAGCCACCCTGTTCAATGTTCAGAATGGCCTTTCCCTCGGAATCCCCCCCGTACAGATCCAGGTTTGTCGCACTTCCGCCGGAAAGAACATTTACAAAGCCACCGTCATTGACGACGAGGTTGTCCGCCACACCATTGGAAAGCGTCATTGTCTCGCCTTTCTGGTTTATGCCGCTTATGTATGTGCCATCTCCAGGTGCAAAGCCCATTATGTTGACCAATGCACCGGAATTCTGCTGTACATTGTACACCTTTCCGCCCTGATACACGTCAAGTGTACCGGTTTTCGCATTGATCTCTTCAGTACCTGTGTTCCTGTTCAGTATGAAATTGCTTGCTATTCCGCCTGAAAGACTTAACGCCGCACCGCTTTCATTCGTACCACTTATGAAGGTGCTATCTCCTGGCTTTATCTGCGTAATTATGACCCCACCGGCATTTTGTGTAAGATTCACGGCAGATCCGCCACTTATCACGCTTACCCAGCCTGAATTGTTTATTATGAAATTTTCAGCCACACCGTTGGAAAGCACAAACGTGCTGCCGTTCTGATTATGTCCGCTTATGAATGTTGAATAATTTACGTCGTAGGAATCCTTTGTGATTATGGTATTGATGTTCCCACCGTTTCTTTGCACTACTCCTGAAGCCTGTCCGCCATAAGCCACGTTGAGCCATCCGCCGTTATTGACAACAAAATTCGTCGCCCTGCCGCTCATAAGCCGCATGGTAGACCCAAACTGGTTTTCCCCCTCTGCGAAGGCATAGTACAGCGGTCCATAAATACGTCCGCCACTGGATGTACGTCCATATCCGTCATATCCTGGCTTGTAAACCTCCGCATTAACTATTCCACCGGAGTTCTGTCTGAAATTGACAGCATTTCCCTCAATACGCAGGGTAAGGCTTCCGCCATTCTGAATATTTGTACCTGTGGCACTTCCACCGCCATAAATCACCTCGCTGCCGCCACTCAATACTACGGTAGACGTTGTTGACCCACCCGCATATACATACAGGTTTGCCGATGTCCCACTTACCGTTGTCGAGGTCCAGTTGTCATTGGCAGATACTATCTTGGTTTCCCCAGCATTGACAGTCTCGCCTATCCTGTTTCCCGCCCAGGCATAATCCTGAAGATTCTGCACCATCATGCCGGCGAATGCGGCAACCGCCAAAGCCTTTCTGCCACCGTCTACTATCACCCGGCTTGCGGCATTGTAAAGAACACCCCTGTTGCTACTGTACACTGTCTCACTTATGGCAATTCCGCTGCTGAAGGAATATACACATTCAGAATGACATACATGGGAGATACTGGACGCATTGCCTGCAAATCCAATACTGTCGGAATAATGGTTGATCGGTTTCGTCTTTTTCATAATTACTTATTATAAATGATATCAAATAGAATACACTGATTACAATTTGACAAAAAACCATTCCGCGTTTTCTTGCCAATAATACCAATTTTTTTGTATGATATTGTCAAAAGGTGAAATCCTGCCCCTTGAGTGGCGGGAAAAGAACCGAGACAGTATAAAGACACGGAGGAAGTACCTTAAAATGTTAAATGTAACAATGAAAAGCATGCTTGAAGCAGGTGTTCACTTCGGACACCAGACACACAGATGGAATCCCAAAATGGGACGCTACATCTTCGGAGAAAGAAACGGAATACATATCCTTGACCTTCAGAAAACCCAGAAGGAAATCAAAAAGGCTTACTCCGTGGTAAAAGATGCCGCGAAGGCCGGAAAGAAATTCCTTTTCGTAGGAACAAAGAAACAGGCAAAGGAAATAATAAAGGAAGAGGCGGAACGCGCACAGGTTTCCAGCGTATATGAGAAATGGCTCGGCGGCACGCTTACAAATTTTGAAACAATCAAGACATCAATAAAACGCCTTGAAGAGCTTGAAAGGTTTGAAAGGGAAGGACTTTTCCGCGTAATGAGCAAAAAGGAAGTTTCCCGTCTTACAAAGGAAAAGAACCGCCTCGTAAAACTTCTGAGCGGCATACGCGAGCTGAACGATCATCCCGACATGATCTTCATAGTAGACCCCGTCAATGAGGCCAATGCCCTGCACGAGGCACATGTTCTCAAGATACCCGTAGTTGCAGTATGCGACACAAACTGCGATCCGGACACCGTGGACTACCCGATTCCCGGCAACGACGACGCGGCACGCTCAATACGCCTGTTCTGCGGAGCGATCACTGACGCAATCCTTGATGGCCGTGCGGAAGCCGAGGCCGAAAAGATGAAAGTGAACGAGAACAACGAGGAAGCCCCCGTAGAGGAAGCTCCTGTGGCAGAAGAAGCACCGGCAGCCGAAGAAGCTCCCGTAGAGGAAGAGGCCGCTCCGGCAGAAGAGACAGAAGAGAAATAAAATTTGTCTTTTAATTTCCGGGGGACGGACATAGCGATTCCAGTTGCCCCCGGAGATTCTCATTTGCATAAAAAATTTCTTGCAAGAAATTTAATTGAATTTTGGAGATTTACACAAAATGGCAATAACCGTAGAAATGATTAAGGAATTAAGGGCACAGACAGGTGCAGGAATGATGGACTGCAAAAAGGCCCTTACCGAGACAGAAGGCGACGTAAAAAAGGCAGTTGAAATACTGCGCAAGAAAGGCCTCGCAGGTCTTGCGAAACGTGCAGGCCGCAGCATGAAGGAAGGCATTGTCGCATCAGCCGCAGGAAAAGGAATATCCCTTATAGAGTTCAACTGCGAGACTGACTTCGTGGCCCGCAATCCCGATGTAGTGAATTTCATCAAGCAGCTTGCCACCGAAATGGCCGAAGGCAAACTTCAGGGCAATCCGGCAGAGAGCGAGGAAGTAAAGGCCCGCCTGCAGGAAATAGCAATGAAGATTGGCGAGAATATGACAATACGCCGTGGCGTGACATTCCCGCTTTCCGACAAGACCGTAATTGGCAGCTACATACATTTTGATAACAAGAAAGGCGCCCTTGTTGAAATGGAATATGAGGGCGACATGGCTGCCGCAAAGGCAGAGATAGAGGCCGCCGCCCACGAAATAGCCTTGCAGGCCGTGGCAATGAGCCCCAAATATCTTGAGCCTTCCGAGGTTTCCGCCGAAGTAATAGCCAAGGAAAAAGAGATTTACAAGGAAAAAATGCTCAAGGACGAAGAAGAGCAGAAAGCAAAGATGGAAGCCAAGGGCAAGACTTACAGACCCAAACCGGCTGACGCTGTGGAAAAAATGCTTGAAGGCAAAGTCAAAAAGTATTATTCCGAAGTCTGCCTGCTGGAACAGGCCACTCTGCTTGATCCAAAGGTATCAGTAAGGCAGTCAGTAGAAGATCTTTCCAAAAAATTAGGCGCGAAGCTGACAGTAAAACGCTTTGTTTCATTCCTCGTAGGCGTGGAATAAAGGCAATTACGGTTTCTTCAAACCTGCGCCAGGCGGCATGTTTTTTCTCCTTTTTACCGCCTGGCGTTTCTTATTTTCCCCCCATATAATTTTTCAAATTTCCTTAACAACGGTTGACAATATTTTTTTTTGAAAGTATACTATAAAAAAGGTGCTTTATCACTGTGTACTGGCTTGTGCGAGCAGTCTTTGATAAAGCACTTTTTTGTTTAAAATATTTAAACCTGTTGTATTTTTCTGTGTCTAAGCGTCGTTGTCCTCCGCTATCTGTCTGTATACTTCCAGGAATTTCTTCACTGGCATTACTTCCTTTTTTATAAGTTCCCCGTCCTCTTTCAGACTGTTCAGATACCACTTGTGGCTTTGTTCCATTATTTGGTAGATTTCTTCCAACTTGTTGTTCCAGTACTTGACTTTCTGTTGCTTCGTTTCTTTTAAAACTGTCATATAATTCAGGTCGTTGTCTAAACCTGTCAAAAAGGAAGCTAAGTCCAGCAATACGTCTTCTGTCAGATAATCCCAGTTCTCCCTGTAAAACTTCATTACCTCTTCCAACTTCTTCTTCTGTGTGTCCGAGCAAGACGTTACCCCGTCTATCAATATGAGAGTCTTTTGTAATGCCAAGTTGTTCATCTGTGAGTCCGAGGTATCTGGTGGTGTCATATATCTGTCCTTCCATTGTTGGATTTTGTTTCAGTACTGTAATAAAGCTGTCTTCTGATATTTTATCATTATTTTCAAGGGTTTTTAAGAAATATATTATATTACGAATCATTTTTTCAAGTGAAACGATAATTCGCACTACTATTGATACTTTGACATTCCGCAATAAGTCTGCTATACTAATAGTACCGTTTGGTCCGATAGATTCCCTTGTGGAATCGATTTCGCCGGTTGTCCGTGTACCATCACGGAGAGGTAGGGCGGCCTCCCAAACGGTATTTTTATTTCCCTGTTTTTCCTGTCAGCATTATAGCCATTGTCAAGAATGTATTGTTCTGCTATAATATTTTAGAGCTGACCCAGAAAAACGCCCTTGCCGGATTTTGGCAAGGCATGACCAAGTCCGAAGGTTGTATTGCCCGTATGGGATGGTACGGACGTCTGGGCAGCTCCCTTTTTAATTAAGTCCAAAACGCTTGACAATATCTTTTTTTGAAGGTATACTATTTATAAGAGTGCCTAGATGGGCGAGGCTGGTCCGCGTAGACAGTGGCTGCGGCTTAACACCGTAAGCGAGGCGTCTAGGCACTCTGCTTTTAATTTTGCTATACTAATTTTGGAGGCAATGTCTGCAGAATCCACAGCAGTGCCAGTAGTAACGTGGGGTGCGGGTTGCCTCCCCAATTTATCATATAGATAATAATCCCAAACATCACTAACAAATTCCCCGCAAAGTTTCCGTCAATGCCACCCCATGTTGATTCTGTATTGTTTTTTGAACTTTTATTTGCTATACTACTTTATGTCGGCAAAGTTTGGCCGTCATTGTGATATACCACTTGACCGCCGTTAAGAGCATTGCCTGGCAGAAAGGAAAGATCGTATATGGTCTTTCTTTTTTCTATTTTCTTATAAATCTGTTTCTTGTCTAAACCTAAATTGATGAAACACGGAAAAAAGTCTACCATCCGTCATTCCCACAGGTTNNAGTATTTATCGACGAAATGCCTGATTACTAAATTTTAGGTATGACGAGAAAATGTTGTGTTAAATAACAATTTTTGAAATTATGTTGTTTAAAATCACATTAAAAAACAAAAAATTTTCAAAAATTAAAAAAAAGGTTGAAAAAAATCAAAATTTAAAAATTCGGTAAAAAATATTAATTTTAAAAAAAATGTCTAAAAAAATAGAAATTTTCTCAAATGCTAACTGCTCACTGCTAATTGCTAATTGAAAACGCAGAAAAAGGCATTTTTTCTGTGTTTTCCATAATTTCCGCTTTTTTGACGTTTCATTTANNATGTACAAGAAAATTCTGATCAAGCTTTCCGGGGAATCCCTGGGCAATATGGAAAAAGGACAGCCATTTTCGCCTGAATCAGCGGAATACATAGCCGGGGAAATAGCCGCCGCCCACAATGCCGCTCCACAGACGCAGATAGGAATAGTAATAGGCGGCGGCAATATATGGCGTGGTGCAAGATCTGTCGGAATCCCTGTTGACCGTGTATCTGCCGACGGAATGGGTATGCTGGCGACAATCATAAACGCAATGGCATTGCGAGGCTCGCTGGAAGCAAAAGGTGTAAAGGCAAATGTTCTCACATCGGTGAACATATCCCCAATTGCGGAGCATTATTCAAACAGGAAGGCACTGGAGTATCTGGAAGCAGGCAACATTGTCATATTCGCCGGAGGCACAGGCAGCCCTTTCTTCACCACGGACACCGGAGCGTCACTGCGTGCGGCGGAAATAGGCGCGGAAATAATCTTCAAGGCCACGCAGGTGGACGGAGTTTATTCCGCCGACCCCAAAAAAGACCCAAAAGCGGTAAAATACGACACACTGACATATTCCGAGGCTCTCTCAAAAGGCCTTAAAATAATGGACGCCAGCGCATTATCCATGTGCCTTGACAACAAAATCTCAACACTGGTATTTGACCTGCACATACCCGGAAACATAAAAAATGCCCTGACAGGCCAAAAAACCGGCACGGTGATAAGGCCATAAGCACAAGCCAACATGACAATAGAAACCGAAAGATTAATCATAAGGCCTGTAATACTTGACGACTTGAAAGAGGTTCAGCAAATAGATGCTGATTTTAATAACAGCGAATATGTTTATTATGACACTCCTCATAATATAAGCGAAAATGAACTTAAACTTATTCCGCCGGGAGAAAACTTATTTATAGTCAGTCTTAAACAAGAAAAAACACTAACTGGCTACATTAATTTTTACAAAGAGAAAGGAATATACAATTTAGGCTATTGCTTTCACAGAAGCTATCAGCACAAAGGATATGCGACAGAAAGCATTGCCGCTTTCCTGAATTATCAGCATAGCAGAGGAATACAGGAATGTATTGTCGGCACGGCAGAGGAAAATAAGCCTTCAGTAAAGTTCCTAAAAAAATTAGGATTTAAAGAATTTTACAGACATAAATTATTTTTTCATAAAGATTCAAATGGCAAACCAATTGTCTTTACAAGCATTTGGACAAAAAGGACTTTGCCGATAACCGAATTTGATGTAAAGTATAAGGTGTATTAAAACCATATTTTATAAAGCCTTTGAAATAAATTTTTTCCCTATATCTTTTTTATGCCTTACCTGATAAATGCGACAATACGTTGTCGCATTATTTGCTAGAATATTTGTATAAGCAAAATTTTATGAATCAAAATCAGAGACATATTATGGAAAACAAAGGCGAAATAGCAATATACACAAATGAAGACGGAAAAATATCTTTTGAGGCTAGGCTGCAAGATGAAACAGTATGGCTTACACAAGATATGATTGTGAAATTGTTTGAAAGCAGCAAAGCAAATGTTTCCGAACATATCAAACATATTTTTGAAGAAAAAGAACTGGATAAAAAATCAACTGTTCGGAAATTCCGAACAGTTCGAAAAGAAGGAAACAGAGAAGTTTCAAGAGAACTGGAATTTTACAATTTAGATCTTATTTTGTCTGTCGGATACAGAATTAAATCTAAAACAGCGACACTGTTCCGCAAATGGGCTACTTCCATATTGAAAGAATATATTGCAAAAGGCTACGCAGTCAATGAAAAAAAGCTAAAGCAGGAGCAGGACAAAGTAAAAGCCCTGCAAAATGCAATAAGGCTTTTTTCCCGCAGCATAGAGTTTCAGGCAGACAATTTAGGAGAAGCCAAAGACATATCCAAACTTATGGATAATTTTGCCGCAGGTCTGGATTTGCTTGACGATTACGACCATAAGACGCTTGACAAAAAAGGCCTTACAAACAAAGAGGCTGTAATAATAGAGGAAAAAGAATTTCTGTCGGTAATAGACAAAATGAAGTCAGAATTTGCCTCCGACGTGTTCGCCATGCCAAAAGACAGCAGTTTTTCCAGCTCCGTAAGGCAAATTTACCAAAGTTTCGGCGGACAGGATTTGTACCCGACCCTTGAAGAAAAAGCGGCGATGCTTTTATACATGATTGTGAAAAATCACAGTTTTGCGGACGGCAACAAAAGAATAGGCGCAAGCTGCTTTCTGTATTTTTTAGACAGAAACAATATTCTTTACAAAGACGGAAAGCCAGCAATGGACAACAATGCCCTTTTTGCAATAACACTGCTTATAGCAGAATCCAAGCCGGAGGAAATGGAAACAATGCGTCAGATAACCCTAAGCGTGCTGAACAGGCGGAAATCTTTACCGAAATATCAATAAAATTGTTAAAATATAGATAGTATACGTCCTATTCGGAGGCCGCATGACAAACGAAGAAAAAATTAAAATTGCCCTTGACGAGCATAAAAAGGCTCTGGAGAATTTCCCTGTTGAAGAAGTGCGGAAAATAGCGGAAACCATCGCCGCAGCATTGAAGAACGGCAACAAGCTGCTTATATGCGGAAATGGAGGCTCGTGTAGCGACTCGCAGCATTTCGCCGGGGAAATAGTCGGACGCTTCCAGCAGGAAAGGCCGGGATTGCCAGCCATAGCTCTTACGGCGGATTCCGCAGTAATGACCTGTCTCGGCAATGACTACGGCTATGAAATGGCATTCGCAAGGCAGGTTCAGGCTCTTGGAAACAAGGGAGACGTCTTCGTAGGCATAAGCACATCCGGCAATTCCGCAAACGTGGTAAAAGCTGCCGAAACTGCCAAAGAAAAAGGCCTCACTGTCATAGTCTTTACAGGCATAAAAGATGCGAAGCTGCACAAAATATGCGACATGGCATTCCGCTCCCCCTCCGCCATAACCGCCGCCATACAGGAAATGCACATAACCGCCATACATATAATCTGCGGCATTGTGGAAAATATAGTATTTGGAGATTAAGGCATATATCAAGCTTTTGAAAACACGGAAAAAGTGCCTTTTTCCGTGTTTTCAATCAGCTTTGCCTTTTCCGCGTTTCCTTATCAGGTAATCTGACCATAAACAAAAAAGAAGTGTAATATTGCGACAAAAAAACTTCAAAATTCCAAAAACATTGAATTAATTAATATAATATAACTGTATGCGGATATTTGACTGTCCGCCATGCCTTTATGGCATATTACAGATTTATTTTTTATAGGAGAAGCAAAAATGGCAGAAGCAATAGACGACGTGATTTCCGAAAAGGAAATGGAAATGGACGAGAAAGTGGCAAAATTCAAAAAGGATCTGAGTGGCCTTCGTACCGGAAGGGCAAATCCGCAGCTGCTTGACAATGTTTATGTGGAATATTACGGTGCCAGAACGCCTCTGAAGCAGGTTGCGGCAATATCCGTACCAGAGCCAAGAACGCTGGAAGTGCGCGTATGGGATGCCAATGCCGTAAACGAGGTTGAAAGCGAGCTGCGCAAGATAGATTTCGGCTCATCACCGTCAAGAAATGGATCAACAATCAGGATAAACCTTCCCCCAATGACGGAAGACCAGAGAAAGAAAATGGTCAAGATTGTCTATTCAATGGCAGAGGATTTCCGCGTAGGCGTAAGGAATCTGCGCAGAGAGGCACTTGAAAAGATAAAAAAGGCACAGAAGGCAGGCGAAATCACCGAGGACGATCTTAAAACCTATGAAAAGAAAGTCCAGGACATAACCGACACCTACATCAAGCACATTGACAACGCCGCAGGCAACAAGGAAAAAGAGCTGATGACGGTATAACCGCAATGGATCAAAGCGGAAAAACTGACAAGGACATAAAGATTCCGACGCATATAGCCGTGATAATGGACGGGAACAGGCGATGGGCAAGAAAACGCCTGCTCCCTGCCGCCGCAGGCCATTCCGCCGGAGTTGAAGCCGTACATCGGATTGTAAGGTCATGCTCAAAACTGGGTGTGAAATACCTTACGATTTACGCATTTTCTACGGAAAACTGGGCAAGGGCCAAAGACGAGGTCAATGCCCTGATGTTTCTTTTGGACAAGGCCATAAGGGAATATGTAGCCGAACTTATGGAAGGCAATGTACGTCTGGTGTTCAGTGGGGATCTTTCCGCCCTGCCGGAAAAGACAAGGCAAAGTCTTCTGGACGGAGCGGCAAGACTTAAGGACAATACCGGCCTGACACTGAACCTGGCACTCAATTACGGCGGCAGACAGGAAATACTTGCGGCAGCCAACAAGGCCATTGCCGCCGGCATAAGACATCTGGACGAGGAAACATTCTCTTCATTTATGTATACTGCCGGAATGCCTGACCCGGATCTGCTAATACGCACTTCCGGCGAGCAGCGTCTATCCAATTTCCTGCTATGGCAGACAGCCTACACGGAATTTTATGTGACTGATACGCTATGGCCGGATTTTGACGAGAAAGACCTGATTGAGGCCATCAAGGCGTTCAACAAAAGGGAAATAAGACGAGGAGCATAAAATGCTTTTACCAAGAATACTTACAGCAATAGTTGGAATACCCCTTATGATATGGCTTATTTACGCCGGAGGACTTGCGTTTTCCGGACTGATATTCGCCATAATCGTTCTTTCACTTTACGAATACGCAACACTGATGAGGCTGGGATCAAAGCCACTGGACCGTCCGGCATTGTATATTTTCGGAATCTTGCTGCCAATAGTCCTATATTTTGACTATATGCCTAATGTAGCCAGCGACCATTTCGCAGGAGCGATGATCTCACTCGCCGTAGTAGGAACATTCTGCATGGAGCTTTTCCATAAGGAAAAATATATTGAAAGAATGGGACTTACGCTTCTAGGAATATTCATGATTTCCTGGTGTCTGTTCATGTTCATACCACTTAGGACGCTTCCGCATGGAATGGAACTCACATTCCTGCTGATAATAACGGTATGGGTAATGGATACGGCGGCATATTTCTTCGGAAAGAAATTTGGAAAGAACCAGCTTACAGCGGTCAGCCCAAAGAAGACCTGGGAAGGCGCGATAGCTGGATTCGTATTCGCCATAGGAACGGCAATGCTTATCTCCAAATTCACGCATGGGAATATATCTTATGGCAGGGCGGCGGCATTGGGCGTGATAATAGGCATTTTCGGACAGATGTCAGACATAGCCGAATCCATGATAAAGCGTGCCGTCGGGGCAAAGGATTCCTCAAACCTGCTCCCCGGACATGGCGGAATAATGGACAGGTTTGACAGCTACATATTCCTGGCACCAGTAGTCTATTACTTCATGGCGATATTCTAATCGTAATTTGCAAATCATAATTATAGGAGCATAAAATGGCTTTTGAAAGAACTTTGATACTTGTCAAGCCTGACGGAATGCAGAGAAAGCTGGCAGGCCTCATAATAGACAGGCTGGAGGCAACAGGCCTTGAAATGGCAGCCGCGAAAGTGGTTTCCGTCACAGACGAGCTTGCCAGAAAACATTATGCGTTGCTGGAAGGCAAGGGTTATTTCGCAGATCCGAAAAACTTCGAGGCATTGATCTCGTTCATAAAGGGCGACCTGCACAATGTGTCGCATCATCGTGTGATAGCACTGGTTTATCAGGGAGAAAATGCCGTCAAGGCAATACGGACGGCAGTAGGCGACACAAACCCCGAAAAGGCCGCCGGAGGCACGATAAGGGGCAGCTTTGGACGCATAACGACAAACAATGTGTTTGAGAACGTAATACATGCGTCAGGAACTCCCGAAGAGGGCGAAAGGGAGATTTCCGTCTGGTTCAGGCCTGATGAGATAATACCAGCATGAAAGATATAGCCCTTTTGCAAGGTCTATGTTTTTCAAATTAGCAATTGTGGAAAAATACATCATATTCCCCTCACCCTATTATGGCGTTTCCCTCTTCCGAAGTGGCGAGGGAAATAAATACAATTCCCCTTCGCCCCTTGTGGGAGAAGGGGACAACAAGGGGATGAGGGGATTCTATATGTCTGAAAAAATGTTTAAAATATTAAAGAAAATTCCAACAATATTCTCGTCTGAAATACTGTTTATGGCAATGGCGGCCCTTATCCTTTGCGCGATGTTCGCTGGAAATGCCCAGGCACAGTCTGCGGCAAAAAACATAGCTTCACCCGAAATAAAGGAAGAATTTATTGAATTTCCTACAGACGACGAATGGAACATAAAGGGACGTTATTATCCTGCCACAAAAAGCACATGGACGCTAGTCCTTGTTCACGGTCAAAGGAATAGTGCGAACGAATGGAAATTATGGTTTCCGTATCTGAAGGAAGCAGGAATCGGCTATCTCGCATTGGATCTGAGGGGACATGGACGCAGCCTGGTCAATCCGGTTGGATCAACAACGACCTGGCGGCGTTTCGCGATATCCGGCCTAAACAATGAGTACAACAAGATGGTACGAGACGTTGAGGGTGCTATAGCGTGGCTGGGAGAAAAAGGCATTCCTGAAAACCAGATTGTTCTCGTGGGAACTGTCCTTGGGGCTAATCTCGCAATAAAGACCGCCGCCATTCACCCGGAAATAGCAAAGACCATAGCAATTTCCCCGGCAATCAACGCAAATGACGTTCTGACGGTAAACCCATTAAGGACAGCTTATGGGAAAAGGCCGTTATTGCTTGTGGGAGGTACGGATCGAGACAGGCAATACAGGGAGCTGATATTGCTGAATGATCTGGCAAGGCTGGCCTGCGGCGTAGGCAATGTGACGGTAATGCTGGAATATAGCGGCGTTGGTCAGGAACTTATAACCAAATACAATATAAAACGGCTGCTGGCATGGCTTGACAATTCCGCATTGCCACCAGTGATTTCCTTTGAAGACGAGGAACAGGAAGGCGAGCCGGAAATCGTTGATGAGGAATGAATTTTTCCCAAAAAGGGACAATGATTATGGAAGAAGAAAATATCGCAGAAAAGTACTCAAAACTGCCAACAGAGCAGATAAATCCGAGAACTGTGAATCTGGACAGGGTCTCCCTCAACGAGGTCCTGCTAATGCTGAACCGAGAGGACGAGCTTGTCCCTGCGGCAGTAAGCAAGGCAATCCCCCAGATAGAAAAGGCCGCACTTGAAATTTCAAAATCCTATCTTGCCGGAAGGAAGATTTACTTCATAGGGGCAGGAACAAGCGGCAGGCTTGGCGTGCTGGAAGCGGCGGAAATCCCCCCCACTTACGGTGTCGCCCCGGGAGTGTTCAATGCCATTATGGCTGGCGGACATGAGGCGGTATTCCTGTCAAAAGAGGGTGCGGAAGATGTTTTTGAAGATGGCGAAAGGGAAATATCCGATGTTGTACAGCCCGGCGATACCGTCATAGGCATTGCAGCAAGCGGAATAACACCGTATGTAAAGGGCGGCCTTTCGGCAGGCCTTTCAAAAGGTGCGAAGACTGTCCTTCTAACCTGCAACAAGAATGAACATGCTCCAGAGGCGGAAATAATAATAGCCATAGACGTTGGCCCGGAGCCTGTTTCCGGCTCTACCAGAATGAAATCCGGCACTGCCACAAAACTGGCATTGAACATGCTTTCAACATCGTCCATGGTAATTTCCGGAAAGGTTTACAGGAACTGGATGGTTGACGTAAAAACCACGTCAAAAAAACTGGAAATGCGTGCCGAACGCATAACCGCGACGGTAGGACAGGTTTCCAGAGAAAAGGCCAGGGAATTGCTTGACATTACTGGCAATGACGTAAAGACAGCCATCGTTATGGCCAGATTGGGCATAGACAGGGAAGAGGCCGTAGAGAAAATAAAGGCCGCCGGAGGATTCCTGAAAAAGATACTTGGCTAGAAGCTGGCAGTACACAAGACAAATGCGAAAGCAGAGCATATCCCCCGTATACCTGATACCATTGAGCTTCCTGGCGGCCATAGTCGTCGGGACATTGCTGCTTATGCTGCCTTTCGCTTCGTCCGGCGGACACTGTGCAGGATTTCTTACCGCATTGTTCACGGCGGCATCTGCCGTATGCGTGACCGGCCTCGTGGTCACAGACACCTATTCCAGCTGGAGCATTTTCGGGCAAATGGTGATTATGCTGCTCATACAGGCCGGAGGAATGGGCATAATATCCGTGGCGGCAATACTACTGCACATAGCCCATCGCAAATTCTCATTGGGATACAGGCTGGCCTTGCAGGGTGCATTGAATGTAAACCAGAACAATGGCATTCTAAGCCTACTGGTAAAGATATTCAAGGGAACACTTTTTGTTGAACTTGTGGGAGCTGTCTTTCTCGCATTATCATTCATTCCGCATTTTGGTTTTGCGAAAGGATTATGGGCATCCCTGTTCAATGCGGTGTCCGCCTTCTGCAATGCGGGTTTTGACATTCTTGGCCCGGACAGCCTTGTCCCATTCAAGTCGGATCTGAACGTACTTGCCACTACCACAATGCTGAACATTCTTGGCGGCCTCGGATTCGTGGTATGGTTTGACCTTCACGATACCATATTAAGCGGATTCCGGGCGAAATTCTCCATAAGGCAGATTTTTTCCCGTCTTACGGAGCATACAAAGCTGGCAATATGCCTGACATTTGGCATAAGTGCGATTGGGGCATTGCTGTTCTTTGCGGCGGAATACGGCAATCCAGGCACGATAGGAAGCATGTCCCTCACGGACAAGATATTCAACAGCATATTTGAGGCCGCCGCGGTAAGGACATCCGGATTCAGCACATTCCCGCAGGGCAGCATGACGGATCTATCCTCGCTTGCCCTATGCCTGTTAATGTTCATAGGCGGCTCACCGATAAGCACGGCGGGCGGCGTAAAGACGGTCACATTCTTCCTGGTATTTATGAACATGATTTCCTACATAAAGGGAGAGGACAAGACAACACTTTTCCGCAAAAAGGTCTCATCGGAAATTATGAGAAAGGCAGCCGCCATAGTGGCAGTGAGTGCCTTGACGGCGATAACATTCGCAATGCTGCTAATGGCAGCCACTGGCTTCCCTCTAAGACAATCACTTTTTGAAACAATAAGTGCGATTTCAACCACTGGGGCAAGCCTCGGAATAACGCAACATCTGAATGCCGCCGGAATGTTGATAATAACGCTGGCAATGTATCTTGGCAGGATAGGACCAATCTCAATGGCTATCATGTTCAGCAGGCATTACAGTTCAAAAAACAAGATACAGTATGCGGAAGGGAATTTCTTTGTCGGATAAGGAGATGTTATGACAAAATCTATAGCTGTTCTCGGATTAGGCAGATACGGCATGAGCTTTGCCAAAAACATGTATGCGATGGGTGCGGACGTGCTTGCCGTGGATCAGGACGAGGACAAGATAAGGGATTTCGCAGGCAGCTGCACAGCCGCGGTATGTGCGGACATTTCCAACGAGGAGGAAGTGCTTGCCCTGGGTCTAAAGAACATGGATATAGTCGTGACGGCAATGAGCCGCAATCTTGGAGCAAGCATAATAGCCGTCTCCGTCGCAAAAGATTTGGGAGTTCCTCTTGTGGTTGCAAAAAGCTCGTCTGACAGAATGTCATCAATCCTAAAAAAGGTAGGAGCGGACAAGGTTATAGTTCCGGAGGACGAGGGAGGAATGAGATCCGCAAGGATACTCTCGTCTGACCTATTGCTAGACTATTTCAAGGTTGATGGAAACCTTAGTCTCGCGGAAATAAGGCCTAAAAGGGAATGGCTGGGCAAGAACCTGCTAGAGCTTAACCTACGCCAGAAACACAAGATGAACATTGTCGGAATGAAAAAGGAAAACGGCAACTGGGCCTTCGTGGATCCTTTCAAAAAGATTGAGGAAGATGATTATCTTCTGGTATCGGTAGAGGGATCTGGACTTGCTGAATTTACAAAAGTGGAGTGAGAAACAAACAATTATGGCAATAATGAGAATTTACAAATACGGTGAACAGATACTAAGACGCAAAATGAAGCCTGTGGATCTGACACAGATACGCAGTCTAAGAAGCATTATAGACGATATGTTTGAGACAATGGATAATGCCCAGGGCGTTGGACTTGCAGCAAACCAGGTGGGACTTGATATGCGTCTCGCCGTGATAAGCGTACCTATAAAAGGAACAGAAGATTTTCAGGACATTGTGCTGATAAACCCGGTCATCGTACAGAAAGAAGGTGAAATGCACGAGGAGGAAGGCTGCCTCTCATTCCCTGGCATATACGCCAAGGTAAAGAGATTCCAGAAGATAACCGTGCATACATTCAACGAGCGTGGAATACCTGTTGAAATAAAGGCCGAAGGCCTGTTGGCAAAAGCCATTCAGCACGAGATGGATCATCTTGACGGAATATGCTTCGTAGACAAGGTTTCCCCAATTGCCAAAATAAGAATGAAGGGACAGCTTGCAAAGATAATGTCCGCTACGGACAAGGAAAAGGCAAAAAGGAAATGAGTACCGGCGACAATAAGACAGGAAAACTGCGTGCGGTATTCCTAGGCACGCCGGAAGTGGCAGTACCGTTTCTGGAAACCGTTGTCAATTCCCCGTATTGCGAAACCATAGCTGTATTGTCCCAGCCAGACAGACCGTCGGGACGCGGATTGAGATTGCAGCCCTCCCCTGTAAGCATAAAGGCGGAAGAATATGGCCTTCCCGTATACAAGCCGGCCAAAAAAAAGGAAATTCACGCCGTAATACAGGAATTGAAACCGGACATAGCGATAACCTGTGCCTACGGAAGGATAATACTGGAAGAAACGCTCGCAATAGCGAAACTGGGATTTTTGAACGTGCATTTCTCGCTTTTGCCAAAATACAGGGGAGCGGCTCCTGTACAGCGGGCATTGATGGCAGGCGAAAAGGAAAGTGGTGTATCAATATTCTGGCTTGACAAGGGGATGGATACCGGCGACATATTGATGAAAAGGAACATTCCGGTTGAAATATCCGACGATGCGGAATCCCTGTTTGCAAAAATGATCACATTGGGCAGGGAAATGCTGTCAGAATCACTCAGAATGTGTGCGGAAGGAAACGCACCGCATATACCGCAAGAGGGAGAAGCGACCTATGCGGCAATGATTTCCCCGGAAGAGGCTGTCTTTGATTTCAACGCACCGGCAGAAACAATACATAACCGCATAAGGGGGCTTTCCTGCGGGCCAAGGGCAAGATTCACAATGTCAATACCAGGGAAGAAATCACAATATGTGCAGGTATTTTCAACATTGCCATGTGCGGATGATTTCGGGCAGAACACTCCCGGAACAATAGCAAAGGTAGAAAAGGGCGGCGGCTTTTATGTAAAATGTGAGATAGGATCGTTGTACATAAGGGAAGTCAGACCGGAAGGCAAAAAGACAATGAAAGGATCTGACTTTCTCAACGGAGCAAGGCTAAAAGTTGGAAGCATTCTTCCAATTAGCAATTAGCAGTGAGCAATTGAGGAAATAGATTTAATTTTTGTAGACGATTCAGGAGATGTAAATGGAATTTACCAATGAAAAAGATAGCAAAGTAAGAAAATCCAGTCCTGCAATGAAGTTTATGAGGAACTTCATTCTGATAGCGATCACACTCGTAATCCTGCTTTGCGGACTGGGAGTATGGCTTTACAACTGGGCGGCGGAAGCCATCATACACAACAAGCCGGAAGTGATTGTCCCCGACATAACTGGAAAATCCTCCGTATACGCCTTGGAGACGCTTTCCAAGGTAAAGCTGTCCGTAAACATTGAAAAATACGAATTCAAGGAATCCGAACCTATAGGCACTGTCATAAAGCAGCTGCCGGAAGCCGGAACAACCGTACGGGAAGGCAAGACAATACGCATAACGGTAAGCCAGGGTGGAGAGACCGTCTTCACACCGACACTTACAGGAATGTCCCTGAGAAACGCCGAGCTTCTGCTACGCCAGAGCCAGCTTAGCCTTGGAGAAATCAGTACCGGGTATTCAATGAAGGTTGAAAAAGGCACTGTACTGTCCCAATCCCCCAAGCCAGAGACAAGCGTAGCCAAAAACACCATGGTAAACGTAAAGGTTTCGGATGGAGCTCCGCCAAGCGGAATACTGATGATGCCTGATTTCCGACAGAAGGATCGCGAAACAGTAAGATTGTGGGCGGAGAAAAATGACGTAAATGTTGATTACCGCGAGGACGACAAATCCACATTCGCAAGAGACACCGTAATTGACCAGTCCCCAGAGCCTGACACATTGCTGGACGGAAAGGCAAAGGTTCGTGTGACTGTAAGCACGAAGCAGGGCGAGACTACTGCGGAAGGCGGATATGCGATAAAATACGAAGTACCGTCCACCGGTTCGGAAAGGAACATCAGGATAGTATCCCTGGGCAAGAATGGCGAAAGGGAGGTCTTCAACGGAACACGCAGTCCCGGTACAACGATAAACTTCACCATACCCAAAAAGGACATAAGCAAGGTACGTATCTTTGTAAACGGAATACAGGTTGAAGAGCGTATTGTAAAATGACAGCGGCAAAATTCCCAATCCCAGACGGAAAGACGATCATAACGCCATCCGTGCTTTCAGCGGATTTTTCCGATCTGGGAAAAAGCCTTTCTGGCGTAAACGGCAGATCAGGCTGGATTCATTTTGACGTCATGGATGGGCATTTTGTACCAAATATCAGCTTCGGCCCGTTGCTGATACCAGCGGTAAAAAAATGCTCCCCCCTCTGTGTGGACGCACATCTTATGATCAGCCAGCCAGTCAGGTACATAGAGCCTTTCGCAAAGGCCGGGGCGGATCTAATAACTGTGCATGAGGAAGCCGAAGACCCACTGGAGGCAATGCGTAAAATACGGTCATTGGGTCTGCTGGCGGGAATTTCCGTAAAGCCAAAAACACCTGCGGAAAAGCTGATTCCGTTCATGGAAATAGCGGATCTGATACTGGTCATGACTGTTGAGCCGGGATTCGGTGGGCAGAAATTCATGGCGGACATGATGCCCAAGGTACAGGAGATCCGCAGCATGATAGGCAGCACCGGACGCAAAATATGGCTTCAGGTTGACGGCGGAATAAACGAGCATACAGCATTGGAGGCCGTCAAGGCGGGAGCGGATTCGCTTGTAATGGGCAGCGCGTTGTTCAAACAGGAGAATCCAGATGCATATCTGAATGGCATTTTGAACAATATCAATGCGAAAAAACACGAATAAGGCATTTTTTTTCCAAAAACCATTCAAAATTTACTATAATATTATGCTAGGACGATTTATGTTCAAGTCCGGCAGATTTTATCAGTTTTTTTAGCAGTTTAAGGAGGAATACAAATGGCAGTAGTATTAAGGCTTCAGAGAATAGGCAAACGCATTCAGCCGCATTATCGCATAGTGGCGATAGAGAAAACCAGCGGTCCCCGTGCGCAGCCTCTCGAGGTTATCGGGCATTACAACCCCAAGGCGGAAAAGGACAAGGAAAAAGTTTCGATCAACGCTGAAAAACTTGAATACTGGCAGAAGAACGGAGCAAAACCGTCTGAGACAGTCGAAAAGCTTATATTCCGCTTAAAAAAGGCCGCCGCAAGAGCGGAACAGGCCGAGAAACAGGAAGAAAAGAAATAATTTTTCTTCATACATACAATGAAAGATGTTTTAATGTATATCGTGGGTTCTCTAGCGGAGAACCCGCAGGCCGTCAGGATAGGCGTTTCCGAGGACGGGAATGTCACACGTTTCAAGCTAACCCTGGATAGCTCGGATCGCGGCAAGCTGATAGGAAAGGAAGGGCGCGTCATAAAGGCGATACGCACAATCCTACAGGAATTTGCGGCGAAGCAGAACAAAAGGGTTTACTTGGATATTGATTGAAATATCTTTACGTTCTTTGACTTATGAACGTGGATGTGATTACGCTTTTTCCAGAACTTGTGGATTATCCACTTTCGGAAAGCATAACGGGCAGGGCCAGAAAGCAGAAAAAATTAAAGCTGGCATTTGTCAATCCGCGTGATTTTACAGAAGACAGGCACAGGACTGTTGACGACCGTCCCTACGGCGGCGGAGCAGGAATGTTGATGAAGGCCGAGCCTGTTTGCCGTGCCCTTGAAAAGGTTAGGAAGAGGACATCCTATGTAATCCTTCTCACACCAAAAGGGCAGACATTCAGTCAGAAAACCGCCATTGAGCTGTCAAAGAAAAAAAGGCTTGTTTTCATCTGCGGACACTACGAGGGTATTGACGAAAGGATAACCCCGCTCGCAGACATGCAGCTATCAATAGGCGATTATGTGCTTACAGGCGGAGAACCGGCGGCAGTTGTCGTAATAGATGCGATAACAAGGCTTTTGCCCGGAGTGCTGAAAAAGGAAGAGGCGACAGTGAATGAGACATTCACGGACGGTCTTATGGAAGCACCCCAGTATACAAGGCCAGCCGTATGGCGTGGAAATCCCGTGCCGGACGAGCTTCTGAGTGGCAATCATGAGAAGATTGCCGCATGGCGGCGCAGCAAGGCCGAAGAGCTGACCAGTGCCGCTGTCAAAAGCAGGAAGATCCTGAAAGACAAAGAACCAGTCAAAAAAAGGAAAAACGTTTTAAATAACAGGAGGAAAGCAGTATGAACAATATCGCTAAGCATTTGGGCATGAAAGCAGTGAATGTACGCTTCGAGCCAGGCGATACCGTCAAGGTGCACACAAAGGTTGTGGAAGGCGACAGCGAAAGAATACAGATTTTCGATGGAGTTGTTATCGCACGCAGAGGTTCCGGAGTTTCGGAAACATTCACGGTACGCAAAATGTCCTACGGCGTAGGCGTAGAGCGTGTTTTCCCGGTACACTCCCCCAGAATTGACAAGATAGAGGTTGTCAAATCCGGAAAGGTACGCAGGGCAAAACTTTATTATCTCCGCGATCGCCAGGGCAAGGCTGCCAGACTGCAGGAAGTAAAGAGAAAGACCGCAGAGGCTGCCGCCGAGGCAAAGCCGGAAGCAAAATAAGAAATGATCAAGGACGAAGGGCAGATTTTCTCAAACAAGGAAAGTGCCCTTTGTCTTTTTGACACAGATCTGCAAAGACAGCACGGAAATATACGCATTATCGGCACGGACGAGGCTGGACGAGGTCCATTATGCGGTCCTGTCGTAGCATGTGCGGCATACATACCTACAGCTGCCTATTCCCTAATCGGCGGACTGGTAAATGACAGCAAAAAGCTTTCCCCCCACAAAAGGGAGAAGGCTTTTTCATTTATGCTTGAATGTGGCGTGAAATTCGGTTTCGCATTCGCATCTGCACGGGAAATAGACAGTACGGACATACTGTCCTGCTCGCTAAGATCAATGCTNNGGCAGGACGCTTGTCCTGGTAGACGGAAACCGCAGGATCAGGGACAATGGGGAATTGTGGCAGCAGACAGTTGTCGGCGGTGATGCGAAATCCGCATCAATTGCCGCCGCCAGCATATTCGCAAAGGTAATACGGGATCGCTGGCTCATGCTGCTTGACAGGAAATATCCGCAATACGGATTTGCGAAGCACAAGGGATATGGAACAAAGGCACATATTGCGGCAATAGAGCAATACGGACCATGCCCGGAACACAGGTTCACCTTCGCACCGATAAAGGGAAGGTTTACAATTAGCAATTAGCAGTGAGCAATTAGCAATTTAGGAAATTCTTTATACATAAAATTGAATTTTCTCGTAGTAAGATTAATTCTAATTAAAACAATTGGCAATTAGTAATTTAGGAAGTTCCTTGTATCGTCATTGCAAGGACGTAAAAAAGATTGTAAAAAAGTTACCGATCGGTCACATAAGCAATTGCGGAAATCGTATTGCGGTTGTACGCACAATGTACATACAATGTATATACAATAGCAATACAAAAAAAACAAAAAAATGAACAAAAGAGGTGCGAAATACGAGGATATGGCAGCACAGCTGCTTATATCCAAAGGGTATGCGATAAGGGCAAGAAACTGGATATGCTCCAGATTCGGAGAGATTGACATAATCGCCGAGAAGGACGGCATAACAGTATTCGTTGAAGTCAGGGCAAGGACAAATTCCGGCTGCGGAACGCCCATTGAGAGCATATCTGCCTCAAAAATTGGTAAGATAATAAGGACGGCGGAAGCGTATATAAAAAAATTTTCGCCACAGACGGATTTCAGATTTGACGTGATTACGGTAGTGCCTGGCAATACGCCGGAACATATTGAAGACGCGTTCAATGCCGACGGATATGGGTACTAGGAAATTAGCAATTAGCAATTTTGGAAACGAATGGATTTTGTTCTGTAAAAAATAATCAGGTAAGGAGAAAATGATGAAAAAAGACCTTGTAAAGGAAGTCAAAGCTACAGCGGACTGGATAAAGTCAAAAACAGCGGCATACAGGCCAGTCACCGCCATTATAGCAGGTTCAGGACTTGGCAATGCTTTGCCACGTCTGGAGGAGCAGATTTCAATTCCTTATTCGGAAATTCCCGGCTTTCCGACAACCACGGTAAAAGGGCATTCCGGTCAGCTCGTATTCGGCAGAATGGGCGGAGCGGACGTAGTCGTCATGAGAGGACGCTTTCATTATTACGAGGGTCATCCCATACAGTTGATCGCGTTCCCGATACGTGTTCTGCGTGAACTCGGTGTAAAAAACCTCATTGTCACGGCGGCAGTCGGATCACTTGTTCCCTATCTTGAACCGGGAGACATGGTCATACTCAAAGATCACATCAACATGATGGGCAACAATGTGCTGATAGGCAATTACGACGAGTATTTCGGAGCAATGTTCCCCGGAATGGCAGATGCGTACAAGCCTTCCTACCGCAAGGAGCTGGCAAAAATCGCCAAGGAAAACAAGATAAAGGCAGTAGAAGGCGTTTACTGGGCAGCATCAGGCCCGACCTACGAAACACCATCCGAGGTGAAAATGTATGCTATGCTCGGCGGAACAGTTGCCGGAATGTCCGTAGTGCCGGAAGTAATTCCCGCAAGGCAGATGCTTATGAACGTGGCCGGAATTTGCTGGATTTCCAATCTCTGCACAGGACTTAGCGACCACGAGCTTTCCCACGAGGAAGTGCTGGAACTCGGAGAAGCGGCATCTGTAAAGATGAGAGTATTGCTCGAAGGCCTGCTCAATTCCCCTGTTCTTGAAAAATAATATATAATATAAATGTCTGCTGGAAACGGCAGACATTTATAATTAGCAGTTAGCAATGAGTAATTAGCAATTGTGGAATTTCTTTAATTCCTAAAAACAGAATACGATAATTGCTAATTTCTAACTGCTTATTACTAATTGCAGACGATTGCAATCGTCTGCGTAAAGGCCGTGTCTGCTTGTGCTGACGGCAAAAATTCCTTTTAGGAGAAAATGATTTATGAGAATGTTGGATCTGCTTTTGAAAAAACGCTCCAAGATGGAGCTTAACGAAGAGGAAATAAAATTTATTGCCATGGGCGCTGCCGACGGCTCAATACCGGATTATCAGCTTACATCATTCCTTATGGCCGCATTCCTCAACGGTCTTGACGACAAGGAAACAGCCTGGCTTACAAAGGCCATGGCATTTTCCGGAATGAAACTTGACCTTTCCTCGGTGAAAGGTGTAAAGGTTGACAAGCACTCCACCGGAGGCGTGGGAGACGGCATATCAATCGCACTTGCCCCTATCGCCGCCGCCTGCGGCGTAATAGTGCCAATGATGAGTGGCCGCGGCCTCGGACACACTGGCGGAACGCTTGACAAGCTGGAAGCAATGCAGGGCTTCAAGGTACGCCTTGAACCCGATTACATCGTAAAACAGCTTCAGGCAACTGGAATGTCCCTTTTCGGACAGACTGAACAGCTGGCCCCGGCAGACAAGAAACTGTACGCATTGCGCGACGCATCCTGCACGGTTGAGGCAATACCGCTCATCGTGGCAAGCATTCTTTCAAAGAAATATGCGGAGGACATTTCAGGGCTTGTAATGGACGTAAAATACGGCAGCGGCGCGTTTATGAAGGATTTTGACAAGAGCCGCGAACTCGCCGTGAAACTAATGAATACGGCAAAACTGCTCGGAATACGCTGCGTAGCGGTTATGAGTGCCATGAACGAGCCTCTCGGCGTGGCAGTCGGAAACGGAATAGAGGTTGCCCAGAGCATACGCATACTTGCCGGCGAAAAAGGCCCAGAGGATTTCGTGACCGTGCTTGAAACGCTAGCCGGATGGATGATTTACCTCGGCAGCCAGTCCCGCACGCCGGAAGAAGGCATGGAAAAGGCCAGGAAATCAATCAAGGACGGATCGGCATTGCAGAAATTCCGTGAAACCGTAAAATGGCAGTTCGGAAACGAGAAAGTCGTCGATGATCCGGACGGTCAGATGCCAAAGGCCAAATATATGGCGGAAATCAAGGCCACGGAGGCCGGATACCTTACGGCAATGGAAGCCCGCACGGTGGGATTTGCCAGCGTGGCATTGGGTGCTGGTCGTGCCAAGGCGGAAGACCCGGTGGATTTCGGAGCAGGATTCATTCTTGAAAAGAAACCTGGCGACAAGGTCGCTCCCGGCGATACAATCGCAAGAGCCTATGCAAGCGACGAGAAACTTCTTGCCGAAGGAACGGCATTGTTCAAGAAATCACTTGCCTACGGCCAGGAGCCACCTGTGAAAGAACCTCTTATCAAAGAGATAATTCAGTAAGGATCAACAAAAAAGCGGGATTAAAATCCCGCTTTTTTTATCAATTGTGGAAACTTTTTTAAGTTTATGACAGGACTATAATATGAACAGGAATATACACATTTGCAGACACCCCTTGTTGCAGGACAGACTTGCAAGACTGCGAGACAAGAATACACGGCATGAGGATTTCCGACGGTATCTATCGGATGCCGGAATGTATCTGGGCTATGAGGCCATGGCTAGCCTGCCGCTCAACCCCGGAATGACGGAAACACCGATTGACAAGGCCGCGACGGAAACCATCGCCTGTGGCGTTGTGCTTGCCGCCGTCCTGCGTACAGGAATGGCCTTTATGGACGGAATGTCAAGACTGTTCCCAGAGGCAAAAATGGGGCATATAGGCCTTAAAAGGGACGAAAAGACGCTTCTTCCTGTCAAATACATGCTAAGCCTCCCCCCATCCATTAAAAACAGTACCGTGTTCATTCTGGACCCGATGCTTGCCACCGGAGGATCTGCCGCCGCCGCTGTAAGGCTTGTAAGGGAACAGGGAGCGGAAAGGATAACATTCATTTCACTTATAGCCGCAAGACAGGGTTTGGAGAAATTGTCAGCCGAATATCCCGATATGCCAATATATCTTGCCGCCATTGACGAAAGACTGAATGATCATGGATACATCATACCAGGCCTGGGCGACGCGGGAGACAGGGCATTCTTCTAGGGAAACTCAGGAATAGACACTGCAAACACATAAAAGGCTCTGCAAACATAGCAGGGCCTTTTTTAATTTATTTAATCTTGTCAATATGCCGTCAAAATAAATATGTAAGATATTAGAGAAACAGAGTTTCTAGTGTTTCCCCTAATTCATAAAAAGGAAGGTAAATACAAAACAAAAAACGCTGGAAAGGCATTTCCAGCGTTTTTTTTTGAACAATCCAGATTTGAATTGCAGCTTACGGAATTATATTCCTTAATGGATCTGAATCTTCGGCAGATGCCTCTGTTGGCTCAACATCCGCTCTGACCTCGTGATTGATGTTATTGCCTTCCGGCTCACTTTTTACTTCTTCCGCAGCAGGCTGAACATTGGACTGTTGTTCTTCCGTGGGGTTTTGTACTTCCACAGGAACAGCTGTCTTTTCAACAGGCTTTTTCTGGAACAGCATAGGAAGGTTTTCAACCGGTATCGCAAGCCTGCGTGCATAGTAGCCACGGCCATTCTCTGCATCAGCGGCATAAACATTGACTATCAGAAATCCGTCCTCTTCCTTGTATGTGCCGCTTATTACAAAATGTCCCGAAGTCTGGGAAACGGCATCAGCATTTTCAGCCGTATTAGCATCAGCCTGTGTCTTATCAGCCTTCTTATGTTCTTCCTTTTTGTTTGAAACAGTTGCAGGCAGCACATAATTCCTGTATGCGGCAACCCTGCCAGGCAATGCCTGTGAAAGAGCATTCCTGATACCGTTTTCAACTATGTTAGCAACACCGTTTTCCTCGCCGTAGGCATTTTCAAAATAGGAAACATTGAAAGTGGCAGTCTGGGCAAGATGCTGGCTTGTTGAAATCTCCTTGGCAGTCTCGTCAAAGAATGCCTCAAATCCGCCGGAATGTCTGAAGCTGGAAAACGCACCAAACCTGCCCGATGACATTGAATAATACACAAATCCAACAACCAAAAACAAAACTATAAGTATCCAAAGTATTTTCTTCATATACGCTCCTTTCAGTCAGCATTTGACGGCTGCAATTTTTTTGAAAGATCGGAAATCCTTATCTTTATACGCTCTGAAAAGATTATCATTCCATCTTCCGCACGTATTACGTTTACGCTTATTGTCGCATATTCCTTGTCAAAATAATAATTTCCGCCGATTATGTAGCTGGCATGAAGTGATTCCGCATATTCGTGCATTGCCTCCAGACTGTCAAAGACTGTCTCAGTTCCACGGTTTTCTTCCGTTGGCTGATTTTTTTCATGTCTTACGGCAAGACGACCAGGCATTTCCCTTATCAGCGATATGCAAAGCTCGTCCTCTATGGCAAAACCAAGATTCATCTTTTTGCCAGAGGCAGTCTCCCTGAAATCCGTAAAGATGAATTTCGCATCTGACGGGATATCCTGGCTATGGGATATCTTACGGCTAGTCTTCGCTATGGCATCCTCCATCGCGTTTGTCTTGGAATAGGAAGGCATTGCCATAAGCAATAATGCCGGAATAACAAGAATTGTGAACAAGGTTTTTTTCATAAAATCTCCTTTGAACCCATTTTGACAACTCAATACATTAAGAAAAAATCACAAGGCTGGAAAAGTACCCCCACGGGGAATCGAACCTCGATCGACCGCTTAGAAGGCGGCAGCTCTATCCGTTGAGCTATGGGGGCGTATGTTATAATCATATTATACAATTTTTTTCCACTGGCTGGCAATGGAACAGCATACTATCTTGTTTTTGAAACCTGCACAAGCTCCGCGTAATCAAAGGCCGTTTCACGGTCTATCATGCCAGCCCCTATGGTCTCGCAGTCAGCGGCGGCAGCTCCAGATGCGAATCTTATACATTCCTCTAATGAGAAATCGCTCATAATGCCATAAAGATATCCTGCCATAAAGGAATCCCCAGCACCTGTAGGACTTTTCATATCCTCGACCTTTGGTGGAACTGCCTTCCAAAGCCCATTCTGGGAAGCTGCCCAGGTAGGCATTCTGCCGTTTGTTATTATCGCAAGCTGCAAGCCGTTTTTCTCATAATCTTTTACGAATTTTGACAACTTCGCAGGAGAGAATTTCTCCCCCGTCAGATCCTCAAACTCATAACGGTTTATCTTTATAGCGGAACATCCTGCCTTCAGGCTTTCCTCAAGGACATGGCCAGTTGTGTCAACTATGGTATAGCATTGTTTCTCACGGGCCTTACTTATCAGTCTTGCATAAAAATCATTTTTCAGACCTCTTGACACCCTGCCACATATTGCGACGAGGGCCTTCCTTGAAATATTTTTTTCAAAAAGATTAAGAAACTCATTCTGGGATTCCAATGGGACTTCCGGGCCGTCCTCGTTTATATCTGTGGAATGTCCCTTCTTGTCAACAAGTGTGTAGCATATACGGGACTCGCCATTATGATGCCTGTCTCTTATACACATCTGACGCTGCCGACG
>LXOW01021465.1_pt1 | contig 33860 bp, 32 predicted proteins | sample 1368591 | NCBI WGS metagenome assembly LXOW01 (sample SAMN04884650, study PRJNA319009) | bovine gut metagenome | isolation source: Cow rumen | host: Bos taurus | place: Italy: Legnaro (PD) | collected 2014-07-09
GTACAGAAAGGCGGAAAGAAGCTGAAAAATGACTTCAGGGATGCTTTGGATATTGCCAGATGTCTTGCCAGCGGTTCCTATAAAGCCGTTAACGTTCCTGATGTCGAAGATGAAGACGTAAGGGATTACATCAGAATGCGGGATGACCATAAAACAGCACTTAAACAGATAAAGCAGCGACTTAACGCTTTTTGTTTAAGACACGGTTTTCAATATGACAAATCCAAATGGACACTTGCTCATATAAGATGGATTAAACATCTTGAATGTACCTTAAAACAGAAAGAAATCATTAATGAATATCTGGCAACCTACGAAGTTCTTAAAAGCAAGCTAGATGCATTTGATGCCAGAATTGACGATTTGGCGACCAGTGAAAGATATGCTGAAAAAGTAAATAAGCTGGTATGCATCAAAGGCATCAAAACCAATACTGCAATGTCATTCATATCCGAGGTTGGAGATTTTAAACGCTTCCGANNGGTCTGGTTCCTGGAGAACAGTCAAGTGGAGATAAGGTCTGCAGAACCAGAATTACAAAATCCGGAAATACCCATCTGCGAAGGCTTGCCGTCGAGTGCTGCAATTCTTTCAGAAGAGGACTTGTTGGGCAGAAATCTGTTGAACTGAAAAAACGACAGCAGAATGCGCCATCGGAAGTAATCAACTATGCAGATAAAGCTTCAGCCAGGTGCCAGAGAAAATATTACAGAATGGTAAATAAGGGGAAGAATCCGAACATTGCCGTTACTGCCGTAGCAAGGGAGTTCTGCTGCTTCATCTGGGGTATGATGACTTCCAACTATGAATATAGTAATAACGAAGTTAGAGAGCTAATGCCTGATAACTGTTTAATTAGAGTAAATTTATAGCCGGATGTGATTACTTAAACATCTGAAACTGACAGTGATTTAGATAAGACGTTTTTCATCAAGAAGGTTTGAATTATCTACGATGTAACTATGATGGCACTATGAACAGTGATCCTCGACGAAAGACAAATAGAATTCGCGGTGAACCATTGACCTGAGGTATCCAATCCACGTATAACAGAGTGGCCAATGCCGTGCTTACACTGAGGAAAATGTCTTGCCTAAATTTCTGCTTGACAAAGGTCGTTTCATAACAGTTACATTATTAATCGTCGAATGAATTGTCTGAGAATAATTAAAAATATTTCGCGCTGCCTGCTGAAACCCATTGTTTAAATTATCAGCATTTACACCTACATTAATAAATGGATCAGCCATACTTTTCTCCAAATAAAAAAGCTCGCCGGAGCGAGCTTAAAAATATTAAAAAAACAGACTTAAAAAATCTTTCTGAATGTAAATTTAATCATTTTCCAAAGCAGAACGTACACATGCCTTGTCCAATACAATCCGAGAAATGAAAGTCCCCATAATCCATACAAGCCTTTAGCCAAGTTACTGGAGAATTCTATATCTCTAGGTAAAAATGCGATTATTACCAACCCGATCAGTGTCCATGCAGGGAAGTCGATTAGAAAACCAAATATCTTCTTTCCTAATCTTTCGCTTTCTGGACAATAGGCGCTACTCACATATACAAAATCATCGTCCATACGTCCCCCAACAAAAAAAAATAAATCACCTTAATTAAATTATATATAAAAATTAAGGCGATTCAATAATTTTCGGCTATTTTTTCGTCTTTTTGGGCGCTGGTCTGGTCATCAGCATCTTGAATTTTGCCTGCTCTGATTCACATTCATCAGCTGTAAGAGCCCTATTGTTACGTGCTCTGCAACGCTCTTCAGGGTGCTCCTGATAATATTCCTCAAGATAAACAGCACCCCAATAATGAAGCTCCGTAATAGGATAGCTCAACACTTCCGTTATTGGTTTGTGAATCTCTCTCGCTATCCTTACCGCAAGTCTGAATGTGTAATCAGATTTTACGAGTTTTTTAACTCGGCTTCCTTCTTTTCAAATGAATTCAGCTTGGTAAATTCTTCAGCCAGGGCAATCATGGTTTTGTTCGGCACCACCTTAATGAACTCGTTGAAATCAGCAGGGTTTTCAGTAAGGTTACCATTCTCGTCACATAAGGATGCATGAATCATCCTGCAGGTCTGCATAAAGCTGTCCTTTTCATCCTTAAACTTCACGAAGTAATCACCGGTGATTTCTCTCAGATAAAATACAGAACCATCAAGATCAATCTTCTTAACCTTGTACTTGAATTCTCTAAACTTCTCTAAATACATATTTCCGTCCTTCCTTGCTAACAAAAAAGGGGATTTTCATCCCCTTACACACTCAATCAACCTGAAACAGTTGTTGCTGTTGACCAGGTTACGTCACTTTCCTGCTTACCGGTTATCTTAAGCTGCATAAAACCATCAGCAGTACCGGACACAATCTGATATCCGAGAAGCTTCAGCGAGTAAGACGCAATCTTACCATTAGTCCACTGATGCTTAATCATCACGGTCTCATGTGCGGCGGCAGCCGCAACAACCGGCTCAATCTCAGCAAGGCTATCAGCAGCAGAGACAAGCCACCATTCAGCAAGCGTCTCCGCAGGATATGCCACCTCCGGACATGCCTAACGATCCTCTTCCGTTCTAGCAACTATTCGGAATTTCCGAACACTTGTGAGGTTTTGTGAAGTTTTGTGAGGTTGAACCTGTCGGAAAAATTGACAGGTTCAATCAATGAATAGATTTTTGGAGATATCAAATGAACAAAGACAAATTAACCAAACTCATTAAGTACCTGATAGACAAAGGTGTTACCGCTTCCGATTTTCTTGATGTTTACCTTAACACCAATGCGACATCAGAACCAAAGAAAGAAACAGCTCACCAGAAGAAGCCAGGCAGACCTAAGAAAACCGTCAGTAAGCCAACCGCAAAATCTGCAGCTGTCCTCTATACCATAAACGAAGTATGTTCCCAGCTTAACGTCAAACCGACTGAACTTAAGCAGATGATTGCTGAAGGCGATTTCCCTGCTCCTGACAGCCAAGGCAAATGGTCTCAAAGCTCCATGTCTAGATTCTTATAAAAATCTTTTTTGTGAGTTTTGGAGAGGTTAAAGGAATGACTAAAGAAGAAAAAACATTACAGAGATTCGCCAGACAGTTATCTGCAATGTATTCAGAAATGTTCTGTTGTTCCGTAGAGATTGATATCTGTGAGGCTCCGAGAGCTTACTACATTCCTGACTACTTGTGTTCCGTGACGATAGACGGGGAGCAAATCTACGGTTCATATGGGGTCACATCAATTCTTCCGAATGATATGATGCAAGAGATTACGGAATTTGCTCATGAAATTGTCTTTCATGAATATTTTTTGGTGACGAAGTTCGTAATCTAGTGTAAAAAAAATGACGAGCGTCGTTCTGATACTCGTCATTCATTTTACGTGTTCAGAATATCTCAGATTATTCTTTTTTCTTCAATATATCCAAAATTTCAGTAAGTGTAGAAGTGACCTTTGACAACGGATCTTTCGTTTCCTGTTCTGCAGGTCTTTTCTTCTTAAAAACAAAAATGTTAATGAATGCCAAAGCTACTGAAAGAAAAGCTATCATGATTGAGAATATGGAAAAACCATAAAACCACAGTATGTCAGAATTTCCCTTTTCTTTATAAACCTCCACTATATTGTCAAAACCACAGAGCGTCCTACAATACAAAAGACAAAGTAGAGCAAAAATTATTATAACTCCTGCCCACCAAGTTTTTTTTCTTAATGACCTTCTGGCAACAATGTTGTCTACTTCTTCTTTAATTTTACGGACATGTTCCTTTTCCTTTTGTAGTCTTAAACTATCCCAAGGAGTCTCAGCATTATTTTCTCCGCTAGGTTTTTCACCGCTCTTCTTCTCCAACTCATCTTTTGAACCAATTGGATTCTTGACACTTACATCGATATCATTACCCATAGCATCATTATGTTCAGTCATTATTTTTTCTCGTTATTATCTTTTTGAAATATTCAGATATAAGTTCATCAGGGATCTCTTGATGTAAATCACGACCACCATTGGTACATTTAAACCATGCACCATCCTCTGAATGAGACCAATTAACCAATGTTGTTGCACTATATTTGCCGAACAATTTTAAGGTAGCTTCAATTGCTTTTCTTTGGAGTTCGGTAAGATGCTCAAAAACATTTTCGTTTCTATTAATCAAAGCATCAATAAAATTAGAGTGCTTTTTCGTGTAGTTATAAACACGAGGGAAAACAGGTCCATGTTCCCAAGCCTTAGGATGCTCATCACAGATACGAGTATCAGAGATCGCAAGGACAGCACCATATACGCAATACATTAGTTTTTGCAATTTAGTCAGATTTATAAAGTAATTCTCATCAGCACAAAACTTGGTTATATAAGCTGCCACATCTTGACTGTCTAAATGCAATTCCTTAGTCATTGTCGCCTCCTATAAATCATCAATGTGTAAATCATCTACTTTTATTGTAATTTATTTTAAATAATTTTGTGATTTACTTCGCAAAAACATGTGATTTACTTCACCTATTCTAAAACGACAATGTCTTTCAGGAGATTGTGTAGGTAGTTGTGCCACTTCTCCATCGCCTGTCTTCGCTCATCGAAGTAGTCTGTACGCAGGTATGCTCTGGTAACGGCTGAACCGACAACGTGAGTCAGACAAGATTCAGCTACCTCGAACGGTATGCCGTTCTGGTGCATCCACATTCTGCCGATTGAGCGTATACCGTGAAATGACTGTCCTATGTCGCAAAACCTTAACTTATCAGATAGCTGCTTAAGACAGAACTTTCCAGAAGACGATCTTGAACTGCTTAACAGCCACTGGTTAGTGGACTTCTTCATCAAATACTCTAAAACTCTTTCCAGCTCACTAGTTATTGGAATCTTTATACCATCTTCCGATGTTTTTGTTTTCTCTATCAGTAACACTTTATCTAAAAGATTTATATCACTTGTCTTGATGTTGTTAATTTCCTCAAGCCGAAGCAATAACAAGAAAGAGAGATAGTACATTACCATCTGACGGTTCTGTCTAGTCCTCTCTTTGAGAGTTAAAAATATGCGCATAATATTGTCATCTAAATCACCGTCAGTCAACGATGGTCTATGCTTTGTAGGCTCGGACTTAAATAGTGACTGAACAGCTCGTGCATCAGGAATTTGCACCTTATAAACAATTTTCGAATACCTCAGAATACGATCCAGAACTGATAACGTTAGCTTTGCAGTCCAAGTTCCATGACGTTCCTGCATCCCCTGAATCACCGAATATATCTGCTTTTCACTTATTTCTGAAACTTGGTAATCAAAGTGCTCTTTTAATCTGTCTACATAACATGATATTTGATGTAGTGTTTTTGATGAAGAGTATTTATTCTGTTTCAGCCACTCATCAGCAACAGCGCTAAACATCAAACCTTTTGATTGTGCTTCATCAGGATGATTTCCACTGTTTACCTTCAACATCCTTTCGGCAGCAATCTGCCTCGCTTCGTTCAAGTCTTGGGTCTTTAGAATTTTTTCAATTCTCTTTCCGTAAAGAGTGCAGCGATGTTGAAATTTGAACGAGGTCCCTTTCTTGGTTCCCGTTATGATAAGCGTCAGGCCGTTACCTTCTGACACTCGAATTGATTCGCCGGGACCGAGTTTAACCCTCAAGTCCGACTGCTTGATCTTCGACATAAACACCTCAAAAAACACCCAAAAAATACCCAAATATTTTATAAATTTTGAGAGTTTTGCACAATATTAAGTTTTTAACGATGTGTAAAACCCTTTATTTTTCAAGGTGTTGTGCCGTTTTTACTAAAATGTTTTTATTATTTGCTCTTTACGTCAATGAAAGGCAGGCTGCTTCCAGGAACCATGGTTGAAGGAAGTTTGCCGTCCCACTTTTCCGCAACGGTGAGTCTTACGATTTCACTGTTTTCGCGTAATGCCTCACCTCTTAATCTGATGGCTGCGGCATTTGCCTCTTCAGTCTTGAGGATGGCATAAGCCTGAGCATCGGCACGCTTCTTTACAGCTTCTGATTCAGCCTCGGCAATCTTTACCTTCTGCTGGGATTCAAGCTGCACGCGTTCAAGTTCAGCCTTGGCCTTTTCAACATCGGCTCTTGCCTTCATGGCATTTTCAACAGAAGTTTCATAAACCTTGGAGAATGAAATATCTTCCACCTGAACGGAACGGATCTGCACCGGAATATCAGACATAAGCTCCTTGAACTGAGTGTTCAGAAGATTTACGAATTCAGCTCTCTTCTGAATTACCTTCTCGGCGTTGTACTGACCGAAAATAGTCTTGGCACAGTCAATAAGCTTCGGAGCAATCACGTATTCGTAAATGTATTTTTCATCCCCCTTGTAGTTTACGTAAATATCTTCGGCCTTGGTGCCTACAAAATTCCAGATTACGTTGATTTTAAGAGTGGCGTTCTGCTGATCAAAGGTATATGCCTCTGTTTTCACGCTGCCGCTGTTTGACTTGAGGTCAATAAACTTCACCTGCTGATAGAAAGGCACCTTTGAATGCATGCCCGGCTGAGATACGGATGAAATCTTACCGCCTGACAGTACCACGCCGACCATTGACGCGTTTACGGTGTAAAACAGTTCGGCAAAGAAGAATACAACAAAAAATATTATTGCCGCGCCGATCACTGCCGCGAAAGTGAATCCTCTGCCGTGTCCGCTGCTATGACTTACCTGACTCATCTGATAATCCTTTTATTAAGTTCATGTAACATATAAAACAATTTTCTGCTAAATGTATCACATGTTCGCCCGTGACATTGAGTATTATCTCAAATAAATTCAGATCCGCTCACTGTTTTTTTTGCGTCATATAACGGCTCATTTTCTCCCGACCTGATTTTTCGGAAAAAGTGCGTTACGCATTGTAAGGTTCCACCTATTTTTTAGTTAAATATCCTTTTTTATGGTAAAGTTATGCTATGTGATTCATTTTTTCGATCTGATGTTCAATGACCTCATTCAATGTTAATCAAAACGAACTGAAAACCCGAGTGCTGGTGGTGGAAGACTCCCGGCCCCTTAATTTTTTCTATAATGCGGTAGTCAAAGGGCTGAATACCGAGGTTCGTTCCGCCTATACCGGCCGTGAAGCCATTGAACTTCTGGACACCTTCGCGCCGGACATCGTACTGCTTGACCTTAACCTTCCGGACATTCCGGGAATGGAAATTCTCAGCATGCTGGGACAGCAGTATCATCAGGTCATCACCATCGTGATCACCGCAGACGAAAGAGCCAACCTTCCGGCTGAAGCCATGCGCCTCGGTGCCTATGACTTTCTGGTAAAGCCTGTTGACAGCAACCGTCTGCGCACCACAATCAACAACACCATCGAAAAGCTTGAGCTCGACGCCAAGGTCAACGGTGAACCAGACAGCTCAATCCATCTCGGGAACTTCATCGGCGCTTCAAAGGTCATGCGCGACATCTACGACAAGCTCTGCCGCATCAGAAACTCCAAGGCTTCCGTATTCATCACCGGAGAGAGCGGTACGGGCAAGGAAGTGACCGCCAACACCCTGCATGAGCTCAATACCGAACGCAAAGGCAAGTTCATGGCCATAAACTGCGCCGCCATACCGAAGGAAATAATGGAAAGCACCATTTTCGGTCATGTCAAGGGTGCGTTTACAGGTGCCGTGGCCGACCGTACAGGTGCCGTGGCCGAAGCTGACGGCGGTACCCTGTTCCTCGACGAAATCTGCGAAATGGATCTGGAACTGCAGTCCAAGCTTCTCCGCTTCCTGCAGAGCAGCAAGTACCGCATGGTCGGTTCTCAGAAAACACTGTCGGTTGACGTAAGGGTAATCTGCGCCACCAACAGGGATCCATTCAATGAAGTCAAGCTAGGAAATTTCCGCGAGGATCTGTTCTACCGTCTTTTCGTAATTCCGATTCACCTGCCTCCTCTGCGTGAACGCGAGCATGACGTACTGCATATCGCCATGCACTTTCTGAAAAAATACGCCGAACTCGAACACAAGGATTTTCTGTACATTTCCCACGAAGCTTCGGAAATCATGCTGAAATATCCATGGCCCGGCAACGTCCGCGAACTGCAGAACGTCATCCACAGTACCGTGGTTCTCTTTGAAGGTCCGGTAATCACCGGAGAGATGCTTCCTGCCAATATTCTCAAGGCTGTCGAGGACATCGAGAAGAATCCGGAGCACTACCAGAAATACGTGGGCCGCAATTCAAGATTTCTGATTGACGGTTCAGACGCGGTCATGCCTCCGGCTTTAGGCGCTCCTTCCGTCACCGCACCTCAGCCGGTACCAGCCGAAAACATGGTGCCGGGTTCCCGGGCTCCCGAAGAAAACAGGGCCGAAAAATCCGAACCGGCAGGCAGTGCCGTCCCTGAAGCCTCCGCTGATGCGGATGACTCGTCATCACCGGGGCTGACCGTTTCCCCTGCCGGAATGATAAATCTTCCGGTGAAAGAAGATGAAGTCCAGACTCTCGAAGACGTGAAGCGCATATACACCGTGGCGGCCATAAACGCCTGCAACGGCTCGGTGGCTCTGGCTTCAAAACTTCTCGGAATCAATGTCACCACCCTTTACAGACAGATGGAAAAGTGGAAGGAAGACGGTTTTATCGAAAAGTGCAGCGTATTCATGAAGCCGGCAAAACGCGGACGCAGACCTTCAAAACAATCCTGAGCATTCATCCGGCACTGACCGTTTCCGGAAAATCTTACGCTTTGAAATCATACAGGTGCAGTCAGAACGCACCGTTCATCCTCCGGATATTGAATTGTTTTTTTCCGGTATTATAATTTCCTGAAATAAGCCTCCGTGAAAGCCGCTGACTTTCCGGACGGCATCTGACTACTGATACTGAAAATGACGACAGGAAACAGAATGAAATCTTCCATTCCCAGAAAGATAATTGCGGTATGTCTTACGGCAGCCATGGCCGGACTGGTGCTCGGCATAGACATAGGCGTAATAGCACAGGCCAAGGACTTCATACAGTCCGATCTCCATGTAAGCGATACGGTTTTATCGGTCATTGCCGGAGCCATGATGGGCGGAGCCACCATAGGCGCACTCTGCGGAGGCGTTCTGACCAGAAAACTCGGCAGAAAATATTCTCTCATCATCAGCGCCGTATGCTTTGTCATCAGTGCTGCCTGCGGAGCCCTGGCATGGAACGGCACCGTTCTCGTCACTGCCAGAATCCTTGTGGGTATTTCACTCGGCGTGGCGTCATTCACCGCACCGCTGTATCTCTCCGAGGTGGCTCCAAAATCAATAAGAGGCACCATGATTACGCTCTATCAGCTCATGATAACCGTCGGTATTCTGATTTCATTCATCGTCAACACCATGATCCGGTACGGTACCTTCACCGGAGCAGAAGGACAGATCGCCTCGGAAATGATGTTCGGTTCAGTCTCATACGGATGGAGAACCATGCTGGGCGTCACGCTGATTCCCGCCACGGCATTCCTTATCGGCCTCATGTTTCTGCCTAAATCACCGCGCTGGCTGATTTCAGCAGGCCGCAGGGATGAAGCGCTTGCGGTTCTTGAAAAAATCAGAGGTTCCGGAGAAGAGGCACGTGAAGAAGCTGAGGAAATCATCAGTACCGTTGCGGCACAGACCGGCGGAATCCGCGGCTTTGGGCTGTTCCGCGGCAGCGTATTCTTCAGAAAAGCGGTTTATCTCGGAATTGCCCTTCAGCTCATGCAGCAGCTCTGCGGCATCAACGTAATCATGTACTTCGGTCCGGAGCTTATCAAAAACGCGGGTTTCAGTTCGGAATTCGCCACCAATCTCGGGACCATCATCATCGGCCTTACCAATGTGCTGGCAACATTCATAGCCGTGGCCTTTATTGAAAAATGGGGACGCAGAATCATCCTGCTTGCAGGATACTCCATCATGTCTCTGTCCATGATCTGCGTTGCACTGTTCATGCATCTGAACATGAGTATGGCGGCCATAGCCTCGGTGCTGGTGTTCATCATCGCCTTTGCCTTCTCCGCCGGCCCGGTTGCCTGGGTTCTCTGTTCCGAAATTCAGCCTATTGCCGGCCGTGACTTCGGCATAACCTGCTCCACCGTGGCCAACTGGCTGTCAAACATGACCGTGGTGGCGACCTTCCTTCCTCTCATAAAAGCACTGGGCAGCGCCGAGACCATGGTCATATATGCTGCCGTATCGGTAGTATCAGTGATCCTGATTCTGCTGTATGTTCCCGAAACACGCGGCGTGTCACTTGAACGCATAGAGGATAATCTCATGAAAGGCAGAAAACTCCGTGACCTCGGACAGACCGGAGAATAACCTTTCCGCATAAGGAACGGCGGATCGGAAAAGGCAGCCCGTAATACTTTACGCGACTGCCTTTTCCGTTTTTTCAGGTAACACCGTTACAGTGTAAGTCTGGCAATGACCAGTCCCACAAAACACGCTACAAAGGTTCCTATAAGTCCGGGGATCATGAAGGAATGGTTGAAGTACCATTTACCGATTCTGGTGGTACCGGACATATCGAAGTTCACGGTTGCTATGTCTGACGGATAGTTCGGAATAAAGAAGTAGGCATAGGTTGCCGGCATCAGACCGATGACGGTATGCGGAGGAAGTCCCAGAGCCACTGCCACCGGAAGCATAATCTTGGCGGTTGCGGCCTGTGAATTGACCACGACCGATACCGCAAAGAGGGCAAAGGCAAAGGTCCACGGATACTGGGTAACCATACCCTTAACCGCATTCTCAAATGACGGCATGGCATAATTGAAGTAGGTATTGGACATCCAGGCGATACCGAATATGGCCACACAGGCGGTCATTCCCGATTTGAATACCACCCCCTTGGGTACTGCGGAGGCCGGAGTTTTGGAAACAATCATCACCACGGCTCCGAATGCCAGCATTATCATCTGAATAATGACTCCCATGGATATCGGTTTTGCACCTTCGCCAATGGTTCTCACGGCAGGAAATGCGGCGATTATCAGAATGGTCACGATGGATATCAGGAACATTACCACTGACAGTCTGGCTCCGAACGGAAGCTGTTCATTAAGGGTGGTCTGTGACGTGGCGTTTATCATCGCCCGAAAGTCCGGATTCTTCATGCGTTCCTGAAATTCCGGATCGTCATCAAGCTCCTTTCCTCTGAAGGTTGAATATACCGACATGGCAAGAACCCCCAGCAGAGTGGCTGGCAGAGTCACAATCATGATATTCATGAGACTGAGATTTTCAAGTCCGGGAATGCTTAAAACATCCCTGCCGAGATAGCAGGCGGTAACGGCTGATATCGGTGAAGCGGTAAGAGCAATCTGCGAGGCCACTGAGGATGCGGCCATCGGACGTTCCGGACGAATTCTGTTTTTCAAAGCGATGTCGCCTATAATCGGCATAATGGTATAGACCGCGTGTCCCGTGCCCAGCATCAGGCTGAGGGTATAGGTTACCAGAGGTCCTAAAAAGGTAATACCCCTGGGATGTCTGCGCAGAATCTTTTCAGCTATCTGAAGCATGAATTTCAGGCCGCCGGCCGCTTCAAGCACGGAAGCACAGCCCACCACGGCTATAATAATGAGCATTACGTCAACCGGAGGCGTACCCGGCGGCATTCGCAGAACAAAAACTTCCACAGCCAGACCGATTCCTGACACCAGACCGAGGCCAATGCCTCCGTATCTGCTGCCTGCGTAAAGTATCAGCAGCATGAAGATAAATTCGGCTATCAGCATGATTTCCTCCTTTGATGCGGAAATTTTCGGGAATTCCGGATATTCTCCTGAAAAAGCACTCTGAAACAGGTTCATTCCGTGACCGAAACGGCTCAGCCCGTCGGTTTCCCGAAAAAAAACGGAGACGACATACCTTCATTCTATAATCTTTGCCGGATAAAATATCGGCGGTGATTAACAAAACACCAATCACCGGACCGAAAGCTTCCCGGAAGAAATAATGACATAAAAAAACGGCCTGAACATTCAATGCTCAGGCCGTACCGTTCATTACCGGTATTTTAGAATACCACGGTCTTGTTTCCGTGAATGAATACCTTGCCGTCAACCACGCGGCTCAGGGCTCTCACCAGAACCTGACGTTCCACGTCCCTGCCGGCCTTGGCCATGCTTTCGGCACTGTAGTTGTGATTAACCTTGATTACGTCCTGAGCGATAATCGGACCTTCATCCAGATCATTGGTAACAAAGTGAGCGGTTGCACCGATGATCTTCACACCGCGGTTGAACGCCTGCTGATACGGCTTGGCACCGATGAAGGCAGGAAGGAATGAATGGTGAATATTGATGAGGGAACCGTTAGGGAAGCTGTTCACGAAGTTAGGGGTAAGAATACGCATGTACTTTGCCAGCACCACGTAGTCGAACTCGAACCTGCTGATTGCTTCAAGCATTCTGGCTTCGTGTTCTTCACGGCTCAGGCCTTCATGACTTACGGTCACGAAAGGAATATCAAACTTTCTGGTAAGATCCTCAAGCTTGTCGTAGTTGCCGATAACACCGACAATGTCAATCGGCAGAGCACCGGCGTAGCTCTTAATCAGCAGATCACCGAGCACGTGAGCTTCCTTGGTTACCAGAACCAGAACTTTCTTTCTCTGAATTGGCATCAGCTTGCAGATACCGCCATCAGGGATAACGTGTCTGAGTTCTTCAATGAAAGAATCTGCGGTACTGAAATCCCCTTCAAGCTCGGTTCTCATAAAGAATCTGCTGTCATCGAAGGTTGAAAACTGATCGTTCTTGATAATATTGTACTGATATTTAAAACAGGTACCGGTAATACCGGCAATAAGTCCTTTCGCATCAGGACATTCAGTACGAAGAATACGGCGTTCCATTTATTAAAAACCCTACTTTATGTTCAATGTTGACATGCCAACTCAAAAAACCGTCAGAAGTGTATCAAATATATGAGATTTTATCAATGACGGAGCCTAAATTCACCTCCTCAGGCCGTGATTTTTTACCGACTGAAGCCGATAAGCGTCAGCCTGACGGACACGGGCTCAGAAAGTTCTCCGTAAACTCTCTCCGGGTTTTATCCGCAGGTCCGTATTTCCGGTAAAAATTTAACCGGTAATTTTTTCAGTAAAGCCCCCGAAAAAATTGCAAACAGCATGTTTTTTGTATATATTTCACGTAGAAAAAAAAAACAGCATACAGGTGTAAAGTCATGGATAAAAAGTTACTTGTGCTTACCGGAGCTTTTCTGCTGGCGGGATGTTCAGTCACATCAAGCTCTTCACAGCAGAAAATCGACATAAAAATGGCCAAAGACAAGTATGAACAGTCTCTTGCCAACCATATCGAAGTAGTCGTTGACGACAACGTTAAATTCGTCGGTCAGCGCAGTATCAACGTTCGACGCACAAAAACCGAACTTAAGGTGAAATACGGTTCTCTGCCGGGAGACAATCCGCAGTGTATAGTTACAGACACCATGGTGATCCAGCAGCATGACAAGCAGAAAAAAGGTCTGCTTCAGCCTGCAAACGCCATTGTGAAAACCGGAGCCGCAGCAGTGGACACCACCAGCCGCTTCCTGATATCCACACCTTCAAGTTCCATGACCGGCAGTGCAACCCAGTTCTCATCAACCTCTTCGGAAGTATCCAGCGCGGAAGACACCAACTGGTTCTACGGCTATGATCATAATGAATACATGTACTCTCCGCGAATCGTTGACAGTGACGAATGCCGTGAATGGATCAAGCCTTACCTCAAGGACGGCACCTCTCTTGACGCCAGGGTTGATCTGATAAGCCCTGAAACCGTAAGGGACCTCAACTTTGCCGATCCTGCCGAACAGATTAAGCAGTTTGATCCGACTGAACAGATAAGACAGCTTGATCCGACTGAACAGATAAGACAGTTTGATCCGGCTGAACAGATAAGACAGCTTGATCCGACTGAACAGATTAAGCAGCTTGATCCGACTGAACAGATTAAGCAGCTTGATCCGGCTGAACAGATAAGACAGCTTGATCCGACTGAACAGATAAGACAGTTTGATCCGGCTGAACAGATAAGACAGCTTGATCCGACTGAACAGATTAAGCAGCTTGATCCGACTGAACAGATAAGACAGCTTGATCCGACTGAACAGATTAAGCAGCTTGATCCGACTGAACAGATAAGACAGCTTGATCCGACTGAACAGATTAAGCAGCTTGATCCGGCTGAACAGATTAAAACAATCAATCCGGTCAATCAGGTTAACACGATTAATCCTGCCGGTCAGATTAAGAAGATTAATCCGGATGACCTGAATACCGCTGCGGATCCTGCCGACGGCATCAGAGTCATCAACCGCCGGTAAGGTGCTGATGACAGGGGCTTTTCTCAGAAAAAGACGTATCTGTTTTATTGAACGGTAAATGTTCCGGAAGAAGCCTTCAAGGCTCTCCTTACGGAACATTTCTGATATTTATGGCTCTAAATTTTCCGTAGGATTAGATTAAACGGTTAACTTGCGGTTACAGATAATGTTGAAGTACGGTACTCTCTTACTTTGTATTTATGCCTCCATGCTTTCATCGGCGGCGACTGCCGGTGATTCCTTTCAGAAAGTATCTGAACTTAATGATTCCGAAATAACGGTTACGGAAGCCGTCTCCCCGAAAGTCCCCGGAGAATCTGTTCCCTACGGCAGCCTTTCACCTCAAAAGCGGCATCTCTGGAAAAAGCTTCTTCACTATGACATGAGCACGGACACCAGCATCATTTCCGAAGACAGCAGCTTCTTTCTGTCAGAAAAAGGCAGAACGGATCCCGAAGCGGAATACGAAGAGACCATAAAATTTTTCCGAAAGGATCCCCACAACGCCTGTTACTACCCTGCAAGATTCTATCTTATTCACGACGGTGACATTCCCGAGGAAATCATTAAAGATCCGGAATGTAAAATCTTCAGTGATTTTCTTGACAACGTGGGACTTGACACCCTGAAAATCATTTTTGTGGCCGAGGATGCCCTGGTGCCGATTTCCGCAGCCGGACATATTTTCGTGAAAGCGGAAGGCGTCAACAGAAAGGGAAAGTTCCGTGAATACTCCTTCTCCTTTGCCGCCTATGAGGAAAATGAAATCAATCTGGTGCTTAAATTCTTCAGCAACGGCATCAACGGCATCTACAGTCTGCAGCCCTACTACATGAACGTGTCCGAGTACATGGCCACCGACAGATCCCTGTGGGAATTCGAACTGAATCTTACCGAAGAACAGAAGAAGATATTCTACCTGCACATGCTGGAGCTTAAAAATCACGGAACTCTGTATTCCTTCTTCAGCATCAACTGCGCCTCGGGCATGGCCAAGGCCCTGGCAGTCGCCGATGACCGTTTGGACAGCCGTGACATAGTGTTCTTTGAAACCCCGCTGGAATACATATCCGAGGTCTACCATAAAAAGGGAATGATATCGGACATTGAACTCATTCCGTCAGAAAGTGAGAATCTGTACTTTTCCTGGAACAGATTATCCACGCCGATAAACAGCTATCCGAGCAACCGTCTGGAAATCACCGGTCTGTACAATTCGAGATATCACGCCGGAGCTCTCTTAAGATACGCTCCGACCCTGAACAACCTCAAGGATGACAATATTTCATCCCCTTCCCTTTCAGAATCAAAGCTCATTGAAGTATCGGCTAAATACATGGACGACCATTTCTATCTGAATGAGATTGAACTGCTGAACCTCAACCCGCTTCCCGATGCGCGACTGGGCAGATTCACCTCCATGAACTACCTTGTCGCCCTGCACGGCAGCGTGGACTCCACTCACGCGGGGCTCTATCCGGAATTCTCCCTCGGCAATGCGGTATCCTTCCGCATGGGCGACTTCATTCCGTATGTTCATCTGCGCTACGGATATACCGTTCCGCACAGCAACAATCACGTTTTCGTAAGACCTGAAGGAGGCATCTTCTTCTGGAACCGGGACATCGGCAAAATAAATCTCTCATACGAAATTCCCCTGACCACCCACCGGTACTACCGCAACTACATGTACAGGTATCAGGCGACCTGGAGCAGATACATCTCCCACAACTTTTCAGCCAATGTCGAATTCACCGATTACAGGCTCGGGAACAATGACGGCAGCCGCAGTCAGCAGCGCCACGGAGGGAATCACATGACCGAGGCCGGAGCCTCCATAGTGTTCTATTTCTAAAAGGAACGGAACCTGCAGTCTTGCGGAATTCCGTCATGATTCATACAACGAAAAAGGCATAACCGCCTGCGCGGTTATGCCTTTCCTTATAAGTCAGTAATCAGCTGATTACTTCTTTAACAGATACTTGCGGAGAACAGCGAAGTCTGCATCCATGTTGTCTGATAAAATCTTTAAGTCTGCTCTTGAAGCCAGAGCTTCCGGTAAAGGTAAATCGATACCGAGGATTTCGTCAACGCTTTCCTTGAACTTGGCCGGAGCCGCGGTACATAAGAAGATACCGGTATCGCCGGCTTCCATGTTGTTCTGGAGAACCTTGTAGGCAATGGCTCCGTGAGGTTCAGTGATATAACCCTTGGCATGGGTTTCCTTCATTGCTTCTCTGGTTTCAGCGTCGGAAAGCTTGCCGTAACCTAATTCAGCGAGATTCCAGCCCTTAACCCTGAAGAGTTCTTCTACGCGAGGCCAGTTGTTAGGCTTGGAAACGTCCATTGCGTTTGAAAGGGTTGCAACGGTTGCGTGAGGATCCCACTTGCCTGTTGCAAGGTAGCGAGGTACTGTATCGTTGTCGTTGGTTGATACCACGAACTTCTTGATGTTGAGACCAAGAGCCTTGGCGATGAGACCTGCGGTGATGTCACCGAAGTTACCGCTTGGTACAGACACAACCACACTCTTGCGCTTTTCGGCAGGAAGCTGGGCTACTGCTTCGAAGTAGTAGCATACCTGAGCCAGCAGACGGCTGATGTTGATTGAGTTTGCACTGTTAAGACCGATGGCCTGCTTTAATTCTTCATCATCGAAGGCAGCCTTAACCAGAGTCTGACAGTCATCGAAAGCGGCGTTAACGGCTACGGTACGGATGTTACCGCCTAAAGTACAGAACAGCTTTTCCTGAAGGTTGCTGATCTTTCCCTTCGGATAGAGTACTACAACTTCAATGTTAGGAAGGTTGTAGAAGGCGTGAGCCACGGCGGCACCGGTGTCACCGCTGGTTGCGGTCAGAATGGTGATCTTCTTGCCGTTGGCAACCGCACCGAGGCACTGAGCCATGAAACGGGCACCGAAGTCCTTGAATGCGAGTGTAGGACCGTGGAACAGTTCAAGAGCGTAGTTGTTTTCGTCAACCTTGTGTAAAGGAGCACCGAAAGCGAAAGCGTTCTTTACGAGTTCTTCAAGATTTTCGATTTCGTCGGCACCGATGAGGTGACGGAGAATTCTGGCAGAACGTTCTACGAAAGGAAGAGCCAGAAGAGCATCAACGTCCTTCAAAGGTTCGATTGATGCAGGGAAAAACAGACCCTGATCCTTTCCCAGTCCCTGCTTTACGGCCTGAGCATAAGAAACTTTTTCTTCATTATGTTTAATGTTATAAAGCTGCATATAAATCACCACTTAATCTGACACGGGCTTTCCCGTGAATTTTCAAACTCTGTTTATGCCGGAATTTCCCTGTTCGCCCTTTCATGACTTTTCCGGAAACTCCGATTATTCATAAAAGCTTAAAACACCGGTCTCGACAGACCGGTGTTCATGTCAACAATTAGATACTGGTTACCACGGTACCGTCAGTATCGATTCTGCAGATATTGCAGAAGCCGTCATCATTCTGGATGAAGTTCTTCTTGAGATATTCCTGAAGTTCTTCAGCCTTGGCAAGATCCTTCATTACCACGAAGATTGACGGACCTGAACCCGAAATACCGCCGGCAAGAGCGCCTAATTCCATGCCCTTGGCCATGGCATCGTCATATCCGGGAATAAGTTCCTTGCGGTAAGGTTCGGCAAGAACGTCCTTAAGAACGGCGGCTGCCAGCTTTTCGTTGCCGGTATGGGATGCCTGAATGAAAGAAGCAATCTGACGACCGAAGGTGATACAGGTTGAACGGCTGTATTCCTTTGGCAGAATGGCACGTGCGGCAGCGGTGCTTACGGTGATTCCCGGATAGCATGACACCCAGTACCAGTCAGCAAAGCTTGGTACGGTTTCAGTGATGATGCCGGCTTCCTCAACCATCAGCTGGATACCGCCGAGGTAGCATGGAGCCACGTTGTCAAAGTGAACTGAACCTGAAATCTTGCCTTCAAGTCTGCCCATCAGCATTAAAGCTTCATCCTTTGATAAAGGATAATCATGGAAGGCATTGAGAGCTTCAACGGCTGCCACGATTGAGGCGGCAGATGAACCGAGGCCTGAACCGATAGGAAGATTCTTCTTGAGAACCATCTTTACCGGCTTAACGGCGATCCCCTTTTCAGCAAGAAGATCCTTAAAGCCCACATAGGCGTCGTAGCAGATGTTCTTCTTCGGATCAGCAGGAAGCTTGGAGGCGAACCAGCCTTCAATACTTAAATCAAATTCACTGTCCCCTGGATAAACATCAACGTTATCACCCAGAATCTGACCGTCAATCGGCTTCAGGGCAGCGCCGAGAATATCAAAACCGACGCTTACATTACCGATTGAAGCAGGAGCGAATGCACTAACACCCATTTTTAATTAAGCCTCTCTCTTCCAATTTAAAGTACGTAAAATATCTGCGAATACACCGGCTGCAGTAACTTCAGTACCCGCGCCATAACCGCGGAGAACCAGTGGAATCGGCTGATAGTATGCGGTAAGGAAGGCAAGCGCGTTTTCGCCGTCCTTAACCTTGTATAACGGATCGCTTTCCGGTACGGCCTTGATGGCAACGTGACACTTGCCGTCAACGATGCTGCCTACGTAACGGAGAACTTCGCCTCTTTCCTTGGCTGCTTCAATTTCCCTGCGGAAATATTCATCGGCCTGAGGCAGACGTGCCAGGAATTCTTCAGTGGTACCTGATGCGTCAAATCCCGGTGGTAAAGCCATCTGAACATCGATATCGGAAAGATTCAGTTCCATGCCTACTTCACGGGCAAGGATAAGAATCTTTCTTGCAACGTCCATGCCGTTTAAGTCATCACGAGGATCCGGTTCGGTGAAGCCCTTGGCTCTTGCGGTAAGGGTTGCTTCGCTGAATGACAGACCTTCTTCGAGCTTACCGAAGATGAATGACAGAGAACCTGAAAGGATACCGTTGAATTCCTGAAGGTTATCACCTGCAGCAATCAGATTCTGCAGGTTTTCGATTACAGGAAGACCTGCACCGACGTTGGTTTCGTAAAGGAACTTGCGACGGCGTAACTGTGCCGCCTTGCGCAGGTCACGATAGTATTCCATGGTTCCGGTGTTGGCCTTCTTGTTAGGAGTTACAACATGGAAACCTGCCAGCAGGAACTCCTTGTACTGTGAAGCCACGTTAGGATCTGAAGTACAGTCTACAATCACCGGATTGATCAGGTGAGTATCGGTGATGAACTTCTTGGCTTCAGCCAGAGAGAATCCGATAGGAGAAGCGTTGAGGGCGGTCTTGTAATCTGAATTCAGATCGATGCCTTCCTCGTTGAGCAGCATGTGCTTTGAATTGCACATACCTACAATACGCATCTTCACGCCGTGCTTCTGCTGAAGAATCTGCTGCTGTCTTCTGATCTGGCCGACAAGAGCACCGCCTACACCGCCGATACCGATAAGAAGCACGTCGATGAACTGCAGTGAACTGAAGAAGTTCTGGTGGCAGATTCTGATGGCTTCACTTACCTTGTTCTTGGAAACAACGGCGGAAATTGATCTTTCTGATGAACCCTGGGCAATGGCGTTAACATTGATGTTTGCAAGTGACAGTGAGGTAAAGAACTTGGAAGCGATACCTCTTGCGGTGAGCATGCCGTCACCTACTACGGAAATAATGGCCTTATCATGGGTAATGTCGATACCGTCAAGCAGACCTTCCTTGAGTTCGAGCTTGAATTCATCGTTGAGCACCTGCATTGCCTTTTCGGCATCACTGGTATGGATACAGAAGCTGATGCTGTATTCTGATGAAGACTGGGTAATCAGGGCAATAGAGATCTTGGCGCGTGATACACAGTTGAAGATACGGCCGGCCATACCGACCATACCCTTCATTCCCGGACCGCAGATGTTTACCAGAGACATGTTGGTAAGATCGGAGATACCCTTGATAGGAATATTGAGGTCGCCTTCTTCCGCAATGGTGGTGCCTTCGTAATCAGGATTCATGCTGTTCTTGATTACGCATGGAATACGGAACTGAGCAATAGGAGCAATGGTACGAGGGTGCAGAACCTTGGCACCGAAATATGAAAGCTCCATGGCTTCCTTGTAGCTTAAACGCTTGAGCAGCAGAGCATCGTGAACGATTCTCGGATCACAGCTGTATACGCCGTCAACGTCAGTCCAGATTTCGCAGCACTCGGCGTTCACGCAGGCGGCGAGACATGCGGCTGAGTAGTCGGAACCGTTACGGCCGAGAAGAACCAGCTCACCCTTTTCATTACCGCCGGTAAAGCCCATCATTACATAGATGGTGCCGTCGTTTCTGGGACGCTTTGCGAAAAGGCTTCTTGATAAATCGATGTTAACGGTTGATTCAAGATAGTCACCTTCGGTGGTCTTGAGAACTTCAACCGGGCATAAACGGGTAACATTTTCGCCTCTTGCCTTCAGCAGGGTTTCCATGAATACGGCTGAAAGCTTTTCACCGCGGCTTAAAATGGTAGCCTGAACATTGTCAGGGCACTGACCGAGAAGCATGATGCCCTGAACTCTCTTTTTGATGAGAGTGAATTCGTCATTTAAAATCTGATGGAGAGCCACATCGTCAACATTAGGGTACTTCATCTTGATACCCTGAATAAGTTCAACGTAAATAGCTTCAATACTGTCCAGAATATTCTGAACATCATTACCCTTGACAGCTTCGGCAACAAGTTCCACCAGGAAGTTTGTCACCTTTGCAGGAGCTGACAGAACCAAAGCCACCTGCGACTTTCTATGGGTTTTCACAACAATGTCTGACACATTTAAAAAACGTTCAGAGTTAGCTAAAGAGGTACCACCAAACTTTAAAACTCGCATTAAAATCTCCATTGCAACAAAAAAAGCCCGTGATTCACAGAATCCTGGGCTTTCTGAATGTCAATCACGTAACAGAAACTAAAATTAACAGCCCTTTCCAGAAAATGCTGTTGTAATTGTTGTAATCACGATAGTTTCTGTTGTAATCGACATAAATATCCTATGTATGTGCACCATGCAGTAAAATTTTTCTCATGATCCCAAATTCAAGGTAAAAAGTCAAGTACTACAGCCATTTACAGTATATTTTTTAACCAAAAAATCAGTCATTACGGTAATAACCGGGAAGAAGCCAGAAAAAGGCATTTTGAAACACTGTTCCGCAACTGCCGCGCAGTTCATTCCGGATCAGCCGCTACCGTTTTCCTGAAGCGATAAGTTCCAGCTTTTCACTGCGGCTGAGCCGCTTTATGTGCCACTCACGGCTCATAGCCTCGCTTCTGCTCTCATACTCTTCAGAATATACGAGTTCCGCCGGCAGACGGGAACGCGTGTATTTTGCGCCGCGGCCGCTGTTATGGGCCGTCACTCTCGCCTCAAGATCATTTGTCCATCCGCAGTAAAGCGTATCATCGGAACAGCGCAGGATATATACATAATTCATTATCACCTCGGATAGCGGGAATCATTTCTGAAGTTTATTTTACGTAACTCAGACATACGTTACGCGGCCGTCAATGCCGGAAACGGAGAGCGGAACTCAGGTTCACTGAGTTTTTTCAGAGCGGATGAAAAAAAAAAACATCCCGAAAATACTGCCAGCAGTCTTTCCGGGATGTCACGCGTAAACTCAGTCTTTTCAGTCTCTACAGTGAAATCTTGTTGGAAAGACTTATGTATTCGTTTACGTGAGAATGCTTCGGATTATTGATGGCTTCCTCAAAATCGGTTGCTATCAGAGTGGTACCGTCTATACCCACGCACTTGCCGTATACTCCGTCTATAAGAAGTCTTACCGCATAATCTCCCAGACGGCTGGCCAGAACTCTGTCATATGCCGTTGGAGATCCGCCTCTCTGAATGTGTCCGAGAACGGTGGCGCGGCATTCAATGCCGGTAGTGGCTTCCAGCTCTGAAGCCAGGGCATCGGCATTCACGATATTCTCACACAGACAGATAAGTGCATGTCTCTTGCCGGAGGCAAAGGCCTGGGCAATCTTGCTGAACAGGTCCTCTTTCACAAAAGGCTCTTCCGGAGCAATTATGTAATCCGCCCCGCCGGCAATTCCGCCGACCACGGCCAGGTCACCGCAGTGACGCCCCATAACCTCCATGATGGTTACACGGTGATGAGAACTTGAAGTGTCTCTTAAACGGTCCATGTTCTGCATGATGTTGTTCACCGCGGTGTCAAAACCGATGGAGAATCCGGTTCCGTGAACATCATTGTCAATGGTTGCAGGGATGCCGATACAGCGTACTCCCATTTCGTGAAGACGCAGAGCACCAGTATAGGTACCGTCTCCGCCAATCAGAACCAGGGCGTCAATGTTTCTCTTCTTCAGATTTTCAATGGCCTCGCGACGTACCGACTCTTCCTTGAACGCGGTAAATCTGGCCGTTCCCAGAAAAGTACCGCCTCTGGTGATAATGTCATTCACGCCTGCTCTGTCGAGATCAATAATTCTGTCCTGATGCATTCCGAGAAATCCGTCGCGGATACCGGAAACACTAATACCTTCATTTATGGCGGCTCTTACTACAGATCTTACGGCCGCATTCATACCAGGGGCATCGCCGCCGCTGGTTAAAACACCTATGCGCTTAATCATATATTTAACACAAACAAATAAATCCGTATAACGTATACACTGCCCGGATGACGAAAATCATAACCGTGTCCGGCCAGACCGCACTCACACAAAACGACATTAAAGAAGGCGTTTACGGAACCTTCCTTAAAATAAGCGGCGGTTAATCCGTCCGGCAGTTTCCTTTTACAACTCAATAAACTGGAATCTTTTCTATCACGCTCCGGTTATTTTTACAATAGAAATCCGCCTTTTTAACCATAAGTTAACGTTCATGTCATATATTTAGCGTTCTGACGGATAATGCAGGCTTTTCAGGAAAACCGCTGATTTTAAGGAAAATCAATGTTTAAGGCGACTTCAGGCAGCATATGTTTCATAAAAAAAGACCTCCTGATTTTACTCGGGAGGTCCTTCCGTCATGAACCGGATTTACCGGAATCAGACTGTATTACTTGGCAGCTTCGATGATAGCAGCGAAATCAGCAGGCTTTAATGAAGCACCGCCAACTAAACCGCCGTCGATGTCAGGCTGCTTGAAGAGTTCAGGAGCAGTCTTGGCATTGCATGAACCGCCGTAGAGAACCTGAACCTTTGCAGCAACGTCAGCATCGAATGAAGCAAGGAATGCTCTGATCTGAGCGTGTACGTTCTGAGCGATTTCAGGGGTAGCGGTCTTACCGGTACCGATAGCCCAGATTGGTTCGTAAGCGATTACAGCCTTTTCGAAAGACTTGATACCGCACTTGTCGATAACAGCCTTGAGCTGAGTCTTAACTACATCAGCGGTTTCACCTGCTTCGAACTGAGCTAAAGATTCACCGATGCAGAGTACAGGGATGAGGCCTGCAGCCTGAGCAGCTTCGTACTTGGCAGCAACAACTTCGTTGGTTTCGTTGTGGTATTCACGACGTTCGCTGTGACCAACGATAGCGTACTTACAACCGAATTCCTTGATCATAACAGGTGAGTTTTCACCGGTGAAGGCACCGCTGGTGTGAACGTCACAGTCTTCTGAACCGTACTGAAGAGCAGAACCCTTGGCTAAAGCTTCTACAGTACCGATAAAGATTGCAGGAGCGCATACTGCAACTTCAACGTTGGTAGCAGCATTTACCGGAGCAAGAAGAGCGTTAACAAGAGTATTAACTGATTCTTTGGTACCGTTTAATTTCCAGTTACCCATTACGAGCTTTTGTCTCATGATTTTGACCTTACATTAAATATTTGTGAAATTGATTAAAACACGAAAAGAGCCGTCTGAACCCGAATGAAGTCTACTGAAAAAAATAATCCGTGTCAGAATGCAACTTTTTACCACCGCTAAATATATCACAAAGCTCAATCCGTGGCAATTACAGACAGTGAATGGTTCAGATACAGCTCCGCACCGTGATGAATCCTGCTGACACACCCGTCACCGGGACAGGCTTCTCTTCTCTTCACTTCATTAAAACACCTGCTCCGCCGCTGCCAGTTTTCATCCGAAAAAACGCCAAAATGCTCCCCATATGTATCACACCTCACTGATTTTCAGGTTCTTCTGCTAAAAAAATAGACAGAACACTCTCAAAAACAAATAATACAGCTGTAAATATTGCTTATCATCACTGTTTTCACATCCGTGAAAGTTGCATACACGTTTTGCATGTGTGAATTATTTAAGCTAAAATTAAAAACGTTAATTTACAGTGTATTCTGCATAATTTACGGATATTTAGGTTTTATTCAATCTGAATTTTCAAAAGCCGTGCAGAACACGGGAAACCGTGCTTTCCATATTCAAAACGTTCTTTTGAAAATTCATGCATCAGGAGAAAAAACATGGCTGTTGCTGAAAAAGGTATTTCCTTATTAAAAGAATTCAAAGACTTCGCAATGAAGGGTAACGTTCTCGATATGGCTATCGGTGTGGTAATCGGTACCGCATTCGGCAAGATCGTATCATCACTGGTTGCCGACGTTATTATGCCTCTCGTGGGCGTTATCTGCGGCAATGTCGATTTCAAGGATCTTGCCATCACCCTTCAGGAAAAGACTGACACTGCCGAAGCGGTTGTACTCAAGTACGGTGCTTTCATTCAGACCATCGTTGACTTCATCATCATTGCCTTCGCAATCTTCGTATCAATGAAGCTCATCAACAACCTCAAGCGTTCAGTTGTTAAGGAAGCCAAGGAAGAAGCCGCAGAAGAAGCTGCTGCAGAACCGGCTGCCGACATCAAGCTTCTTACTGAAATCCGTGACCTTCTCAAGGAACAGAAGAAGTAATGAATCATCTGCCGGGGAGATATTCCGGCTTCAGCTCAAAGCCCCGGTTCTAGTATGAACCCCGTTATCAATCAGGTGTTCATACTAGATCCGGGGCTTTGTTTTTTTAATTTCCGCATTTTTCACCCGAAACAGGAAACAGAAAACGGCACCTTGGCATGTCCGCATGACATCCTGACACAACAGCCGTTTTTTCTGCCGAAAAGAATTTCTCTTTTCTCAAAATGTTACCTCCGTACATTCCTCCGCAATCAATAAGACATTCACATATGATTAAATTCACGTGAATGTGCTAAAATCATGCAAACGATTATTGAACAAATTATGCTGTCCCTTATCAGAAAATTATTATAACTATGCGCAAATTATCAATTCTGCTTTTTTCATGTCTGTCCTGGATGATTTTCACCGGCACTGCAGCCATCGCCGATGAAATTCAGGCGTCAATGTCAGCTCCGGCACCTGAAGCCGGGATTTCCGCGACCGTGGAGGAACCTCATTATCTTGACGTCGAGGATGCCTTCATTCCGAGTCTGGAACAGAACGAACGCGACATATCAATAACCTTCAGAATCGCCGAAGACTACTATCTCTATCTTGAAAAATTCAAAATCACCCCCGTAAACTGTGAAATCACGGACATCTCCTTCCCTGAAGGCATCTACCATGAAGACGAATACATGGGACCCAGTCATGTCTTCTACAAGGAAGTAACCGTAAACCTGAAGGTTCAGAGCACTGCTCCGTTCCCTAAAATCAACGTCCAGTATCAGGGCTGTACCGAAGGCATGTGCTATCCTCCGGTGGTCAAGAAAATCGCCATCGACCGCCTTACTGAAAACGCGGATTCCGACGCAGACTCCCCTGCCGGAACTTCCGGCACCGGCAAAGACGTTAAGGATTCCGCTGAAACCGACGGCGACGTTGACAGAATTCCGGGAGCCGACTTCACCAGTCTGGTGGATGTAAACAATGACAGCAGTTCCATCTACAGACTTGTGGGAGGAAACATTCTTTTCGGGCTGTTCGCCTTCTTCTGTTTCGGAGTTCTCCTGAGTCTTACTCCATGCATGTTCCCGATGTATCCCATCTGGAGCTCCATCATTCTCGGAAGGAAGCAGAAGAGCATGAAGACCACCGCCGTCTATACCGTGGTATACATTTTCGGCATGGCCATAGCCTACATGCTCGCGGGATTCGGTATCGCCTATGCCGGAGCACAGTTCCAGATGTTCATGCAGCAGCCGGCCGTACTGATTGCCATGTCGGTAATCTTCCTGATTCTCGCGGTATCCATGTTCGGTCTTTTTGAAATGACTCTGCCGACCGCATGGATTAATAAACTGCAGCAGATTAATGACAGACAGCAGGGAGGCACCGTCACCGGTGTATTCCTCATGGGCGTAATCAGCGCCATCATCGCATCTCCATGCACCACCGCCCCGCTGGCCGGAGCCCTGATGTTCATCATGAAGGACGGCAACATCCTCAGAGGCGGCGCCTACCTGTTCATTATGGGACTGGGCATGGGGGTTCCTCTGGCCATCATCGCCGTTCTGGGACAGAAATTCCTGCCTAAATCGGGCATGTGGATGAAGAACATCAAGGTAATCTGCGGCTTCATCATGCTCACCATTCCTCTGTATCTTCTGAGGGCTTATCTTACTCCGAGCATCATCACGGCCATCAGCATTCTCATGAGCGGTTCCATTCTCTGTTACATCACCCTGCTGGTGCTTAAAAACAGAAGAACCCTGTTCGCCATGACCACCATGATTATCACCGCGGTAATTGCCGTTGCCTCGCTGTTCATCACCACCGACGCGAAGAACAGCGACATCTTTGAACCTGTTGAAAACCTGACACAGCTTGAAGACCTGATAAAGGACAACAGAATCGTAATCGTGGATATCAGGGCAGACTGGTGCGCCTCATGCAGAAAATATGAAGAGACAACCTTTGCCGACAAAAACGTTGTCGCCTACATGTCTCCATTTAAAAACGTATATGTGGACATCACGGATCCCGATGCTGAAACGGGAGAAATCGTCAGCAGATACAAGAAGGAGATCACCGGGGCCCCTACCATTCTGATATTCAGGGATCACCGTCTGATTTCTTCCGTAAACGGCTATCTGCCTGCTGATGCCTTTATAAAGAGAATCAGCCGGGCACTGGAAAAGTAGACAGCCGTTTCCGGCAGCGTGACACTGTCAGAGTATACCGGCGTAATGCCGGTATACTTTTTTTGAGGTTTTGAGAAGACATGCATTACGCCTGAAAACTGGAATCAAAAAAAGGGCAGTTACCATGGAAGTAACTGCCCATACTAAGAAGGAAAAGTTTTCCTCATCTCATCAGTTCTTTTCTTCAGCGAATCATGTTCTTCAGTTCTTCCTCGGTAAGAGGAGTATCTGAAAGAATACACAGATTCAGGGTTCCCTGAGCCCATTCGGCCGTCTTATAGCCATCACCATTTCCCTTTACGAGAATGCTTCTGCCGTTTATCATCAGAGTGCGGTTGATGGCATATTTGTTGTAGTCACCGTTAAGAAGCTCGGGAGAGAATTTTTCCGAAACGCGGTAGACAATGCGTTCACCGCTGTCCAGGGAGCTGTAGATGAACTGAACCATTTCAGTCTCGTTCATCATAAAGATATCAGGGGTGGGATTGTACATCGATGGTATGAATTTCAGTACCGGAATCTTCTTTCCGAAGGCTTTCTCCGCATCTTCCAGGGAATCCACCTGAACAAACGGATTCGGTAATCCGACAAAATTATCTCTATCACTCATAATATCATCATCAACAGTTATACCGTTTAAATTCATCTGCTGATCACTATTGTCTCTGTGACACCCGCCGAGCATCACCAGTGCTGCCGCCACCAGCACCATTCTGCCGAATCCACCGCTCATCTTATTACCTGCACACCAAAACAACCTACCTCCCAGAGAATGATAATCTTCTTATCATCCAGTGCCTTTAATAAATATTATGAGAGCAGAAGTCGTTTCTAATCAAGATATGACAATCAATATTTTTCATAAAAAATAATTTTTTTATAAAAATCGTTAACCACATCTAAAAACATCCAAGATATTTTTAATACTTTCATTTATTTACATACACATTATGCTTTTACGCATCACACTTTCAGGCAAATATCAGAAGAAAACATACTTAATTTTATTAATAGTACTCTTATCATTGCAAAATATAACTTTTTTAAATCTTATATATACATTCAATATTATATTATAAAAACATCTCTGCATACGATATATAAAAATCATGATTATTAAGAAATAATAAACTTCTCAATAATTGGATAAAAGCCCCGGCGAACATCATGTATAAATTTAACACTCTGTTTTGTCCGGTTTGCCTGAAGCATGAAAAAGTCTGATGCTCCATGTTTAAAAAGCACAAAAAAAATCCCCGACGCAGCGGGGACTCATATGTATTCTCCGGACACACGACATCCGGAAACATCAGGAGGATCCGGCCTTAGATCTAAGCCAGAGCCTGATCAATATCAGCAATCAGATCTTCCGGATCTTCGATACCGATGGTAAGACGAATCAGCTCTTCACCGATACCGGCATTCTTAAGCTGTTCAGAGTTAAGCTGTCTGTGAGTGGTGCTTGCAGGATGAGTTACGCAGGATCTTGAATCACCGATGTTTACCACACGCTTGAAAAGTCTGAGTGAATCATAGAACTTCGCACCGTCTTCCTTACCGCCCTTGAGACCGAAGGTTAAAAGACCGCTCTGGGAACCCTTGGTGTATTTCACTGCCAGTTCATGGTATTTGCTGTCAGGGAAGTGAGCACTGTTAACCCATGCCACCTTAGGATGCTTCTTAAGGAATTCGGCGATGGCAATGGTATTTGATACGTGCTGTTTCATTCTTAATGACAGGGTTTCAAGACCTACCAGAATCATGAAGCATGACTGAGGAGGAAGAATTGCACCGGTGTTGCGGAGGAATACGGTACGGATACGGGCTGCATAGGCAACGTCACCGAAGGAGTCGCAGTAAACCACGCCGTGATATGACTTTTCAGGAGCGGTGAACTGTGAGAACTTGCTGCCGTACTTCTTCCAGTCGAATCTGCCGCTGTCAACAATGATACCGCCCATGGTGTTACCGTGACCGCCGCAGAACTTGGTCAGACTGTGAACAACTATATCGGCACCGAAACTGATTGGCTTGCAGAGTGCCGGACTGGCCACGGTGTTGTCAACAACCAGAGGCACGCCGTGTCTGTGAGCGACTTCGGCAAGAGCTGAAATATCAACAATGTTGGCAGCCGGATTACCGATGGTTTCACAGTAAACGGCTCTGGTGTTTTCATCGATGAGAGCTTCAATGTCTGCCGGACTGTCACTCTTTGCCAGACGGCCTTCAATACCTAAATCAGCGAATACGCTAGTAAGAAGAGTCAGAGTACCGCCGTAAAGCTGAGGAACGGAAACGATGTTGTTACCGTTTTTGGCAAGGTTCAGCAGAGCATATTCAATGGCTGACTGACCTGAGGCAACTGCTACCGCAGCCTTACCGCCTTCAAGAAGAGCCATACGCTTTTCCAGCACGTCGGCAGTAGGATTCATCAGTCTGGTGTAGATATTGCCGGGTTTAACCAGATTAAACAGATCGGCGGCATACTGGGCATTGTCGAATTCATATGCAACGGTCTGATAAATAGGAGGAACAACAGCGTGTGAAGTAGGTTCGGTGGTATAACCGCCGTGAACCTGTATAGTCTGATCTTTCATGTTTAATTCTCTGAATATCCGGCTGAAACCGACTTTTAGTCAGATTAACAGCCACCTAAAAAATCCGTCTGCCGCCGGCCATGCCGGAAAACAGACCTCTCATAAGCCTTCCGCTAAAAAATAAAAAATCACCAGAAAAAATGATGATTTTTTATTAATGCAGTGATCCGGCGGATCACTGCCGGCAACGGTATAATTATATCATAATGAATGAAAACGGAAACACCGGTATTTCTACCGGTGTTTCCGCACAGTCAGACCTCAGACTGTCGGAGTGGAATTAATCCACTTCGATAATCTTGAGTTCGTTGGTCATACCTGCCTCTTCGGTATCACCGTGGGTTACGATTACCCAGTCACCGTGAGAAAGATACCCCTTTTCCTTCACTACCTTAACGGCGGCTCTGGCAGCGCTTATCATGTTGTCATAGTTGCTGGTTTCAAACTTAACCGGATAAACACCGCGGTACAGATTACACCAGTTAAGAGTCTTTTCGGAATGAGCCAGGGCGAAAATCGGCAGATTTGAATGCAGACGGCTCATGAGAAGCGGAGTCTGTCCTGACTGGGTAAGGGAAATGATACCCTTGATTCCCGGAAGATGGTTGGCTGCGAACATGGAAGCCATGGCGATGGTTTCCTCACTGTTGGAGAAGGTCTTGTCGGTTCTGTAGGAAGATACCACCATTACCGGATTCTTTTCGGCACCGAGACACACCTGAGACATGGCTGCCACAGTTTCAACAGGATAATCGCCGGCTGCGGTTTCGGCGCTGAGCATTACGGCGTCGGTACTGTCGAGAACGGCATTGGCCACGTCCATAACTTCGGCACGGGTCGGCATAGGAGACTTGATCATTGATTCCATCATCTGGGTTGCGGTGATAACCGGACGGTTCAGCTGACGGGACTTCTTGATAAGTCTCTTCTGAACGCCCATAAGTTCACTGTCACCTATTTCCACACCGAGGTCACCGCGGGCAACCATTACCGCATCGGAGGCTTTGATTACGTCTTCCATGGCTTCGTCTGAAGCCACTACTTCAGCTCTTTCCACCTTGGCGATAATCTTGGCGTTTGAACTGGCGGCTCTCAGGAGAGAACGTGCAAGATTGATGTCCTGGCTGGTTCTCGGGAATGATACTGCCACGAAATCCACACCGATTTTGGCGGCGGTGATGATATCAGCCTTGTCCTTTTCAGTAAGAGCCGGAGCGGAAAGACCGCCGCCCTGCTTGTTGATGCCCTTGTTGTTTGAAAGAGGGCCGGCAACAATAACTGATGTCAGGATTTTGGTACCCTTTACGGAAACTACTGAAAGCTGTACGCGACCGTCGTCAAGCATCAGCACGTCACCGGTCTTCACATCCTTTGGAAGTTCCTTGTAGTCGATACCTACGGCATCCTTGGTACCTTCGCCTTTTGCCATGCCGGCATCAAGGGTGAACAGGTCGCCGGTATTGAGAAAAATACGACCGTCCTTGAAAGTGGAAATTCTGATCTTCGGTCCCTGCAGGTCACCCACTATGGCAGTGTAAACACCCAGATTCTTGGAGATTTCACGAACTTTCTGAGCTCTTGCCATATGTTCTTCAGCGGTTCCGTGAGAGAAGTTGATTCTCACCACGTTTGCACCGGCCTTGATAAGATCTTCCAGCACGCCTTCCTTGTCCAGTGCCGGTCCCATTGTGCATACTATTTTGGTTCGTCTGAGCATTCTATATTCCTTATCTTCCACTGAAGACTCTAGCCACATAAGTCCCTGTCGGGGATGAATTTCTTAATTCATCACCTTCTGATTATTCATTCCGTACCTCATCCGTATGGTGCATAAAATTAAAGAAGTTTTCCCTGCGGACATCTTCAGCAGGTATTCATCACGCATTGTTTAAGGCTTTTCTTTGCAAAATTCCTGCCTTTTTTCGTTTTACGCCCGAATTACATTCGCATACACGGAATATTCCCGGTCCGGGCCCATGAAAATATTCTCCGGAGTTTGCCGCAGTCGGAAACCTTATGAGCCGGCTGCCGCTTATAGACTCCATCTGCACCGGAACGGTCCACCTACCATTGTAGTATATTTTCCGTGGTTTTTGTTTGAATTGCTCAAAATATTGCCTTTATTGAACCGTCCAACGCAATCATCAGTGTTCAGCGGATAAGAATACTAAGGCCGCCCCCGAAAGCTTCATCCGCATGATAACTTCCGGGTTCAGCATTCTGTACAAAACTTTATAAATCAGCTACATTGTTTCAGTACCGGGAACAAACATATAAACAGAACAGGAGAAAAGATAACGGAATGTCATCAGATAAGGAATATCTGGACTTTGTCCTTGAACAGCTGTCAGACCTTGACGGAATATCATCAGGAGCCATGATGGGAGAATTCCTCCTCTATTACAGAGAGAAAATTTTCGGAGGAATATATGACAACCGCCTTCTGGTAAAACCGACGGCGTCGGCAGTGTCCATGATGCCTGATGCTCCAAAGGAACTTCCGTATGACGGAGCAAAGGAAATGCTTCTGGTGGAAAACACTGACGACAGACATTTTCTGGCGGAACTTGTCAGAGCAATGTATGACGAACTGCCTGCCCCCGGAAAGAAAAAAAGAAACTCATGAATTTCACCACGTGGCCGGCGGAAATTCCGATGAAAAAATGCTTAAAATTTATCCTGTACGATTCTTAATACTCTTTAATATCGTTAAAAGAAAAAATATCGGGATTATTTCAGAAAAAACCATGCCGGAAAGAGCGCAGCCTCTGTAAAGATACAGAGGCTGCGACATCTAAGAAGGATGAATTGACATGATTATACAGCAATAAAAACAATCTTTAAACTGTTTTATGTTTTATTCACGCAATTTCTCCATAATTTTTCATTATTTCAAGATTTTTACTGTAAAAACCAGTATTTTTTTGATCAAAATCAGCATTAAACAGTTGTTTGTTGCTTTTTTAAGCAAATGAAAATATATTCTTTTTCCCAGAAAATAAAACCTTCGTAATGCATACGAAGGTTTTACAGAAGTGACAATATAGATTGTTTATTTTTTAAACTGAATAAACCCTGTATTACTGAATGCCTGCTTCCTGTCTAATCTGTTCCACCCATTCGGCTGCTCTGTCCGGAGTGAGTTCAGGCTGATTATCCTCGTCAAGAGCAAGGCCCACGAAGGAGGTGTCATCATCGGTAAGAGGAAGCTGACTGGCAAAATCATAACCTTCGACAGGCCATCTGCCGATAAGCTTTGCCCCCTTCTCCTTCAGGAAGGTATAGAGAATACCTATTCCGTCCACGAAGTAATCGCTGTAATCAACCTGATTTCCGAGACCGAAAAGAGCAAAGGTTCTGCCTGAAACGTCAATATCAGCCAGACTGCTCCGGAAATTATCCATGTCGGCCTGAAGCTCTCCGAGATACCAGGTTGAGGTTCCGAGAATAACCAGATCATAATTGTTCACAACAGATACGTCCTTAACCTTGGCAACATCAAACAGATCCGCCGTATCCTCTCCGAAAAGCTGCTGAATAAGAATGGCCGCATCCTCGGTGTGGCCTGTATCCGAACCGTAAAATATACCTACTTTAGCCATGTTAATCTCCTGCATTTAATATTGTTGTTATTGTACCGGGACGGATCACCTGAAAAAACTCCGTTCACTAATCCCGGGGATTTCGGGATGTTCAGGCATCCGGTTTTTCCATGATAATTCAGACCATGGCAAAAATACATTTTTTAAAGTGGGAATTTTTTCGATTTTCAGGCAGAAAAACATCAGGCTCCGACAATTACTGCCGGAGCCCGTGCTATTTAATCCCTAACTCCGCAGATCATAGTTTCTAATTTTTGATGTGCTTCTTAGGGTAAGGTATGCC
>LXOW01326640.1_pt1 | contig 33708 bp, 30 predicted proteins | sample 1368591 | NCBI WGS metagenome assembly LXOW01 (sample SAMN04884650, study PRJNA319009) | bovine gut metagenome | isolation source: Cow rumen | host: Bos taurus | place: Italy: Legnaro (PD) | collected 2014-07-09
AGATGTGTATAAGAGACAGAGTCTATACTACTGCCTATCAATCCCCCTATTAAAGAATCGGTTTCCATATACTCACCATATTGCTCCATATAGTCTCTTACTTGTTTGATTGCATTGGAGTCTAATACTCCTTTTTTTGCCTCAAATATTGCTGTGGTATCAGAATCGTCATAGCGAACTATCATGTCATATCGCTTTCCTTTCTTTGCAACCTCATAGCCGGCAATAGTCGGTTTTGATANNTTCTATGAGATATTCCTCCATTGCCAATTCAAACAAAAAAGGCTTCTGGTCTAACATTTGAGCAGATAGATTGTTAATAACAAATATTTTTTCATCCATAGTATTAAATATTTATTCTTGCCTCCACTTTATTATTCGGCTTTCGGCATTCTCCGTATATATAGTTTACTAGTTTCCTAGACCGCTGCGCTATCCTAGATTTCTAGAAGTCCTAGAATTTGTAGAGGCAAGGCATATACATACGAAAAGCGTGAAGTCCGTTTATTCTTCACGCTAATCCAGGGCTTCGCAATCCCTGTACCAAGTAGAAAAACAACCGAAATCCACGCCCGATATGCTAAACCCACCCCGCCTATAGCAGGGCGTGGCATGTATAACATACCCACGGGACATTCATCTTGCTGTCACGACTTGGTAAGAACTTTTGCGAAGATTCGGATTAGTCGCAAACAACGTCAATAAACGCCTTTTTATGTCACCGCTTTTTTACGCTGTCGGTGCCAGCGGTAGTTTATGTTTCTTATTCTTTAGAATACTATCATACTCTGCGGCATGATGCGCAGAATATATACTTTCTCTCCTTCTACTGTATAGACAATGGTCATTTTGCGGATAGTTTAAACTCAATTATGTAAGGACCACCAATCATTGTGCGTCTCTGATATCGGCTAATCCGTAATGCGCACCTACTCTATGGGCCAACTCATCCATAAATTCTTCGCGAGAACAACTAGGCTGAGTTCTCCAGTTAGGATCAATAATCGGGCGCTCTGAGACTCTTGAGTCAAAATCGTACGATGTCTTTACTGCTGCTTCCATATTATCAGTATTCTTGTTTCTAAACCTTTGCGACCGCAAAGGTACGAAAAAAAAATGACACATGCAAATAATAGTGCCATTTTTTGATTTTTTCGCTGTCAGTGAGGTCAGAAATCAGTTTGATGGGCATAGAATTTTGACTATCTCATTAGTTGCCATCATATGGTAGCGGTCAGAGGAGACAGGTATAGGTTGATAATCCCAATGTCTGGCTTCCGCTTTTTCGCGGAGCGTCTGTTCGGTGCGTCTCTGTATATCCGGCAACGTCAACGTATCTGCGGTGGGTTCCAACAGCAAAAGCCGACCCGCAGCACATGCCTCAAAATAGATTCCGCCGGGTTTGTAGTATTTCTCCGCCGGATCGCCTGCCTTGGGGAAACCGTCTTTGAGCAGGATAATAAGAGGAGCCCCTGCTTCCCGAACGGCACGCGCTATCTGTCTTTCCCCCGGACTTATGGCTGCTGTAACGGCAACACAACCATTCCCGGCTTGCCGGAGCGCAGCCGTTTGTTGTGAAGCTATCTGTTGCTCGCTCAGCGAGCGGGAACAGATAATAGGTTGCTTGTCGGGATAATCCAAGAGGAAGAGATTACCCAACGATGTAAAGCATAGTTCTCCCACACGTGTATCCCTGCGCAGAGTAAAAAGGTCGGGGGTCTGTTGCCTAAGCATTGCGCGTCGCGGATTGTCGTGTATATATTGAATCATCGCGTCTAACTGCCCCTTATGTGCAAGTGTACGGAAGAATGGTGTCTCAAAGAGGGGCTGTTGCGTTTCTGTCTTCGGCATCTGTTTATATTCTTCCGCAGATGACATCTGCGGGGCTATATTGACAGAGGCGAGCGGTGGCACAACGGTGGCCGTCATCTGTCGCCATCCTTGGCGCATACCTCGCGCTATCTCCTTGATGGAGATACCATGGTCCTCGGTGACATAAAGCAGCACGTGGATATGGTCGGGCATCAGCAGCTTGGCAAGCAGCCGGACATATGGTCTGCGCTGCTGTATCTCGTCAAGGTCATGCGATATAGCTCTGCCAAGATCGGAGGGAAGACACCGCGGCTCTTCGTGATCTATCGCTAACTCTCCCAACAATCGTTGCCTGCCGTTGACCACAAAAGTGATATGGTATATCCCTACCCCCTTGAAAATATCCTTATGTCGTTTCCAAATGAATCGTTCCATTGGGGATAGGCCTTTTATGTATTACGCGTTATACGCTTCCAGCGCTTTTCGTAGTACAAGCATTGCTTTGGCGAGGTCCTCTTTGTTGAGGACGTAGGCCATGCGGACTTGATGACGTCCGTCTTCGGGGTTGGTATAGAAACCCGTTCCCGGGGCCATCATGACGGTCGCGCCTTCGTACTGGAAGTCCGTCAGACACCACTTGCAGAACTTCTCGCAGTCGTCTACCGGCAGCTCCACCATCACGTAGAACGCACCCGTAGGAGCGGGAGCAAAGACACCCGGGATCTGGTTGAGTTGGTCAATGAGGAAATTACGACGGCCCAGATACTCGTCATATACCTCCTGCATGTACTCTTCCGGCGTGGAGAGCGATGCCTCGGCTACTACCTGACCGAACAAAGGAGGACTCAGACGCGCCTGACAGAACTTCATCACGGACTCGCGCACGGCTTTGTTCTTCGTGATGAGCGCACCGATACGAATACCGCACTCCGAATAACGCTTCGAAACGCTATCCACGAGTACCACATTCTCCTCAATACCCTCGAGGTGACATGCCGAGATATACGGCGACTTCGTGTAAATGAACTCGCGGTACACCTCATCAGAGATGAGGTACAAGTCGTATTTCTTCACCAAATCGCGTATCTGGCGCATCTCCTGCTTGGTGTAAAGATAACCCGTCGGGTTGTTGGGGTTACAAATCAAGATGGCACGCGTCTTAGGTGTGATCTGCTTCTCGAACTCCTCTACCGGCGGCAGTTTGAAGCCGTTCTTGATATCGGTCTTCACGCTCTTCACCACCGCGCCCGCAGAGATAGCAAACGCCATATAGTTGGCGTAACTCGGGTCGGTCACGATGATCTCGTCGCCCGGGTTGAGACAACTCATGTACGCAAACATGATGGCCTCCGAACCGCCCGCGGTGATGATGATCTCATCCGGCGAGAGGTCAATGCCGTAATTGGCATAATAACTCACCATCTTCGTTCGCAGGGACTTCAGTCCCTGAGAAGGCGAGTACTCCAAAATCTCCGTGCTGAAATTCTTCACCGCCTCCAAGGCCTGCGGCGGCGTTTTGATATCCGGCTGACCGATATTCAGGTGGTACACATGTACTCCGGCGAGTTTGGCCTCGTCAGCGTACTTTGCCAGTTTTCGAATTGGGCTCTCCGGCATGGATTGCGCCCGTAAACTAATCTCCATTATAATGTTGAGTGTTTATTGTTTAATGTTTAGTGATTGCCCTTGCAGGGTATAAATTTTCTCGCCGCGCTGAATCAACAACTGCCCATCGCGTAATATCTTTTTGCAATCTTCAATCTTAAATCTTAAATCTTCAACACCTTCGGTAGAAGGCTTGTAGCCATCGTCCATAGGCAGTTTATGCATCGCGTCATTCAGGTACATCTCCAGCATCGTGTATCCGCTCGCATGCTGCACGTTATTATCCGCCACATTCGGATCACAACCGTTCTCCATCTCCCATACGTCCGGCATTCCGTCTCGATCCGTATCCGTCAGCGCTTCTACCACCGGATAGTCATAGAATCCTTCGGCATCCGTCTCGAGGTCGATAATACCCTTCTTTCCTGTGCTAGATCCCTCGTAAGTATATGTACCGGCTTTGGTATCCGCCGCAAGGCGTTTAGCCACATGGTCGCGCGGGAAACAACCTGCCGTATCCAACACGGTCACAAAGGCCTCTTCTGCAGTCTCAAAAGGTTCAGCGGCATAGGCGTACATCTCGAAATCATAGCGCCCATAAATAGAATCCTCTGTCCATTTCCACCAAGGAGTCTTAGGTCGAATGATCGTATCCACGCGAAGCGTGTCGGTGTTGTTATACGGCGATTTGCCTACTATTGCCGACCAGTTATCTGCGGTCGCTGCCGGCACTCCATCAAAAATATTACCGTTCACATACCATTGGCTCGGTCCCCAAGACGTAGCGCCCGAACGCGCTTTCTCTACAGAGAAGAAATATTTCTTGTTCGTTGTATTCGGTCCAACTTTGTAGTAGTTATTGATAAAGTTGCACTCATGCGCGGAATTCATGCCGTTATACGAATCAATCTTTGCGGTATTCTCTCCGCCGTAACAACCGTTCGAACCGCCCTCGAAATTATACTGCACATTATTGATATAATCCAGATAGACCACGAAGTCATTACTCTGTGCGCCGTTGAAGCGGCAGGAACGTTTGTTATTGTTAACCAGCAAGTTATGATGGTACGTAGCAGGCGATCCACCCCACTGACAACCGTATCCGCGCGCACCTTTGGGATGCCCGGACTTATTCAACCCCTCATGCACAATACAGTATTGCACGGTGATAAAATGGCTGTCATAGGTATTCATATTCTCCTCTGTGGACCATCCGAACTCGCAATGGTCGATGATATAACTGCTGCAGTTCTCTGCGCCGAAAGCATTTTGCGTGATGATATTTCCGTTGATGTCATTCCGACCGATACGGAAACGGATATTTCGAATAATAAAATTCTCCGATCCGCCGCAATTGACCTTGTTATGACTAATCAGAATACCCATACCCGGCGCCGTTTGTCCGGCGATGGTGTAGTTCTTGCGGTTGATACGCAAGTCTTTAACCAACCGTATCTCACCTGTCACAGCAAAGCAAACCGTGAGCGGTTCGCCCGGAAATTGCTTTACAGCCCAGCGCAGCGAGCCTTCTATCTCGCCGTTGGCATCATCCTCAAGAGTCGTCACATAGACCACCTTGCCCCCGCGACCACCGGAGGTGTACTTACCGAATCCTTCTGCGCCCGGGAAGGCAAGCAGCGTATCCGGTAACACGGCCCCGAAAGCTGAGGGCTGAATGCTGAATGCTAAAGTGAGGCAGACAGTTGCTGCCACAAGGAGTCTTCGGGTGTTGGAGCTGTGATACATATCGGTTCTTTACTTACTGGATGAATAAATGCGATTTGTCGTGCGTGGAGGCATATACCTCCATCGGGATTTGAGCGCTTGGCGCCGTATTTCAAATCCCCTTTGATCGGGCACCCGATAGCCGCCAATTGGCAACGTATCTGATGGTGTCGTCCGGTCTCGAGGTCTATCTCTAAAAGGGTGTAATTTTCTCCGCGAACCAAGGTTTTATAATTCAAAATGGCCTGCTTCGCATCTTTTGTGTGCGGTTTTACAATATAACTTTTGTTCTGCGATTCGTTCTTTACAAGCCAGTTTTCGAGGCGTGCTTCGGGCTGTTTGGGTGCTCCCTGAACGATCGCCCAATAGGTCTTTTTGATCTGCTCGTGACTCTTGAACATCTCATTCAGACGAGCCAGCGCTTTGCTCGTTCGGGCAAAGAGCACTACCCCGCTCGTCGGGCGGTCCAGACGGTGCGTGACACCTAAGAACACCTCGCCGGGCTTGTTGTATTTGACCTTGATATACGCCTTCACGGTCTCGCTCAGCGGTGTATCTCCGGTCTTATCGCCCTGCACGATCTCGTTGCAGGTCTTGTTGACGGCAATAATATGGTTGTCTTCGTACAGTACGGTCATAAGCCTCGTTGTCTTACCGCCTCATAGATAAACACACCGGCTGCCACACTCACGTTCAGACTCTCTATCACGCCGGTCATAGGCAGACGAACCTGATCCGTGCAGAGTTTGAGGTTCTCCTCATAGATACCCTTCTCTTCCGACCCCATGACGATACAGGTCGGTACGGTCATATCAACCTCGGTATAGTTCCGCTCCGTATGCTCGGTCGCAGCCACAATACGCAGGCCGCTGTCGCGCAAGTACTGCAGCGCATTCTGCAGGTTCTCCACCTTGCAAATCGGCAGCGTATGCAGGGCTCCGGCAGACGCTTTGACGGCATCGCCGTTGATGGCCGCACTTCCGCGCGTACCTATAATAAGCGCGTGTACGCCTGCGCATACGCATGTACGGGCGATAGCGCCGAAATTACGCACGTCGGTCACGCCGTCCAGCATCATCAGCAGCGGCGTCTTGCCTTCGTCATACAGACTCTGCACGAGGTTCTCGAGCGGATAGAACTCTATCGGACTAAGGAACGCAATGACGCCCTGATGGTTCTTGTCAGTGAACTGGTTCAGTTTCTCAACCGGTACACGCTGGATGGGCGTACTCGTGCCTTCGAGTTTGAGCAGCAGTTCGCGACCGATAGCGGAACTCATATCGCGACGTAGCAGCACTTTATCGAGCACTTTGCCGGCCTCGATCGCCTCTATCACCGCGCGGATGCCGAAAATCATCTCTTTCTCCTTCGGCCGCTTGGTATCGTATTTTTTATTTACCATTTGTCTATTTACTATTTACCATTTACGCCATGGCGCCATTTACTTGGATGACTTGTCCGGAGACATACGAACTGAGGTCGGATGCCAGGAACAAAGCTACTTTCGCTACCTCTTCGGGTTCACCGCCGCGGCGCATAGGAATGAGCGTCACGAACTGCTTAAGCGTCTCTTCCGGCAGCGCCTTGGTCATATCCGTCAGGATAAATCCCGGAGCAATCGCATTGGCACGCACGCCGCGGGCTCCTAACTCTTTGGCGACGGACTTTGTCAGAGCAATGATACCGGCTTTCGAAGCCGCATAGTTCGCCTGACCGGCATTGCCGTTGATACCCACTACCGAACTGAGGGAGATGATCGAACCGCTGCGCTGACGCATCATGACGGGTGTCACGGCATGCGTGAAGTTAAACGCGGACTTGAGGTTCACCTGAATCACCTGATCCCACTGCTGCTCGGTCATACGCATCAGCAGCGTGTCGCGCGTGATACCGGCGTTGTTAACCAGTATATCTACGCTGCCGAAATCGGCTGCGACCTGATCTACCACCTTATGCGCTTCCTCAAAATCGGCGGCATTGGAGGCATAGAACTCCACCTTGACACCCAGCGCCGCGATCTCATCGCGCGTCGCTTGAGCGGCTTCGTTCAGTTCAAGGTCCGTGAACGCTATATTCGCTCCCTCGCGGGCAAAGGCGAGGGCAATCTGTTTGCCGATACCACGGGCCGCACCCGTGATAATGGCTGTTTTTCCTTCTAATAACATATCAGATGTTTGCTATTTTAAGTTTGGTTGGTTCTGCTTGCTCTTCCGCAGGCTCTTCAGCAGGTTGCGGTTCTTCCTCATCATCGATAGGAAAGACGCCCGTCGGATGCATGATCGTATATTTGCTCATCTCCTCGTTGGACTCAAACCCCACTCCCTCGATGATACTCTTCTCACGCGTGATATGTATCGCGGAGTCGGAGTACACGCGGTGCGTCTTCTGGTCCCACATCAGCTCCTGCGTATCGAAATGCTCCCCTTTGCGGTTCATGGCATGCACGTTTCCGCGCAACGTCCAGTGTTGGTCCGGTTCATTATAGTAGGCGTAGTCAGCTTTGAGCGAAGCCTGTACGGTCAGCGCCTCATCGAACTGCTCCAGGTAAATCCCTTTCGGAAATTCCTGATACGTCGGCTCTTTCTTGTCGAACACCAACCACTGCGTTGTCTCGATACGATATCTTGTTATTCCTGAGTCCGAGATGAGCGTAGTTACTGTATCGCCGACAAGTACCGGCAGCGAGTCACGCGGCGGTACTTGATCCTGCGTCACCTGTTCGGCAGGCGAGCAAGCGAATAGAACGATAGCGAGCAACACGAGGTTGCCCGCCATCAAAATCTTATCGGATAGTGGTCGTCTCACCGATCCAACCTCCTACGTAATAGGTAGAGCCGGAGAACTCATTCGGCAGGTCGAAACGCTCCTCTTTGGTCGGGAAGTATTTCGCATAGGTCGAGATGCAGTCGTTAGCTGCAGCCTCTACCGATGGATCGATCTGCTTTGCTTTGACGAACTTATCTACTGCAGCCCAATATACGGTCTTGTTCAGAATCGTACCCTTCGGGTCATTACCGTACAGACGGGTAGCAGCATAAGCCATACCAATGATGATGTAGCAACGACCTTGACCTTTGGTCATACCGAGATTAGTTAGTGTAGCGATCGAAGCCTGTGCATAACGGCGTGCTTCCGGATAGCGCTTGAGGTTCGAGTAGCAATATACAGCCGCATTGTACTGGTAGTCCGCTACATCCTCATACTCCTCGTCAACAGTAGCGAGTTGGATAGCCTGGTCGTAGTACTTCACAGCAGCTTCGTAATCACCTTTCTTGGCAGCCATTGAAGCGCAGCCGGCAGCGGACTCGTCCGTAGGTTGCAGTTTATGCGCAGCCTCGCAAGCAGCGAAATATACATCGCTCTCCGTACAACGTACACGCTTGTAGAGTTTTACGATCTTCTGGAGTACCTCCAAGTTGTGCTTGTTATCCTCTACGTCGTCCCAGTACAACTCGTCTAGTTTCTTGCAGTCCGCAGCACCGGAAATAGCGAAGATGTTATCTACATAGTCTTTCTGCTTCGATGCCAGATCAGCATTCTTGTTATTCGGATCAGCGGCTTGGTCAGCCAACAGACCGCTTGCCAACTCGTAGTCTCCAATCAGATCCTCAGCCTTGTCATCCGGATTTGCTTTATAGAGCGAATACGAAACATCTACCAAAGCTTTGAGGACAGCCATCTTACTCTTGATACCCATACCTTCTGCAGACTCACGCAAACACTTGCGTGCCTCTTCGTATTTGCTTTCTCCGTAGAAATCAATGTAAGCCAAACCCTTCTCACCGAGGATATACGCTTTCGGGTACTTGGGATCATTACCGAAATACTTGATACGTTTGTCTTGCATCTCAATAGCAAGTTTAGCCAGACGCTCTTTCTCTGCCTTGTCAGACGTAGCCTGGAACAATGCCTCAACAATCTTCGCACCGTCGGAATAGATGGACTTGTTCGCATTCGGGCAAGTGGTATAAACTTCCCACCAAGGCTCGTATGCGTCCGCATACATCTTGTTCTTTACTGCCTCGTGGAAGAGCGACACGTTCATCACGCACTCCTCGGTGATCGTCGGTTCGTCATCGCCATCATCGATGTCTTCTACGGACGCCTTTACAACTTCCTCTTCACCTACTTTCTTCGGTTTCTTAGCACATGCCAGCGCCGGAACGGCTGCTGCGAGCGCCAATACAACTAATGTCTTGAATTTCATAATGTTTAATATTTTTGTGTTAGTTAATTTCTGACTTTTCCGGATATTCAGGATAATCCGGATATTCCGGTTCCTCACAAAACCTGTGCCAAACTACAATTTGCGCTTGAAGAACCAGTTCTCTGCGACGGAGATACCGAAGGTTAGGCGCAGGTTGTTCTCTTCGAGTCCGGCCGTACTTCCGCGGTGGGTGTACTCGAGCGTGGTGTTAATCATCGTGCCGAGTCCATAGACGGGAAAACCGATACCGACAGCGGCGGTGACTCGTTTCGCTCCGATAGACACTAAATACTCGTCCTGCACACTCACGCCGGCGCGCCAACGCATACGCTCCACATACTTACGTCCCATCGGGTTATGCTGGTATTCTGCACCGATAGCCAGACGATGACGGTCGCGCAAACCATTCTTCGGGTCGCTACCTAAATAGCCGTTATACATCGCCGAGCCCATACACTGGCGCTCGAAATCGAACGATACCGTCAGGCGGTTCGCCCAATTGTAACTGGCTCCTACACCCCACACCATCGGAAGTTCCCATTTTCCTTCGATGATTGGAATAGAGTCCTCCGATTGCGTCTCGATGATAACCACCTCGCAGTTCATCTTCATCTTCGGCTCGAAGATTGCACCTACGTTGACAGTATGGTCACCCCAGGTATGGAAGAACTGTCCGCCGAAACGCAAACGCGGCGTACGAACCATCATCAACTCGTCTTGCAGCGATGACTGTAGCCCTGTTTCTTTGAACTCCAACGAACGCATTCGGTTCAGGTCACCCCACATATAGTAGAAGTTCGCGCCGACAGCAAACCAGTTGCAGATATTAAAACTCAAACCGGCATACACCTCGCTGATGTTTCCGGCACCCTCGTAGTCGGTCGTATAATGGTATGCTCCGCCGGGCGTAGAATCGTTCATGGAGATCGAATAACCCACGGAACTGTAAGGAATGAGACCGAAGGACATCGCAATCCATTGTTTCCACAGCGGAATCTGGAACGTCAGGTACTCGAGGTTTCCATTCGCTTTGTTCCGCATGCCGCTGGCGTCCTGATAACGGCTCCAAGTAGCACTCGCCGCAATATCCATCATAAAGGTAAGCGTGTCACAAGCTGTGTACGAAGCCGGCTGAGAGGGGTTGATGGCGCGGTTGGAACGCATACCGATACCCGTTCCTCCTAACGCACGATAGGCAGTAGGCACATTCTCGTTCAGGTCACCGTAAGCGTAACGCGAGTAAGGCGAACTGGTCAGGTTCTGCGCCCGCAAAGATGAAAGGTGAAAAGTGAAAGGTGAAAGAAACACCATTCCTAATACTACTATCCTACATATTTGCCTTTCAATTTTCATTTTTCAATTTTCATTTCTTGTTATATACCAAAATCGTATTCAGTCCCATAAGCACTAAGTGCTTTTCATATCGCAGTTGTCGGTTCTCGCTACGCGAACTGCGGACATTATTGAGGATATAAGGTGCGTTTCCGCCGGTAAGGAATGTCAGGAAACCGTGTTTCGCGCTATCCTGACTTACCGTCTTCTCGCGTAGTGTGCGCATATATCCTTTTACTTCGTATGCTACACCTCGTACCACACCTGCCGCAATCGCGTCGCGGGTGTTCTTGCCGAAAAGCGGAATCAACTCGTTCTCGTCCACCTCTACCAACGGCAGTTTCTTCGTCATACGATGCAGAATCGTGAAACGCATCTTCAGTCCCGGCGCGATGTTTCCGCCCAAATACTCCCCTTCTGCCGACACGAAGTCATACGTGATCGCAGAACCGCAGTCAATAATCAGCAGGTTCTCGTTCGGACAGATACTCTTGGCGCCTACAGCCGCCGCCAGACGGTCTTGTCCCAAAGTCTCGGGCGAGTCGTAGCGGTTGATGATCGGCACGGGTGTCATATGATCAAAGAGCACAAAGTGCTGCGAACGGCGGTTGAGTGTATTGACAATAGCCGCTTCGACGTTTACAACCGAGGAAATAATCGAATCTGTAATCTCATACAGATCGAATAGACGCTCCACGTCAGCTGAACTGAACTGCTTATAGGTCAGATCTTTGATGATCTTCCCTTCGTCCGTCATCAGCGCCACCTTCGTGCGGCTATTTCCTTGGTCAATACACAAATTCATACACCGTACACCTTACACCCTACACTAAATCCCTGCTGTTGTGTACAGGAAGCGCTTGATGGATTTCTTCGGCGTCTTCTCGAACTCGTGCGGATAGAGTTTGACAATCGCTATCTGCTCGTAAGCCGCCAACTCCGAGTTGACTTGCTTACGCGCCTCTTCCATCTGCGCATCCAGTTCCTCGCGCGTCATTCCGCTCGCGTCCACTTCGTTATAGTCCGGGCATATCAGCGCCACAAGGCGGTTGTCTTCATGTTGCAGCACGAGCGACTCCAGCACATACGGCATGTTATTCAGTTTGGCCTCGATCTCTTCCGGATAGATATTCTGTCCGCTCGGACCCAGCAGCATCGTCTTGCAACGACCCTTGATGTACAGGAATCCGTCTTCGTCGAGCATACCGAGATCACCGGTGCGCAGCCAGCCGTCAGAAGTGAAACTGTCCTTGGTAGCTTGGGCGTTCTTATAATAACCGGTCATCGTGTTCTCACCACGTACGACGACCTCACCTATTCCTTCTGCATTCGGATCTACAATCTTAACCTCCATGATGCCGGGCAGCGGTTTACCGCACGAGAAAGGCTTGCTGCCTTGGTCATACGGCGTGAAGGCAATCAGCGGAGCGCACTCCGTCATACCGTAACCCACCGACATCGGGAACTTGATACGATAGAGGAACGCCTCCACTTCGGGGTTCAGCGGAGCACCGCCGATAATCATCTGCCGGAACTCGCCACCGAAAGCCTGAACAAGCTGTTCGCGGATCTTCGAGCATACCACCTCGTCCAGGAACGGCACTTTGAGCACCCAACTTACGGGCGGTTTCTGGATCTGCGGCACGATCATCTTCTTGTATATCTTCTCCAGAATCAGCGGCACAGAGAGGATGATCGTCGGTTTCACCTCCGCGAAAGCCTTCAGCAGGATCTTCGGCGAAGGTGTACGGCCCACAAGCCAGGTATGGCCACCGGCAGAGAGACAAGCCAGGAAGTCAAACGCACAACCGTAAGCATGCGCGAGCGGCAGGAAAGTCACGTGACGGCAACCCGGATACACCAGACCTATCTCATGCGCAAAGCGGATATTGCCCGCCAATCCGTTCAGCGGCATGATAACACCTTTGCTGAAACCGGTTGTACCTGAGGTATAGTTGATTGAGCCGATTTGGTCATTAGCGCGCTCGTCGAAATGCAGGTCTTTGGCCCAATATCCGTCCGGGTGTTTCGCTTTGTACTTCTCAGCAATCGCTTCGTAGTTGATCTTCTTCGGGTCCAAGGCCAAAGAGATAGGGTGCCAATCGTTGAGGCTGACGGAAGCCAACACATGCGGGATCTGATCCAACTCGATACCCTCCCAGTTGATATCGCTGATGAAGAGCAGTTTCGAGCCGGAGTGGTTGATGATGTGAATCGCATCGTTCGCACGGAAGTCCTGCAGAATCGGCACGATGATGGCGCCATAAGTGATGGTCGCCAGGAATACTGCTACCCAGTTACTGTTGTTACGCCCCATCACGGCGATCTTGTCGTTCTTCTTAATACCGCACTCCTTGAAGAGGATATGCAGCTTCTCGATGTTAATAGCCAATTGGCCGTAAGTCAAGGTGACATCCGTTCCATAGTCGGTAACGGCGGGCAGGTCCCAGTTTTCCTTGAACGCACGCTCGTAGATCTTGACGAGATTGTATTTTTCTTCGGTCATCATAATGATAAACGATTTAACAGCTTAACGATTTAACAATTTAACGTTTTAACTATTTAACGTTTCAACTATTTGACGGGTTTTGCCACATAGACAGAGTCAACAATGAACTGGCTGTTGCCGCGCCAGGGCAGCGTACCGAGGTAACGCTTCCAATGCAGCTTCACGCCGGTGTTCGATCCTTCGTCCAGCTGACGAGCTACACTCTCTTTCACTACAGAGAACTTAAACTCATTGGACTGAATAGAACCCTGTACCTTGGTGTTCTTCAGACCCGTCTGGATCATCTTGCCCTCATAGGTCTTGAAGATAAACCCTTCTTTCTGGAAGTAGTTGATGTCTCCTTCGTTCACGCCTTCTGCATAGACGAAGCAGAATCGAAAGAAGATGAACACGGCGAGTGCCAGCGCAGCTATCACTCCCGTCCATACTGCAATTTTTCCTCCTGTACTCATAGTATCTTATGCTTTATATTTTCTATGTATATTTTTGGTCTTAATGGAGCCTGCTTCTCTTAGCCTTATTCGGCCCGTAAGGCCGCATTCCCCAATTTCGGCTGCAAAGGTACAACATTTTTTTTACATATGCAAATAAATTTTAATTTATTTTTCTTATCCCTCCTGCATACCGGCTGCATACCCTCAGCTATCCCGAAGCAGACTAAGCCGTAGGATAGCCGTAAGATAACCGTAGGATAGCCGTAGGATAACGCCAAAAGCACGTAAAAAATGTACGCTTATACTATATATACATAGTATATATACTTTCTGTCGTGCATTTTTCATTTGCATATATCATTTTTTTTGAGTAATTTTGTGGCCGAATTATGAAAAAAGGCAAGACACATACATTCTTTGCTCAGATGCTGACCCGGATAAGGGCGCGTTGGGAAGCGCTGTCGGTGCGGGCAAAAGAGGCCCGTGCACGGCAAACAGCGGAATACGGCGAGGTAGAGGCGAACAGCAAACGTATTACCATCGAAAGCGTGACATCGAATTTCCTCGACGTATGGGGATTCGGCAATAAGAACATCTTCGTGACGTTGAAGCACCTGTTCTGGCGTCCGGGATTCATGATGCGTGACTATCTCGAGGGCCGTCGCGGACGAATCATGCAGCCGGTGATGATGCTGGTAGTGCTGACGCTTGTGCTGATGTTCATGGTAAAAGTGATGCCGGTGGAGGTCGTTCCGCGGCAAGATGTGGGTACTCAGTTCGATGCGCTGCGCACCAAACTGATGAACACCGAAGAGGCAGACAGCGAGGATAAAGCGAGGGCACTACGGTTCGTAGATGTAGCGGAGAAATTCGCCGTCATACACGAGAAAGTACGCCAGTGGGAAGACGAGCACCCGGATTTCGGGTTGCTGGTTCAGTTCTCGTGGACAATTCTGCTACTATGGCTGCTGTTCCGCAAAACGGAAGACAAGACATATAACTTCGCGGAGATCATGACGGTGGTATGCTACGCGCTATGCCAGCTGCAAGCAATATCAATGGTATGGCTGGTATGCACGGCATGGTGGCATCCGCAGATCTATTTTAAACCGTTTATATTCCCCTATTGGATTGCACATATCGTGTTCTTTATCGACTTCCAGCAACTGTTCCGACGCCGCTGGTGGTCGACATTGTGGCGCACAGCGATTGCTTTATTGTTCTGATATGAGAAAGACACTGTTATTCATACTACTCTGCGCTGCCCTATCGAGTTTGGCGATGCCGTATTATGACTTAGCGTACAAGCTCACCGGCAACGGCTCGGTGATGATGCCTGACGGCAAGGTTGACCAGTTCATTCAGCGCCCGGTTTTGGGCGGGTCTTTTGCCGTGGAATTCTTGCCGACAGGCCGATGGCATTGTTTACAACAATGGAACAACGCGTCGATAGGTGTAGGCGTGAGTTATCTGAACCTCGGCAATGACGCGTTTTTAGGTTCGGCTATCGCGGCATACGGTTATATGAATCAGCCTTTCTATAACGGCGAGCATTTCCGTATCGGCATTCGTCCGACAGTCGGTTTGGCAGCCGTAACAAAAACCTATCGCAACACCCTTCCGGAAGGAATAGAACCCTATTCTCAGGCCCGCGGAGCAGACGGCAAACTAATCGCCAACTGGTCTATCGGTTCTATTCTCAACGCCTATCTGGCGCTTGACCTGTACATGGATTTTCCGATCAGAGACGGTTGGGAAATCACGCTCTCCGGCGGCTGGCATCATATCAGCAATGGCTCTGTCATGCACCCGAACGCGGGATATAACATGTTCGGCGGAGAATTAGGTGTGCGATACCATCCTAAGAATCCGGAACCCCTTTACACGACTCCCAAACCGGAAGTGCCGCGTAAGTTATACGACGGAGTGGACAAACCCTGGGCAGTGGAGATCAGCGCAACGGGCGGCATGAAGCAGAACTACTACAAGGATAATATCAACGGCATGCGGTTCTACGGCATCGCGACGCTCAAAGCCGCGGCGTACTGGGTACCGGTAAGTATCTTCCGTCTCGGCGCCGGTGTGGACGCTTTCTACGACGGCTATTACAGCGCTGTGAACGATGATTATGCGGCCGAGAACCCGGGTGCACCGGTAACCTATTTCGACAAGACCTACCTACGCACGAGCGATGTGAAAAACTGTTTCCGCGTTGGCGTCAGCATTCAGCCGGAGTTCATTATCGGTCATTTAACCGCCGGTATTCATGTCGGATTCTATGTCTTCGACCCCATCAAAAATCTGGAAAACAAAGAAGATATTCTTACCAAACACGATGGCGAACCGTATAACTTAGGGATATTTTATCCCTATGACTTCTCTCAAGCCAGCAATAAGAAAGACGGCTGGTGCTATATGCAGTTTGTGCTGAAGTACCACGTACTGGACAATCTGTTTGTTCAGTTGGGCCTGAAGACACACGGCGTACGCGCCGAGTTCATCGACGCCGGCATTGGTGTCAGTTTTTAAGAAGCTGATCTTCGATCAGATAGACTTGCTCGATAGGTACTCCGTGATCTACGAGAGCTTTTCTATCGGGCCGGAAAAGGTTAAAGAACTCCTTGGAGGACTTGCACAACTGGCGCGCCTGACGATAGTTCTCAAAAGCCATAACACGGTCACCTTGCAGCAACATACAATGGCCGTAGTTGATATAGTCCTGCGGCGAATTGGCACCTTTGCGTAAGTGCTCCAAAAGCCAGCGTGAAGCCAAATCGATATTCTCCCACAGCATATCCATACGTCCTACCGTGAGATAAGTCAGCGCCATTTGATTTTGGCGCTCATAGCCCTCTCCCACTACGACACTATAGACCCATGTATCGGGTAAGATATCGATGATGCTGCGCATGTATTCCTTCTCGGAATTGGTGATGATGGATTGGACGCCTCTGATGCTCGGATCTTCGCCTGTCTGCTCGAGGAGCGACTGCAATTCCTGAGGCATATCTTCGGCCTTGAACTCCTTGACAGTCAGGTTTTTAAGCCAGTCGTCATTGGTAGCGAGCACCAACGAACTCAAGGTCTGAAAAGCCTGTTCGCCATCGTCATTCATCTCGGCGAGTGCGTCGGCGAAGGTATTTTGAATTTTCGGAAAGAAGTCTATTCGTACGTCATAATGCGCCAACAATAGAATCACATTCGACAAGCACTGCTCAGCGATCACATCGGAGCCGGAATTAATACCGTCGATGAGCGTGAGAATAGACGCTTGCGAGAAGCACTGCCTTAGTCCATGGGAGATAGCCGAGACGGCCATGAGCGCCGTTGCTCCACGACTCGGATCCCGGATGATGTTTGACAACCACTCCAAGTCATTACCGGTAGGCTGTACATGATTCGAGAAATAATGCATGACAGACTGCAGGTTATTCTCATTGAAACCATGCATGATAGGCGAAATTCCTCGCTTGAGACGAAGATAAGCATATACCGTATCCGCCAAAGTATAGGTGCGGCCGGTAAGGTGGTCCAAGTCCTTATCTACCCCGTCATCGTTGGCACTCAGCCAACGGCTGAATATTTCCTGGTTCTCCTGTTGTATATCCTGAAAAGCCTTCTCAAATGTCTCATTCTCCCCTATTTCGTTGAGCCATAAGCGCACGATAGCCAACGCATTGCCTACCATGCGTTCTCCGAGCGAGCGCTCCAACGTCATTACTTGTTCATCCAGCGTTTGAGCCATTAGATTTCTTCGCGGATAAGATAGTCATTACGAGACGAACTATTGCGGATAATGAGTTCCGCCAGGAAACCGGCGAGGAACAGCATACAACCGAGAATCATCATCAGGATAGCGATGTGGAAATACGGATTCACACCCACCAGCATCGCCGGCACATGATTCGACAGTGCATAGAGTTTCATACCACCTACAACGATCACAGCGATGAAACCGATGAAGAACATCAGGCTACCGACAAGACCGAAGAAGTGCATGGGTTGTTTGCCGAACTTATTGAGGAACCACAGGGTCATGAGGTCCAGATAACCGTTTATAAAACGGTTGATACCGAATTTCGAGGTACCGAACTCGCGTTTACGATGCTGCACCACTTTCTCGCCGATCTTGGTAAATCCGGCATTCTTTGCCAGGTACGGAATATAGCGGTGCATCTCAGAGAAGACCTCGATATTTTTCACCACCTCTTTGCGATAGGCCTTCAGACCGCAGTTCATGTCATGGAGTTTGATACCCGTGACACGGCGCGCTGTCGCGTTGAAGAGTTTGGACGGCAGATTCTTGGTAAGCGCATTATCGTAGCGTTTCTGCTTCCAGCCGCTGACAAGGTCAAAGCCGTCCTCCGTGATCATACGATAGAGTTCCGGTATTTCGTCCGGTGAATCCTGCAGGTCCGCGTCCATAGTGATGACCACATCCCCTTGCGCAGCCTTGAATCCGCAGTACAACGCAGCAGACTTGCCATAGTTACGTCTAAAGCAGATACCTTTTACCTCCTGGTTCTTCGCTTTGAGCTCACGAATGACGTCCCAAGACGTATCCGTGCTACCGTCATTGACGAAGATCACTTCGTACGAAAATTTGTTTTTCTTCATCACTCGCGCTATCCACTCGTAGAGCTTCGGCAGCGATTCCGCCTCGTTATACAAAGGCACTATAATTGATATATCCATAAGCCGATTTACACAATTTGGGTGCAAAGGTACGATTTTATTTTGAATTGTGCAAATAAATCCAAAAAAAACAAAGAAAAATGCGCGCGCGCTTGCATATGTGGAAAATTTTGCGTACTTTTGTGGCCGATTTATTGTGCAACAATGGCAAATACACTTTTCGGACATAAGACACGTGCATTATTCCGCGGCCAGAGGGAGACCTTGGATGCGGAGCACAAGGCCATTTTAGAGGCAAACCGCGGTGCAGTATGGATTCATGCGGCCTCGGTGGGTGAGTTTGAACAAGCACGCACGCTGATAGAGCGGTTGCGTAAGGAACACCCGAATCGCAAGATCGTCGTGACTTTCTTCAGTCCCTCGGGCTATGAGGCGCGAAAGAACTATCCGCATGCGGATGCAGTGGTTTACCTACCTTTCGCTACGCGGCGTAAGGCCAAGCGGTTCTTAGAGGCTTTGCAGCCTTCAATGGCCATCTTCGTGAAATATGAGTTTTGGCCGGCATACCTGCGGGAGTTGAAGAAACGCGGCATACTGACCTATAGTATCTCGGCGATCTTCCGCCCCACCCAACGGTTCTTCCATTGGTACGGCAAGGGCGCACTTAAGTTGCTGCATTGCTTCACGCATATCTACGTGCAAGATGAGGCTTCACGCCGTTTGTTGGCGGAGCATGGTGTGCACGAGTGCTCGGTAGCAGGTGACACCCGTTTTGATCGCGTGAATGAAGTGTTCCTTGCTACGCGTGAGCGCCAAGACGCACGTTTGCTGCCTATTGCGCAGTTTGTGGAAGACGCACCGCAGGTGGTGGTAGCCGGCAGTACATGGCCGGAGGATGAAGTTCTTTTGGAAGAGTACATTGAAGATTGTAGATTGAAGAATGAAGAATGTGGTGTGAAGCTCATTCTTGTGCCGCATGAGATCAATGAGGAACACCTGCATGATATATTCCAGCGCTTCAAGGGACGCTTCGTGAAGTATTCCGACATCAGCGCTATGCCGTCCAACCTCAGCCGGGTGAATATTCTGCGTCGCGCGCAAGTGATGGTAATTGATACAATGGGGCTGCTGTCCACTATCTATCAGTTTGGTCATGTTGCCTATATCGGCGGAGGTTTTGGCGAAGGTATCCATAACACGATCGAGGCCGCTGTGTATGGCATTCCGGTGGTGTTCGGTCCCAACTACCGTCATTTCCGCGAGGCACAGGGACTGATCGATGCGGGTGCAGCGCGCAGTATAAAGAATTATAAGGAATTAGAGGCGGCGTTTACCACCGCCCTTGAGCAACATAAGATAATAGGACAAAAAGCAGCCGAGTATGTGCAGAGCGAACTTGGCGCAACAGAAAAAATATATAAGGAATTATTCTAATGGCACAAAAACCAAGTATACCTAAGGGCACGCGGGATTTCGGACAAGTGGAGATGGCGCGCCGCAATTATATCTTTGACACCATCAAGGGTGTATTTCAGTTGTATGGATTTCAGCAGATAGAGACTCCGTCCATGGAGAATCTGTCGACGCTGATGGGTAAGTACGGCGAGGAAGGCGACAAGTTGCTGTTCCGCATTCAGAACAGCGGCGAGAAAGCGGCGTTGGCGCCGGAGAAGGGTCTGCGTTACGACCTGACCGTTCCTTTTGCGCGCTATGTGGTGCAGCACCGCGAGGAGATTGATTTTCCCTTCAAGCGCTTCCAGATTCAACCTGTATGGCGTGCAGATCGGCCGCAAAAGGGTCGTTATCGCGAGTTCTACCAGTGTGACGTCGATGTGATCGGTAGCGATAGTCTGGTAGGCGAACTCGAACTGATACAGATTGTCGAAGAGGTGTATCGCCGCTTGGGCATCAACGTGTGCCTGCATATCAACAACCGCAAGATGCTCGCCGGCATCGCCGAAGTCATCGGTGCGCCGGACAAGATGATCGATATCACCGTAGCCATCGACAAACTTGATAAGATTGGCGTAGAAGCCGTCAATGCCGAACTGCTGGAACGCGGACTGAGTGACGAGGCCGTAAAGGCACTGCAGCCTATCTTGAACCTCTCCGGTTCTACCGCGGATAAACTCGCGGCATTAAGAACCATTCTTGCGAGCAGCGAAATCGGACTGAAGGGTGTAGAAGAATTAGAGACACTGTTCGGACTTATTGAGGCCACCGATGTACAGTTGAATATTGAACTTGATCTCTGCCTGGCACGCGGACTGAATTACTACACTGGCGCGATCTTCGAAGTGAAGGCCCTTGATGCCCAGATAGGTTCTATCACCGGTGGCGGTCGCTACGACAACCTCACCGGTATCTTCGGCTTGCCGAACGTCTCGGGTGTCGGCATATCGTTCGGTGCGGATCGTATCTACGACGTACTGACGGAGTTGAATTTATTTCCGAAGGAGTTACAATCCGCCACACAAATACTATTCGCAACCTTCGGCGACCAGGAATTGCGTTATGCGTTGCGTTGGGCAAAGGACTTGCGCGCAGCAGGAAAGAGCGTCGAAGTGTACCCCGAGCCGACGAAGATGAAGAAGCAGATGAGTTATGCGGACAGCAAGCAGATTCCGTTTGTGGCCATCGTAGGCGGCAATGAGATGGAGACCAACACCGTCATGCTCAAAGAGATGGCGACGGGCGAACAGAAACAAGTAACACTCGAGGAGTTATGCGCGATACTGTAAAAGAGTTTGATCAGGTGACGGCAAAATGCCGCCAGATATTCATCGACAAGATGAAGGACTACGGTCCTTCTTGGCGTATCTTCCGTTTGCACGGTATTACGGACCAGTTGTATATCAAGGCTTGTAATATCCGTCAGCGCCAAGAGACAGGCGTAAGTCTGGTGGGCGATGAGATAGACGGAAACCTGCGGGCAATAGTCAACTACGGTATTATGGCAATCATTCAGGAGCGCAAAGGTTATGCCGACGCGATCGATATGAGTAGTGAAGAGGCCACGAAATTATACGACCAAGTGCTGCAGGAAGCCAAAGACCTGATGGTGCGCAAGAACCACGACTACGGCGAGGCATGGCGCGAGATGAGCAAGGAAGGCATCGTGGATATGATTCTGGCAAAGATCATTCGCATCAAGAATATACTCGCCAATAACGGGAAAACCATCGCTTCGGAAGGCACCGAAGGTAATTACTTCGATATCATCAATTACGCGATATTTGATTTAATCCACTATACGGTATAAGGACTATGGACAAAGGACAAAAGATCAAGCACATCATAGGTAGCGTAGCCCGGACATTGCTGGCAATCACTTTCCTGTTCTCGGGATTCGTGAAGGCCGTTGATCCGTTAGGCACCGTCTATAAGATAGAGGACTATCTGAAAGCCTTCGGCGGGTTTGCAAATGATTTACTGCCTTTGGCAGGCACTGCAGCGGTATGTCTGATCGTAGCGGAGTGGTTGTTGGGCGTGTGCATGTTCTTCAATGTACGCACGCGTTGGACGAGTTGGATAGCGCTGGTTTTCTACCTCGTCATGACACCGCTCACCCTCTGGATCGCTTTGAATAATCCTATCTCAGACTGCGGTTGTTTTGGCGACGCTTTGATACTGACGAATTGGCAAACGTTCTGGAAGAATGTGATTCTGCTTTGCCTCGTGATTATCTTGCTTATTTGCCGCAAAGCGATTCCACAACTCTTCTCCTGGTGGATGGAACTGGTGATCGCCCTCATCGGTCTGGGTGCGGTAGCCGGTATCATGGGTTATAGTTATACCCACCTGCCGCCGATGGATTTCCGGCCGTATAAGGTTGGCAACCACATCCCCACCCTCATGGAGATACCCGAAGACGCCGAGCCGGACGTGTACGAGACGACCTTGATCTACGAGAAAGACGGTGTTCAGCAGAAATTCACGCTGGAGAACTACCCGAAGGGTGACCCCGAGTGGACGTTCGTGGACCAACAATCGGTACTTGTCAAGAAAGGCTATGAGGCGCCGATACATGACTTCGAGATCCTGACCATGGACTTCGATGATATCACTTACGACGTGCTGGAAAGTGAAGAACCCGTGACGCTCGTCATCATCTACGAGATAAAGAAGATGAACCGCTCGCAGTTAGAGAAGCTGCGCAAAATCATCGACGAGCGCGAGAATGTATATGTACTGACGGGTTCGGGCGAGGGCGAAGTGATGGAGCTGGCGGAAGACCTCGGTTTGGACGAAGAGACTGCTTGGGAGACCTTCTGCTACACCGACCCCGTGACGCTGAAAACCATCGTGCGGGCAAACCCGGGACTGATCGTCGTACAGAACGGAACAATTATTGAGAAACAGAATTTTAAACAATTATAAACAATGGCAAGAATTAAAATGGTAGCAGGTAACTGGAAAATGAACAAGAACCTGCAAGAAGGCGTAGCTTTGGCTACCGAGTTAAAAGAAGCAGTAAAGAACCCCGCATGTGCAGTCGTTATCGGCACGCCGTTTATCCACTTGGCTACGGTGGCTGAGTTGGTAAAGGGCTCGCCTATCAAGGTAGCAGCTGAGAACTGTGCAGACCACGAGAAGGGCGCTTATACCGGTGAGGTAAGTGCAGAGATGGTGAAGTCCACGGGTGCAGAGTACGTGATCCTCGGTCACTCGGAGCGTCGTCAGTACTACGCTGAGAGCTATGAGATGCTGGCAGAGAAAGTGCGTCTGGCTCTGGCTAACGGTCTGAAGGTGATCTTCTGTATCGGTGAGGTAAAAGAAGAGCGCGAGGCAGGCAAGCAGAACGAGGTAGTAAAAGCACAACTCGAGGGTTCTGTCTTCGGTCTGAGCGCAGAGGAGTGGAAGAATATCACGCTGGCTTACGAACCGGTATGGGCTATCGGTACGGGTCTGACGGCTACGCCGGCACAGGCACAGGAGATCCACGCGTTCATCCGTAGCCTCGTTGCTGAAAAATTCGGTAAGCAGGCTGCTGAGGACACGACGATTCTCTACGGCGGTAGTTGCAACGAGAAGAATGCGGCTGAGTTGTTCGCATGCCCGGATATCGACGGTGGTCTGATCGGTGGTGCGGCGCTCGTAGCTGAAAAGTTTTTAGCAATTATTGCAGCACGATAATTGCTAAAACGTTAAACTGTTATGGCTCTAATAAAGACCGTAAATAGAAACGGCGAGATCCTTACCCCGCGCATCGCAGATGACGTGTTTATGGCAGAGAATGCCACCGTCGTCGGCGATGTGACGGTGGGTGAAGGGTCGAGTCTGTGGTTCAACGCCGTGCTGCGCGGCGATGTGAACACCATCGTGATCGGCAAGCATTGTAACATCCAGGACGGCGCCGTGCTGCATACGCTCTATCAGAAATCGACCATTCGTCTGGGCGACTTCGTGTCCGTAGGACACAACGTGACGATTCACGGTGCGGATGTGGACGATTATGCCCTGATAGGTATGGGTGCTACCCTGCTCGATGGAGCGCATGTAGGGCAAGGCGCTATTGTGGCGGCCGGCGCGCTGGTGCTATCGAACACGCAGATAGGTCCCAATGAGATCTGGGGCGGTGTGCCGGCGAAGTTCATCAAGAAAGCCGACCCTGCTCAGACCGAAGAGATAAACAAGAAAATAGCCAATAACTACGCCATGTACGCAAGTTGGTACAAGGAATAATACTATGTTTAAACGAATACTTCTGAAACTCTCCGGAGAGAGTCTCGCCGGAGAAAGCAAACAAGGCATCGATACCGAGCGCTTGAACCAGTACGCTGAGCAAGTGAAAGCGATTGCACAGCGCGGTGTCCAGATTGGCATCGTGATAGGAGGAGGAAACATCTTCCGTGGCTTATCGGGCGCACAACGCGGTTTTGATCGCGTCAAAGGGGATCAGATGGGTATGTTAGCGACAGTCATCAACGCGTTAGCGTTACAGTCTGCGCTCGAGGCCATCGGTCAACCGGTGCGTGTACTGACCTCCATCCGCATGGAGCCGGTAGGCGACTTCTACAGTCCCGCCAAAGCTATCCGTCTGCTGGAGAAAGGCAATGTGGTCATTCTTGCCGGCGGAACAGGTGCACCCTACTTCACTACCGACACGGGATCGAGTCTACGGGCGCTGGAGATCAAAGCAGATGTGATGCTCAAAGGAACTCGCGTAGATGGTATCTATACCGCTGATCCGGAGAAAGATCCTACGGCTACGAAGTTCGATGAGATCACCTACGACGAGGTTATTCGCCGCGGACTTAAGGTAATGGACCTTACCGCGACGGCGATGGCCAAAGAAAACGGACTGCCGATCTATGTATTCAACATGGATCAGTTTGGAAACCTGGAAAAAGTTATTAACGGAGAGTCTATCGGTACTCTCGTAACCCCCTAATAGTATGAACGACGAATTAGAACTCTATGAATCTGCAGCCGAAGAGCAAATGCAGAATGCCGTAGCACACTTGGACGACACGCTCCAACATATCCGTGCCGGTAAAGCGAATCCGCGTATCTTGGATCCGATCAAAGTGGACTACTACGGAGCAATGTCTCCCTTGGCTAACTGCGCCACAATCACCACTCCGGATGCACGTACAATCGCTATCACCCCGTGGGAGAAAAAACTGATCAGCGACATCGAGCGCGCTATTATCAACTCAAACATCGGTCTTGCGCCGTCCAATAACGGTGAAACCATTCGTCTGATCCTTCCGCCGCTAACAGAAGAGCGTCGTCGCGACCTCTGCAAGCAATGTAAAGGTGAACTCGAAGAAGCGAAAATGTCTATCCGCAACGCCCGCCGTGACGCCATTGAGGAGTTCAAGAAACTCGTGAAGAGCGGTCTGAGCGAGGATATCGAGAAAGACGCCGAAGAGGATATGCAGAAGACCCACGATAAGTATATCGCGAAGGTTGAAGCTCTCTACGCAGCCAAAGAAAAAGAGATCATGACGGTATAACCGTCATTGGTTATTGGTGATTGGTAATTGGTGAGAGGCTTAGTTATTAAATCTACGGGTAGCAGTTACATCGTTCGTATGGACGATGGTTCGGATGCGGAATGTCATATCAAGGGCAATTTCCGCATCCGAGGCATCCGTAGTACGAATCCGGTAGCGGTGGGCGATTTTGTGGAAGTACAGACGCTCGCCGATGGCACCAATTGGATCAAAGAGATCGAAGAACGGCGGAACTACATCATCCGTCGGGCGACAAACCTGAGCAAAGAGAGTCATATCCTTGCCGCCAACATCGACCAGGTGGCATTGATTGTTACCGTCAACCATCCTGTCACTTCTACCACGTTCATCGATCGTTTCCTCGCTACCTGCGAGGCATATCGCGTGCGCGCGTTCCTTATTTTCAATAAGATAGACCTGCTTACCGACGAAGAGCTGGCACAACTCGATGAACTCCGTGCGCTTTATGAATCGCTCGACTATCCTACTCTCGCCATTAGCGCGAAGAATTTGGGGAGTACAGAGTACAGAATACAGAGTACAGACTTATTATCGATGCTTGCCGACAAAACCACACTATTCTCCGGGAACTCCGGCGTAGGCAAGAGTACGTTGCTCAATGCACTCTTCGGCAAAGAGTTGACGCGCACAGGCAAGATCTCCGACGCACACGGCACAGGTATGCACACCACCACGTTCTCAGAGATGTACTTCCTCCCCCACTCAACACTCAACACTCAACAATCAACAATCATTGACACCCCGGGTATCAAGGGTTTTGGTACGATCGACTTCGAGAAAGAAGAGGTGAGTCATTATTTCCGCGAGATCTTCCGTGTGGGAAGGGAATGCCGTTTCAGCAACTGTACGCACACTTCCGAGCCCGGCTGCGCGGTGCAGGAGGCCGTAATAAAAGGATCCATAGCGATTTCTCGCTATGAATCCTACTTATCTATTCTCAACGATTCTACAGAAGGAAAGTATCGAGGGTAGCCGTGAGCTCGTCGAAGTTCTTGGCTTTCGCTTTCTCGCGTACTTCTGCGATCTGGTTATTTACCGCCTGATCGTAGGTGTCTGCTGCTACATTGCGGATGACGCCCAGCGCTATCGGCAGGTCATTATCCACTTCGGCATTCACGTTCACGATGCGGTCTTGCCCCATAAGGCCTAACAGACGATGCAGCGTCGGATCGGGCTGCGTAGCGTCGTGCGTCAGTACACGCGGGTCGTCGGCAGGTACGACAATCATCTTCGGCACGAAGGTGACGGGGTCAATCTCTACGGCCAGACCTTTGTCTTTGTTGGCGCCGAAGATCATTTTCTCGCCGTGCTTGAGAATGATCGAATGCTCTGCGCGCTGCTCGCGGTCAGCTATCCAGGCATGTGTGCCGTTGTTGAAGATCACGCAGTTCACGAGACATTCTACGATCGAGCAACCCTTATGCTGCTGCGCGGCTACGAGGCAGTCTACCGTCGTCGGCATATCGACATCCAGCGTGCGGGCAAAGAACGTACCTCCTGCTCCGAGCACTAACTGCGCCGGCACAAACGGACGTTCTACCGTACCAAACGGGCTGGATTTGGACACAAAGCCCTTTGGGCTTGTCGGCGAATACTGACCCTTGGTAAGACCGTAGATGCGGTTGTTGAACATGCACACATTGAGGTCCACATTGCGTCGTATCTCATGAATAAAATGGTTTCCGCCGATAGCCAGGCAGTCGCCATCACCGCTCATCTGCCATACCGTCAGTTCAGGGTGCGAGGTCTTCACACCCGTTGCTATCGCGCCGCCGCGACCGTGGATGGTGTTAAAACCATAGGTATTGAGGTAATGTGGCATGCGGCTGGAACAACCAATACCGGAAATAACCGCTACCTCGTGCGTCGGGATACCTATCTGCGCCATCGCTTTTTGCAGCGCCATACAAATCGCGTGGTCACCGCAACCCGGGCAGAAACGAACATATTGATCGGATTTAAATTGAGAAGCTTCCATAGGTTTACTTTTTTACGAAGTTAACAATGCGTTCCACAGCAAACGGCTGTCCTTGAATCTCGTTGTACTGCTCGATCGGCAGTTCAGGGAATTGCGCGCGAAGATAGGTTGCGAATTGACCTGTATTTAATTCACATACCACGATTCGCTTGTATTGACTCAGTACTTCGCGGGTATTACGCGGCAGCGGGCAAATGTAATTGAACTGTGCGAGATCGCATCCCAACGCATTCGCCGCGGCATGCAGATGTCCCTCGGTCGAGCCCCATCCCACTAAAAGCGTTTCGCTCTTGACTCTTGACTCTTGACTCTTGACTCCATGAATGACTTTGAGGTCGGGGATAGCGTTCGCTATCTGCTCGATCTTATGCTTGCGGGCGAGGACCATGCGTTCGTGGTTCTCGGGATTCGTGGAGATGGTACCTTTCTCGGCATCGCGCTCCAGACCGATGTTGCGGTGCTCGAAGCCTTCCATACCGGGGTACGCCCAATAACGCACGCCGCGTTCGTCGCGCAGCGCCGGGTTGAAATGACCTTTCAGTTCTTCGGGTACACTCTGCGGATGGATCTCCGGCAATTCTGCCAGACTCGGTACACGCCACAGACCTGTTCCATTAGCCAGATAGGTGTCGGTAAGGAGGATGACGGGTGTCATATTCTCCAACGCAATCTTACATGCCTCGTATGCGAAATCAAAGCAGTTAGCGCTGCTCGAAGCCGCGAGTACGACTGCAGGACACTCGCCATTACGGCCATAAAGGGCCTGGAGCAAGTCCGTCTGTTCGGTCTTGGTAGGAAGTCCCGTAGAGGGTCCGCCGCGTTGTACATCCACAACGACTAAAGGCAATTCTGCCATCACAGCCAAGCCTATCGCTTCGGATTTGAGGCTCAGACCGGGTCCGGAAGTAGTGGTACAAGCCAAGTCTCCGGCAAAAGCCGCACCGATAGCCGTACATACGCCGGCGATCTCGTCTTCCGCCTGAATAGCCATGACGTTCATGTCCTTGCGCGCTGCGAGTTCATGGAGGATATCCGTAGCCGGCGTGATAGGATACGAACCGAGGAAGAGGTGCTTGCCGGCTTTCTGCGCCGCAGCGATAAGTCCCCAAGCCGTCGCTTTATTGCCGGCGATAGAGGTGTAGCGACCGGGCTCTTTGCCGGCGGTATTGGATTCATCCAAATGAATCTGCGTGATATTGAGCGCAAGGTTCTGGCCGTAGTTATAGCCATCCACCATCACTTTGGTATTCGGCGCAATGAGGGCCGGTTTCTTCTTGAACTTGTCTTCCAGCAGGTGAATTGCTTTCTCCATCGGTTCGTCGAAGAGCCAGTAGATGAGACCAAGCGCGAACATGTTACGGCACTTGAGGATGGATTTATTATCCATCCCGCTGTCTTTCAGCGCCTCTTTGGTCAGCGTCGTCAGGGCCACAGGCACGATCTGTACCGACTCGGGAATACCTAATTCGGTAAACGGGTTGTCCGTGTGGTACTGCGCCTTCTCAAGGTCTTTGTCCGTCAGGCTGTCGGTGTCCACAATGACAATCGCGCGGCGGTGATATAAGGCGAACTCTTCGTCAAAATGCGCCTGCGGATGGTTGAAATGACTGCCTAAAGTACAAACCTTCAATGCCGCGGCATTCATCGCAACGATCACGTCGGCCTTGTCGCCCGGCGTATACACCTCGCTACCTAACTCTACTTGAAAACCACTCACGCCGCCCAAGGTACCTTGCGGCGCACGAATCTCTGCCGGGAAGTCCGGCAAGGTGGAGATCTCATGACCTAATTCGGCTGCCAACTGGGCAAACATGTTACCCGTCAGCTGCATTCCGTCGCCCGAGTCTCCACAAAAACGTACTACGATATTTTTCACAACAATAGATAAATTGTTAAATTTTGCGCAAAGTTACGAAATTATTTTGATATGTGCAAATTTTTTTATACCTTTGCAGCCGAATTTAGTTTGGGTAAATAGGATTTAATGGATAAGATACGAAATTTCTGTATAATTGCGCACATCGACCATGGTAAAAGTACCCTGGCGGACCGCATGTTGGAGTTGACGGGCACGGTAGATGTTCGTCAAATGGAGAATCAGGTATTGGACGATATGGACTTGGAGAAAGAGCGCGGCATCACTATCAAGAGTCACGCTATCCAGATGGATTATAAGGGTTATACCCTTAACCTCATTGACACTCCGGGGCATGTGGACTTCAGTTACGAGGTGAGCCGTTCTATCGCGGCGTGCGAGGGCGCGGTGCTTGTGGTGGACGCTACGCAAGGCGTGCAGGCGCAGACAATCAGTAACCTGTATATGGCCATCGAGCACGACCTGGAGATCATCCCTGTGCTCAATAAATGCGACATGCCGAACGCCATGCCGGAGCGCGTGGAGGACGAGATAGTAGATCTGCTGGGTTGCAAGCGCGAGGATATATTGCGCTGCTCGGCGAAAACGGGCGAAGGTGTGCCGGAAATCTTGGATGCTATCGTGGAGCGTATCCCTGCGCCGGTGGGTGATCCGAATGCGCCGCTGCAGTGTCTCGTTTTCGATAGCGTGTTCAATTCTTTCCGCGGTATCATCGCCTATTTCAAGGTCGTCAACGGCACGATGCACACAGGCGACCATGTGCGTTTTGTGAACACCGGCAAGGAGTATGACGCCGATGAAATCGGTATTTTACGACTCGATATGAGTCCGCGCAAGAGTATCAGCGCCGGCAATGTGGGCTATATCATCTCGGGTATCAAGACCAGTACGGAGGTGAAGGTGGGCGACACGATCACGCATGTCGCACGGCCTTGCGACAAGGCTATCGACGGCTTCGAAGAAGCCATGCCGATGGTCTTCGCCGGTGTCTATCCGATCGAGAGTGAGGATTATGAGGACCTGCGCGCGAGCCTGGAGAAGTTGCAACTCAATGACGCGAGTCTCACCTTCCAACCCGAGAGCTCGATGGCTTTGGGTTTTGGTTTCCGCTGCGGATTCTTGGGATTGCTGCACATGGAGATCGTGCAGGAGCGTCTGGACCGCGAGTTCAACATGGACGTCATCACCACGGTGCCGAACGTAAGTTATAATGTCTATACCAAGGACGGCAACATGGTCGAGGTGCACAACCCTGCCGGCATGCCGGATCTGACGGAGATAGACCGCATCGAAGAACCGTATATCCGCGCGAGTGTCATCACTACGGCCGATTATATCGGACCGATCATGACGCTCTGTCTCGGCAAACGCGGCGAGTTGGTCAAGCAGGCCTATATATCCGGCAACCGCATGGAGTTGCTCTTCGACATGCCGCTCGGCGAGATTGTCATAGATTTCTACGACAAGTTAAAATCGATCAGTAAAGGCTACGCGTCCTTCGAATGGCACATGAACGGATTCCGGCCGTCCAACCTCGTGAAACTGGATATTCTGCTGAACGGCGAGCAGGTCGATGCCCTCTCTACCCTCACCCACCGCGACAATGCCGTGGATTTCGGACGCCGCATGTGCGAGAAGCTCAAAGAGCTCCTGCCGCGTCAGCAGTTTGACATTGCAATTCAAGCCGCCATCGGTGCGAAGATAATTGCCCGAGAAACTGTGAAGCAGGTTCGCAAGGATGTGTTGGCAAAATGTTATGGCGGTGACGTGAGCCGTAAACGCAAACTGCTCGAGAAACAGAAACGCGGTAAGAAACGTATGAAGCAGATCGGCAACGTCGAAGTCCCCCAGAAAGCCTTCCTTGCTGTCCTCAAATTGGATTAGTCTTTCTCTCATCACCTATTAGCCGGCATCCATTGTGCCGGCTTTTCTTTGTGCCTTTCTCGCGCATTCATGCGCGGTTCCCTCGTTGTCTTGTGTGCGCGAGTTCCGCGAGCGATGATTACGTCCCTGATGCGGAGCATAAGCTCCGCTTTTTTGAATGATTATTTATTCCCTTTTGCCCTATTATGCGTCTGACAGAGCATTTGGCAGTTGGCGATATCCGTTGCACCGCCTTTGGACCACGCCGTCACATGGTCTGCGTCCATCTCTGTTAGTTTCCATATACGCGCACGGGTGGCGTCATGGCCGATGGCACATAGCGGACAATTGGAAACTTCTTTTTGTCTGGCTTCCTCCGTCTGACGCGCATAGACGCTCTTTTTGGTCGGCTCGTCAAAACAACGCACCTCTAATAGTTTGGTATCTTGACAGCCGCCAAGGATATATTCGTAAATACCTTTCTTGTTCTTTACATAGTAATCTTCGTAGAGTTCACGCTGTTTGGCAGCCACTTGCGCCGGATCGTAAGGCGTCTTGTGGTATTTCTCATACAGTTCGCCCCACGGCAAACCGCACATCTCTTTCTCAATATGGATAAATATCCCGCTTGCCCAGTCGATGACACTATTGAAATAGGTCTCCATCTCTTTGATCGATTCATCGTTGCGGTGGAGCGACATATAAGCGCTTATATTTCCTTTGCTGACCCATTCCAAGGCGGTGTGCAGGTACGCTTGCCTTTTCACGTTACCGCGCAAGAACGCCGCCCATTTGTTGATATTGGCGTTTTGCGAATTGGAGAACACCTCTTTGGCGCGTGTCACAAACGGTCCGCAATAAACGGCATTCAAAATCTCTTGTTCTTCCAAAGGAAGGCCAACGATATTGATGGTCTTGAACCATTCTTTGATCTCGCTTTCCGTTCCTTCACACTCATAGACGAGCAGTTCCGTTTTCAAAATTTTTTCTTTGAGATCTTCCGCCATGTAATCGAAATACTGCTCCATGCCGTCAATACGAATAGCGAACTTGCGGGTAATAAAACGTCCCAAAGAGGTGATACGTTGTTGCCCGTCCAACACCTCCAAATGGTTCTCATCTACTCTATTGAAGTACAGCAAACCAATCGGATAACCCTTGAGCACGGATTCAATAACGGCTATCTCTCGTGCGCCGTTTTGCTCGGCGTAGAGATAGTTACGCTGGTACTCCGGCTGAATGGTCAGTTTGCCGGAAAGACCAAACAAACCCTTTCCTTCTGCCTCATTATAGGTAAACCCTTTGCAGATTTCTTCAACGGTGTATATCTTACGTTCTGCTTTCATAGTATTTATTGTTTTTTATGTCGAATAAATATACGGCTAAATTTTCTTTGCCCATTAATATACCCACGACCTTTAGAAATGTTTAAATCATATTCAGTACCCAAGATTTCAAATTGCGTGGGACAATATCTATCAAGGAATGAGATAGGCACGCCCATTATTCCCTCGTAGTCTGATGGAATAGCACTTGTTATTGGCACTTCTATTGCGTCATAATTATCGTAACGATAATATTCATTTTGGCCTTTAAGTTTCTTATTGAATTTTAGATTGTCAGCCATCGTCATTAAGGTCATTGGAATATGACGACGACCATGATCTATATTAGTAATCCAGCAACAGTTACGGAATTTAACCAGACCTGTACTTGCATCAAAAACTCCATCAGCGTATTCGATTGAAGCATTTCCCTCTACTCTAAAAAAAGCATTTCCTGCTGCAAATCCATTCCCAAGCCACATTTTGTTTGTTTTTATTAAAGGAAATACTTCTTTGCATGTTAGTGAGTTTGNNATTGCTTTCCCCCTTCCATAATCCATGCAAGGAATTCTCTAAATAAACTAAACGGCGGATTGGTGATTACTATATCTGCTTCATCGCGCAGAGCGGTTACTTCGGCACTACGGAAATCTCCGTCACCCTCTAAGTAACTCCACTGCAAATCGTCAATATCGATGCGACCGTTTGCGTTCGTATCATGCGTAAGGGTGAAGATTTTGCCCTTAATACGGCTCTTCTCAACATTGTACATCGGATTTTCCGTTTCAAAGAGCGTCGGTTGCCAATCGGTTTTGTACTTCTTGCTTTCGATGGCATAAGACGTAGAAATGAGTTTCTTCAGACCGAAGAACTCAAAGTTTTGTGCAAAGAACTTGGTGAAATTGCTCCATTCCGGATCGTCGCAAGGCAGCAGAATCGTCTTGCCCCGAAAGACATCGGGGTTGTATTCAATATATGCGTTTACTTCTTTTTGTATGTCCGCATACTGAGTGTAGAACTCATCGTTTTTCGCATTCTTCGCTGCTCCTAAATTTGCGTTTTTTGCCATGGATAAAAGCATTTTGTCTTCGCTCTTACCCTATAAGCAACAAAAAGGGCGATTCCCATCCGTGCTATTTAGATTCTGCCGGCTCTGGTAAACCGATGACGATAAATAAGCACGAACAGTTCACGCCCAAAGACGCGAACTCTCGCTTGCTTATTCTCTCGTCTATTGAAAATTTACCAGATTTTGCAGAATCGAGAATAAGAGCTAAAGCTCTGTTATTATTTTTATATGTTATTGCGCAACGCTTTGCGCCCTTTATTTCAATATTTTTCTCACCGCTTTTTTACGCTGTCGGTGAGGTCAGACCTGATTCTGTTTATGCTTTCAATATACGTTTGCTTTCTACGTTTTCTAA
>LXOW01192864.1_pt1 | contig 33668 bp, 63 predicted proteins | sample 1368591 | NCBI WGS metagenome assembly LXOW01 (sample SAMN04884650, study PRJNA319009) | bovine gut metagenome | isolation source: Cow rumen | host: Bos taurus | place: Italy: Legnaro (PD) | collected 2014-07-09
CGGCAGCGTCAGATGTGTATAAGAGACAGGTGTAGGCACATTCCAAATCTACAATGCTGAATCGGTACAGAAGATTGTAAGAGATAATCCTGATTTGCTCAAATCCGTAGATATTCCCGAAGATAAGAAATGGAATAAGGATCATATCAACAGGGAGATTACCACAGGCATTATCAAGGGCGAATCTATCCCGAAGGTTGCGGATAGGCTTGCAAGAGTAACCGATATGGATAAGAATTCAGCCACAAGGAATGCGAGAACAGCCATGACATACGCAGAGAATCTCGGTAGGACAGAATCAGCCGAGAAGCTTAAGGATATGGGCATTCCTGAAGAAGAGGTGTGGAGTGCAACCTATGACGATCACACAAGAGATACACATCTCCTTCTTGATGGCACAAAAAGGGATGAAGATGGTTATTTCGGAGCAGGCATCATAGCCACACCTTTGAGATGCCCTGCCGATCCTTCAGGTGATCCCGAAGAAATCTATAATTGCCGATGCAGGCTGAATATTGTGCTAAAAGGCATAGATCATTCGCAGGATGATGATTTGTATGAGAAATTCATGCAGGAAAATTATCCTGATGATTGGGCAAAGCTTCAGGCGAGCGAATCGGAGCAGGCAAAGCGAGAAACAGCCGAGCAGACAAAGGAATATCAATCTGTATTGAAAGAGATTCAGAAGGAAGGCTATTATGAGCCTAACAAAGCCTCTGAAGCCTCCGAAACAGCCACAAGTGAAATTACATCAAAAGATGCACAGGAAGCCACACAGGGCAAATCAGAGGCTTCTGAAGGCACAGAGGATAAGAATGTTACACAGACAGCAGAAGATATACTTGGAAACGCATACGAGAATCATAGAATTGATAATGGGTTGAGGTCTGCTCCTTTGGATGAGATGAAGGATTCTCCTTTATCTGCTGTTTCTGCTTCTTACGAGCATCTCTCTGATGAAACAGCAGAAAAAATAAATGAAGCATTAACAAAACTTACCAATGATTACGATACTCCGCTTTGCCGAATTAGGACAATGGATTCCTCTGAAGCATTAGGAAATAAAGCCTATGCTACGACTATCCACAGTTACAGCACAGATACGGCAGAAATCATATTGAATCCTATGAAGATGGGCGATTATGATGCAATGACAGAAAGGGTTATGGAATGTGCTGATAAAGGCTATATTCCTAACATTCCACAAGAAAATGCAGGAGAATACATTATTACACATGAATTTGGGCATTCTATTTTGAACATGAGAGATACATTATCAAATTCACAGAATTGGGTTGATGCGGATTTCGACAAGATAAGATCAGCTCGAAATGAAATAAGCGAGATTTATGAAGAGTATATTTCGGTATTAGGACAATTAGAAAGCGAGAAAAAATCGCTTGAATTTGAAGTAATAATGGGAACAGCAGGTAATGATACAGCAGAAAAAGCGAGAGAATTGGGGAAAGAGTTGGCAGAAACAAAAATAAGCAATTATTCTTTAACCAACATAGACGAATTCCTTGCGGAATCTTTTGCTAATGAAAGGCTTGGGTTGAATTCAAATCCGTATGCTGAAAGAGCGGTAGAAGTATTGGATAAGTATTTTAGGAGATAACCTATGTTTATTGATATGCCTTATTTTATGGAAAATGATGAGTGGTATTTCTTTGATCCCAAAAAGAAAAAATATGTGTTGACCGAAAAAGCCACAAGTAAAGCAAAAGAAAGCTATCGGGAATTTTATAAAGCGATGGATTCCGAGAAAGGAGAATAAGCATGGCAAAGGTGGTTAGTGTAAGATTTGACGATCACGCAGATGAGATATTATCAGCCTGCAAGGAGCAGGTGAATGCTTGGCTCAAAGCCATTGGAGAAGATGCTTCCTCTACATCAGCCGATAAAGCTCCTGTAGGCACACCTGAATCCACAGGCATTCCCAATTATATCGGTGGTACATTGAAAAACAGCATTTCCTGTGCCGTGGATGAAGCAAACAAATGCGTATATGTCTNNGAATATGCACCATATCAGGAATTTGGCACAAGCAGAGGCATCAAGGGCAAGCATTTCATTCAATTCGGATGCACAGCACATCAGGAAGAGTATAAGCAGATGCTTGAAGAATATCTGAAATCCTGATATTATAGATTAGTCATTCTTTTATAGATGATCCTCTATGGGAAAAGTACGGCAGGAGCGGATGGTTTCACATCCGCTTTTGTTTTGCTTTCATTTTCATTTGCATTTGATTTTCATTTGTGATATATATGAAAATAGAATCAAATAATAGAAGCAATTATTACCGAAGCAAAGGAGATTCATTTATGGCATCACTAACAAGGAAGTTTTTGGCATCCATCGGAATTGAAGAAGATAAGATTGATCTTATTGTGGAGAAACATAATGAGGTGCTTACCGAGATCAAGGATGAGAGGGATAAGCTGAAGGCAGATGCAGACAAATTGCCTGATATGGAGAAAGAGCTTAAGGCTCTCAAAGAACAGTTATCAGGCGATGATCCATACAAGGAGAAATTCGAGGAATTGCAGAAGGAATTTGATTCCTTTAAGGCAGATGTGGAAACAAAGGAAACCACAGCCAAGAAAGAATCCGCTTTCCGTCATATTCTCAAAGATATCGGTATTCCCGATAAGAGAATTGATTCTGTTATCAAGGTATCGGATATCAATGGAATCGAATTAACCGAAGATGGAATTAAGGATGAGGAAACTCTGAAGGAAAACCTGAAGAAAGAATGGAGCGATTTCATCGCAACAAAAACAACAGAAGGTGTAAATTCGGCAAATCCTCCATCAAACACAGGCAAAACCACAATGACAAAGGAGCAAATCAGAGCTATTCCTGATGCTTCGGCAAGGCAGAAGGCAATGATGGAAAATCCTTCTCTTTTTGGTTTACCTGAATCAGACTAATTTATTCTAACAAAGGAGAAAGATTATGGGTGCAGAAAGCAATGTAATCAAGAAGGCTAACATCGCAAAGGTTAGAGAGCTTGATTTTGCACAGCTCTTCGGTGAGAATGTTCAGAATCTCCTGAAGATGCTTGGTGTAACAAGAAAGATTCCTGTAACAGCAGGCACAGCTCTTAAGGTTTTGAAGGTAACAGGCACACTCGAAAATGGTGGCAATGTCGCAGAAGGCGATATCATTCCTCTCTCTCAGTATGCTACAACCTATGAAACAGTAGCAGAAGCAACACTCAACAAGTGGAGAAAGGCTACAACAGCAGAGGCTATCCTTAAAGGTGGCTACGATCAGGCTGTAAATGATACTGATAAGAAGATGATCCTTGATATTCAGAAGGGCATCCGCTCACAGTTTGTTACATTCCTCGCAACAGGTCAAGCAACTGCAGAAGGCACAAATCTTCAGAAGGCTCTTGCTAATGCTTGGGGTAAGCTTCAGGTGCTTTTCGAGGATGATGCCATTCAGGGTGTTTACTTTGTAAATCCTATGGATGTTTCCGATTATCTCGGCAATGCTTCCATCACAGTACAGGAAGCTTTCGGTATGTCTTATATTGAAAATTTCCTCGGATTAGGCACAGTTATCATGACAGGTGCTATTTCACAGGGTACATTCTATGCAACAGCATCCGAGAACATCGTAGCTTACTATGTAAACGTAGCAGAGGCTAATGGCTTGGGCGATGCTTTCGATTTCACAACCGATGCAGAAACAGGCATGATCGGAATCCACGAGGAAGGCAACTATGCAAGAATGCAGGAAGAAACTGTTGCTGTAAGTGGTATCACTCTCTTCGCAGAGAGGCTCGATGGTGTTGTTGTAGGAGAGATTGATTCAAACCCCTCTTAAGCCTCTCATTAGGCTCTGATGATGATGAGGCTACATATCCGTGGACAGAGCTTAAGCCTGAAGATTTTCAGGATGATGTAACTGTAAGCAATGGTGTTATTTCAGGAAGCCTTAAGTACATCGAAGGTGGATTATCTCCTTCAGGTGTTTTGGCAGGTAGTGGTTATTTCCTCGCTCTTAAGTGGAGCGATCCTGCACAGACAGTAACATCCTTGAAGGTTGGATTAGTTCCTTCTGCAAGCGGTATGGATTTACAGGAGTGCATCGATGATACAGATCGCAATGGTGTATTCAAGATTACCGATCCTTCCAAGCAGGTATTCAAGATGGTACAGAGCAATTCTGCTCACAAGCATCAGCAGATTTTCAAGCTCACAGGATTAGTGCTTGAAGAGCCTGAAGCAGAAGGTTAAGAGGTAACACCATGACAGTAGAAGGAAACTGATATGAAATTGATATTGACCGAGATATGTGAATATCTCAATAATTACTTTTGGGAAAAGAAGATACAAGGCACATTTACAATCTCCAATGGCGAGATTACTGTGCCGAGCCTGAAAGATGGACAGTATTTCCGCATTCTCGGATCAACATTCAACGATGGTATTCATCAATATCCGATTTCTTCCACAGAGAAGCTTACTGATGAGGTATTCAAAGGAGAGATATGGGCAATGGCTATTCCACAAACAGTTATTGCCATATCCTCCGAGATTGCCTCTTGGCAGGAGCTTTATGGTGGAGCAGGCACATCGGCTATGTCGCCATTTTCAAGTGAATCATTCAACAATTACTCTTATAGCAAGAGCGGTAGTGCTTCAGCCAATGGTGGAAGCAATCTCTCTTGGCAGGATGTATATGGTGGAAGGCTTAACAAGTATAGAAGATTAAGAGGTGCAAGATGAGCCTTATTGCAGAAGCAATGGAGAAATCCTATATCATGGATAAAACCACATCTCCTGATGGCTATGGTGGCATTAAAACCACATATAAGCTCGGAGCGGAAATCGATGTGGCATACTCTTTTAACAGCTCAAATGCTTCGAGAATAGCTTCTGTGCAAAGCACAGATAACAGATATTCTCTCTATACCAAGAAATCGGTGATACTTCGCTTTCCTGATATCGTCAAAAGGGTTTCCGATGGAAAGTATTTCCAAGTAACATCCGATGGAGATGATAATCGCACACCTGCATCCGCAAGCCTTGATTTGAGAGTAGTAGAAGCAAAGGAATGGGAGTTTACCGAAGATGAATAAGCAACAGGCTTACAATTCATTTTGGAGCGGTTTCGGAGTGTTAGCCTTCGAAGAGAATTCTGCTCCTGCAATAACCGATATCAAGGCTATTGCGAAGAGTGCAAGCCTTCCTGATGATATTTATATCACTTATCAGGTGCTTATCGATGATCTCGGAAATTCGGTATATCCTACGGCATCAATCTACAGCAAATCATCATCTTGGGAGAAAGCTGATTTGCTTGCCAATACCATCTCTGAAAGGATTCAGAAAATGAATACCATTCGCCTTGATGAAGGCAGAATGTTCATCACAAAAGGCTCTCCTTTTGCACAGCACATGGCTGAAGAAGGAGATTTATCTATAAGAAGGATCGTGCTGAATCTCGGCATAGAATTCTTCACAGAATACTAAACAGGAGGAAGTAAACATGAGGTTTACAAAGATTCCACAGAATACCTTTGAAGAGCTTCAGATCAATGCAGGAATTCTTGTTAAGGATTTCGATGTGGCAACAGGCACATTTGCCGATTCCGATATGATCTCTGCTACAACAGGTGGTATTACTGTTTCCGTAAAGCCAACCTATGAGGATTTCGGTAGCGATATTGATAATTGCCCGAAGAATACTATGGAGCTTAAGAGAATCACGGAAACAGAGGTAACTCTTTCCACCACAGCATTGAACATCAATGAGGATTTGCTTCTCTATATGCTCGGAGCAGGCGATAAGGATCAGGTTACAGGTGCTATTATGCCTCGCAAGGATTTGAAAGTAACCGATTTCAAAACAATTTGGTGGATTGGCGATCTTTCCAACAATGGCTATATTGCGGTAAAGATTTCCAATGCTCTCTCCACAGATGGATTCTCCATCAAGACAACCGATAAGGGCAAGGGCAATATTTCTCTTACTCTCACAGGTCATGTATCGATTGATGCACAGGATGTAATTCCTGCTGAATTCTATCTTGGTGCAGGAGATGATGATACTCTCTCCATCACACTCGATAGATCAAGAGCATCCATTGAGGATGGCAAAACACTCACTCTTCATGCTACAGCCACATCAGGTGCAACAGTAACCTATGCAAGCACAAATACATCTGTGGCAACAGTAGGTGCTTCCACAGGTACGATCACAGGCGAAGCAGAAGGTGTATGTGTTATCACGGCTACGGCTACAAAATCAGGTGAATCTGCGATTGCAACCTGCATCGTAACAATTACACCTGCTGAAGATCAAGGAGAAGGTTAAGCTATGAAATTATCTGATTTCAAAGGTGAGGAAGCATTAGATGTATTAGCGGATATTATCGAGCCTTTGGCTGTGATTTTATCTGATAAAGAGATTCGGGAATTAGGCAAGCAGAAATCTGCTCCGATCAAGTACATCAAGCCTGCGATTAAGAATCACAAAAAGGAATTGATTCAGGTATTGGCAAGATTAGAGAATGAAACAGTAGAAGAGTATGAAGAGCATCTCAATCTCATTACTCTTCCTGCACAGCTTCTCGATTTATTCAATGATCCTGAAGTGCAGAGCCTTTTTCACTCGCAGGGGAAGAGCCAATTAACATCAATCGCCTCTTCTTCTCCTGCTATGGAGAGTACAGAGGCAGAAAAGAATTAAAGCCTTTCATCAGATATTTGTTAGCAAAGCACATAGAGAGCCAAAGAGCCGAAGCATATAGAATCTATATGTCCGATTCTTTGGCTCTTCTTAACAAAATACTAACAAGAGGCGAAATCGAATATCCGAGATATGCCGATATCATCACTCCACAAAAGAAGGTGGAAGAGCAATCATCGGAGGAAATTATCCACAAATTTGATTCGCTTCGGAGGAAAGAATAATGAATGTATTTGAATTATTCGCCACATTAGGATTAGATACATCAAGCTACGATCAAGGCTTGAAGAGTGCAGAAGATTCTGCATCCTCCTTCAGCTCGGCATTAACCACAGGTTTATCTGTTGCCACAGGTGTAGCCACAACAGCCATTGTTGCTACAGGTACGGCTGTAGTGGGAGCGACAACAGCATTTGCAGAAGGCATTCAAGAGGTAAGCGAATATGGCGATGCCATCGATAAGAATGCACAGAAGCTTGGATTGAGCAATTCGGCATATCAGGAATGGGATTATGTTCTCAATATTGCAGGCACATCCATGTCGAATTTGACGACAGGTGTTAAAACTCTCACCAATAAGATTGATGATGCTAAAAATGGAAATGAAGATGCCATAGCAAGCTTTGAAGCTTTGGGAATATCTCTTGAAGATTTGGAAACCATGAGCAGAGAGGATATCTTCGAAGCAACTATCTATGGCTTCACAGAGCTTGCAGATTCGACAGAGAGAGCGAGCCTTGCAAATGATCTCTTCGGTAGATCAGGACAGGAATTAACACCTTTGTTCAACATGACAGAGGAAGAGATAAGCTCGCTCATTGATACAGCTAACGAATATGGCATGGTAATGAGCGATGAGGCTGTATCAGCATCGGCAACCTATACCGATTCGCTCACCACATTGGAGAATACGATATCAGGAATCAAGAATAATCTCTTATCGGAATTCCTGCCATCGATCTCTACAGTAATGGATGGATTATCTGCTGTATTCGCAGGCGATGATAGTGGCTTGGGATTGATAGAAGAAGGTGTTGATAATTTCATTAGCACACTCGATGAGATCATTCCTGTGGCTATTGAGATAGGAAGCAAAATCCTCACAAGCCTATCCTCTGCAATCGTGAAGAATTTCCCTGAATTGTATGATGCAGGCACAGATGCTCTGTTATCATTTGTTGATGCGATCTTCGAGAATGCCGATCTTCTGATAGATAGTGCAAAATCCATCATTTCAACATTTACCGATAAATTGCTTGATTCTTCGAAAGCAGGCGAGCTTACACAGGTGGCTGTGGATGTTATCACAGAATTGGCGAGTGCCATAGCCGATGCCTTACCTATACTAATTCCTGCCATTGTTTCTGTGGTGAAAACAATCGTTGAAACTCTTACCACAGCAGAAAATCTTGCAATGATTATGGATGTTGCATTAGAGATTTTGAGTGCATTCGATCAGAGCATAGTACAGATTGCACCTGAAATCACAAACATGATAATTCCTTTGCTATGGAATATCCTTCAGGCTGTGGTAACTGAATTGCCCGATCTAATAGCATACTTATTCGAGCATATTGTATATACGTTGGCATCATTTTGGGGTACGATTCTCGGATTGTTTGGTGTTGGATTCGATGATATCAAAGCATATTTCGAATTGTTCGATATTGATATCTTCAACATCGCAGAAAGCATCGCTGTAAACGGAATTCTTTGGTTTGAATCGGCATGGGATTTTATAACAACATGGTTTGGAAATGCTCTTACAGGCATCGGTGAATTTGTGGCTGATATTATCGAGGCTGTTGTAAATTTCGGGCAGAATGCTTGGAATAGCATTTCTTCAACATTCAATAATATCAAGAATACTGTTTCTACCATATTGAATAACATCAAAACATTTATTCCGAATGCTTTAGATTATGCGAAGAATCAAGCCTCTTCGAAATTAGATGAGATTAAGAATACATTTACATCGGTATTCGATAATGTTAAGAGTACAGTAGAGAATGCCATCAATTTCATCAAGGGATTATTCGATTTCGAATGGAGTTTGCCTGAATTGAAGATGCCTCATTTCTCGATTTCGGGTGAGTTTGATCTTCTTGCCACACCACCTTCAATTCCTTCTGTTAGCGTAGAGTGGTATGCGAAGGCTATGAATGAGCCTTACCTTTTAGATTCTGCTACGATATTCGGAGCAACATCAGGAAGGCTCATGGGAGCAGGCGAGGCAGGCTCGGAGATGATCTATGGCAGGGATCAGCTTATGGCTGATATCGGTGCTGTAGTGGATGCAAAATTGAGCAATATGGAATTCATTGTGCCTGTATATATCGGAGGCAAGAAGATAGATCAGCAGGTAGTAATGGCTAATGCGAGGAATTCGGTAATTTCGGGAGGTAGATAATGAGCGAGAACAATAACAATATCGTAAATGATGATCCTAATCCTACAGGCTTGCAGGAGAATTATCCTATCATCCTGAATAATGTGGAATATAAGTATTTCAAGACATGGAATATAAAGAGAAATGATGTTGTAACCACACACGAAACAGAGGCAGGCACACAGGAAGATGTGGTAACAAGGAAAGGCAGAAGAAGCATCGGTGTTTCGGTAACTTGCCTTCAGCCTCTTGTGGCTTCTCTTGTGGCTCTTTCCGATCTCGATGAATTCGAGGCAGAGATATATGATCCTCTCACAGATGATTATGATATAATGGAATGTAGGATTGCACCTAATTCAATGAGCTATTCGCTCAAAGAGAAATCTGCAAATCTATCTGCTGTGAATGGTGTATGGCAAGTTTCATTCACATTGGAGGAATTCTGATGTATTCGGTAAGTGAAGCATACATCGAACAGATGATGAAAAGAGGCACAAGGCGAAGGATCACAGGCACAATCGGCTCTGTGGCTTTCACAGGTGCAGATATTGTATTGAATTCCTTCTCGATTACAGGAAGAGCAACAGAAGAAAGTGATACCAAGATCGGAGGTGTATATCTCGGAGAAATGGAGCTTACTTTTGTGCCTTCCTTCCTTTCCAAAATTGCGAGAGATCAATATGAAGGGAAACAGGTATCGATCTCGATTGGTTTATGGATTCCCGATGAAGAAGATTTGGTGAATGGTGGAGCATGGGAGGATGTGCCTTGTGGCATCTATACATTAGAAGCTCCAAAGATTTCGAAGCAGGGAATTTCTGTATCGGGTTATGACAATATGCAGAAACTCGATAAGAAATTCAATATCGATCAGACAACAGGCACAATCTACGATTTCCTCTCATACATTGCCACAGAATGCCATGTAACCATCGGCAATACGCAGGAAGAGCTAGAGGCTCTTCCTAATGGTACAGAGCTTCTTGGAATCTATACCGAGAATGACATAGAAACACACAGAGATTTTCTTTATTGGATTGCACAAACTTGTGGATGTTTTGCCTGTGCAGGCAGAGATGGCAAGATATACCTTCGGAAATTCGGAATAGAGAATGATGTAGAGCTTGATGAGATGCACAGAGATATTGATGTGGTATTTTCAGGCTATACAACAAAATGGACAGGCATATCCATTGTTGATATCGCCACAAAATACACAAGATATTACGGATTGCCTGTAGATGATGGCTTAACAATGAATCTTGGCTCTAATCCTCTTCTTCAGGCAGGCACACAGGAGGCTGTGGATAGAAGAAGGAATGCTGTGTTGTATGCCATCGCAGATATCCAATACACACCATTCTATGTGAATTCTGCAAGGGATTGCATCTTTGATCTTGGCGATGAGATATCATTCACAGGAGGCTTATCAGGCGATTCCACAGGATGTGTAATGGCTTACTCATACACATTGAATAATTACAATTTCGAAGGATATGGTGATAATCCTGCTCTTGCTAATGGCAGAAGCAAAACCGATAAGAACATAGCAGGATTGCTTCAGAGTACAGTAGAGAACGAGGTAACATACTTCAATTATTCGAATCTCTCTGCTATTACATTCGGATCGGAAACAGAAACAACATTAGCATCCATCCGATTCACATCGGCACAGCTCACCACAGTAAAAATCCTCCATGAATTCATTTTTGACATGGTATCGGATTTGGCTCTTGATGGCTCTTATGAGATTCGGTATTACTTGGATGATGAATTACTCACATATTCACCTTACGAGCGATTAGGAGCGATCTCACAGCTTACAGCAGGCGATACTACGGATGTATCAATATGCAGGGATTTCTTCTACATCCTGAAAGATGTAGAGCCAAATATCGCTCATACTTGGCAGGCAAGGATCATCACTCACAACATCTCTTCTACCACCATCGATGTTGGCAATGCTCATGTAACAGTAGAAGGACAGAGGATGTATAGTGAAGAAGCATTTGATGGATATATCGATGCTTATGATAATATCAGCATAGTGGCTTTCGGATATCTTGTGCCTGATGCAATATCAGATACAAGCACAGTAAGCTTCTTCGATGCTTCTACGCATCATTATTCTGCATCGGATTATATCGGATGTTATGATTTCTCTACGATGCAAGAGGTGAATATTACCGATTCTGTTGATATATATATGCAGGGAGGCTTCCTGCGTATCACAGAAAATGATGATACGAGAATAACCGAAGATGGAAATAGAAGATTTACTGAATAAGGAGGAATAAAATGGCTGATTTAAGAATATCTGATTTAACACAAGTTGCGAATCTCAATAATGGCNNGGCTCAAACAGGCTACACATCGATGAAAGCCAATATGACAGATTTGGGCAATAAATTTGCTAACTCATTGCAATTTACATCAGCACTTCAAACAACAGCAAAAACAATCATCGGAGCAATCAATGAGCTTTTTAGTCGTGGCTTATCAGACCTTCCAGACACAGATATTCAAAGTGCTACATCGGGTCAAGTGTTTGCTTATGACGGCTCGAAGTGGGCGAATAGTGACATACTCAATACCAAAGCCGATGTAATACCGACAGGTTCACATACTGTTTATGGTATTTGGGGTAATACATTTTATGGTACTTGCCGAATGTGGGTAGCTTTTCCTAACGCAAACAAGTATACGATTACTTTAACAAGTGCAAAATATAGAAGTGCAGACACAACAATGACTTCTTTATCAAGTGCAACTATCGCAGTAACTAATGATTGTGGTTTTCTTGTTTCGAGTGGTAATAATGTGCCTATTAATCAATACGGAGAGGTAACATTTACAACGGCATAATCTAATTCGGCAAAATAAGAATTAGGGTGAATTGAGATAAAAAGGAGGATAAAATGATAGCAGATACAATGAAAAGAACAGAAGAATTTGGAATGCAGAAACTTCCGAATTTGGAAGGCAGAGTGAAGCTCACTCTTCATAATAGTTTGACAGGAAGCGATAAGGTTATTGAAGGAAAGAATATTGTAACCAATGCGGTTCGAGATATATTCGCTCGCAATATTCTTGGTGGATTAAATTATGCTTCTCCTATGCCTTTGGCATTATCATTCTACGCAGGAGTATTGGTATATAAGAATCCGCATTCGAGCCTTTCGGCTGATAATTATTTCCTCGCAGGCGATGATGTAAACCCTGTAACAGCACACGCAGGCGATGAAGCACCTGAATCATCTACCATCATAAATGAGGATTTGAAAAGAGGCTCGCCCTTGAATGTTCTCAAAACAGCAAACTCAATCAAATTTTCTTGGAGTTGGAATGAACAGCAGGGTAATGGCGATATCGGTGCTTTGAGCCTCACTCATAAAGATACAGGTAATGCAGGAACAGGAAGCACAAGTTCAGCATTTCAAAATTATATTCCTTTTACGAACTTGGCAGGAAATCTATCGAGTGTTGAGGTTGGTGGCAAACCTCCGATAAACAACTTGATGTGCCAATATGATGAGAGGAATGGACTCTGCTATTATATTGGTGATGATGGAGATTATTATGACGGACATCACAGATATTCTTCATCGAAGGTAACAGTTTATATTGTGCCTATGGCTTATGAAAAAGCAGGAATACACGATACAACATTACCAACTTATGATTATGTTAGAAAGTTCACAGTAACAACTTCAATAACATTCTACGGAATGCCTGCTTTCTATTTCGACTACACTAACAAGAGATTGTGGCTGTTTAATAATAAGACAAGCACAGCAAACGCATTCTCGCAGACGACTGTTTACTATACTGTTATTGATTGCGTAAATGGTACAGAAATAGACCACGGAACCATTGTATCCGATGATAATGACCTTGGCATCATTTCCACGGATGGAAACCAAAGCAGTCACGCATATCCGCATATCATTAACATCATCAAAGAGGGCAACTATGTATATCTTCCTTTGGGAAGCACATCACCGAATGTAACTCAGGGACAATCATTATTCAGGGGTTTGAAGAAGATAAACATTGCGAATCAATCAGAACAGAGTTTATTGCTGAATAACGATGTTCAGACATGGAACAAACCGTACACAAAGAATGGTGGTATTATTATCAATGGCGACAGATTATTCAATGGCGGTGTCGGCTATACTTGCCGTAATTACCATTTCACCGATAATGATTCTTCGCAGGCATCTTCTCCATCGTGGTTTTTACATGAGCCTAATGCTGTTTCTTCCATTCTCTATCCTATGAGAGCTTATCAATCATCATCAGCACTTGCAAGAAAGTTCTTGGTATCAAAGATGATAAATACCACGCTGTTCAATCTTCCGAGTGTGGTAACGAAAACCACATCGCAGAGCATGACAGTAGAATACACTCTTACTGAATCATCAACATAAAGGAGGTGGCAGAGGTGAATGATCCTACGATAATAGTGGCTTTTATCTCTCTTATCGGCACATTGATCGGTAGTATTACAGGAGTGCTTGTTTCCAATAAGCTCTCCACATATCGCATCGAACAGCTTGAAAAAAAGCTCGATAAATATGCCAATAATGTTGATGAGATGAGAGAGAGGCTTGTGATTGTAGAGCAATCAGCAAAATCGGCACATCATCGGTTAGATGATATAACACAGCAATTAAACATCCATGAAAGGAGAAATGAAAAATGACAGAATTTGTGGCATTTCCTGCGATAGTAGTAATCTGCTATCTCGTAGGATTCACCTGTAAGAAGATCGGGAATGAATATCTTGATAAATTCATTCCTTCCATTTGCGGAGTATTAGGAGCGATCTTGGGAGTGGTAATCTTCTTAACCTGTCTCTTATACACATCTGACGCTGCCGACGAGCGANNCGATCTTGGGAGTGGTAATCTTCTTAACCATTCCGAATTTCATTCCTGCTGATAATTGGGCAATGGCTATCGCCATCGGCATTGTATCGGGATTCTCTGCTACAGGTATCAATCAGATTTGGAAACAGATTAAGGAGGCATAACCTATGGATTATCGAAAAATTGTAGATACGGCTCTTGGAGAGGTTGGATATCAGGGAGAGAGCAAGAATTCGAAATATACTGAATTTTTGGATTCAATCTCTTGGTATAATTATCCTAAAAAAAATAGTTGCACATGGTGTGCGNNCTCCTATGAGCAGGCAAGGCAGATAGTATGTGAGCCTGCCGATCATAATGCCAATTCAGGAGCAGGATGCACACAGCACAAGCAGATGTATGTGGATCATGGCAGATATTATCCCCATAAAGCGAAGGGATGCCCTGCCGAAGTAGGAGATCAGGTATTTTTCAAAAAGAGCAATGGGCAGATTTATCACACAGGCATTGTAGTAGATTGGGATAATGGTGGCATCTACACAGTAGAAGGATCAACAGATGGTGGCAAGGTTTCTAAGAGATATTATTCTTACTCTGATTCCAAGCTTGCAGGCTATGGCAGACCTGATTGGTATAAGTTTGAAGATATCGAATCTCCGAAGGAAGAGCCGAAGCCTGTAGAGCCTACACCTTCTCCTGTAGAGCCTGCTCCTGCTCCTTCACAGCCTACAGCAAAAACAATGAAGGTAATTGCCAAAAGAGGTTTGAATGTTAGAAAAGGTGCAGGTATCGGATATGCAAAGCTCTATGCTCTGAATTATGGTGCATCCGTAACTGTTTACGAGCAGAAGGATGGATGGGGCAGAATTGGAGATGGAAAATGGGTTTGCATGGATTATCTCAAATGATATAATGGAAAGAACATGATATCCATTTGATTTCATGTGTTTTCCTTGATTGGAGGTGTGCTTCTCGTAGGCACACCTTTTTTCATGCCTCGAAAAAATTTTCCGAAAAGGTATTGCAATCAATCTTGATGTGGTATATACTCATGGTATCAAATCAAGGAGGTGCAGAGCCATGACAATCAAGGAATTCATCAATCAGGCTATGGATATGGCTACGATCCTCTTAAAAAGAGGCGATCATGAAGGATATAGAAGATGCATGGAAATCATCGCAGATGCAATTTATCAGGAGGTAGCATAATATGGCAGACAAGTACACATTCAAGAAGGCAACAGAGACTCTCTACATTCCCTACAAGAATGGTGAGCAGATTGATGGCAGAGGCATCCACATCTACTACAATTGGTATAGCCATTCTAACTATTATGTAGTAGATTGCAGGACATTCAATTATCTCAAAGATGCCAAGGCATATATCAAGGAAAACTATTAAGGAGGAAAACACACATGAGAAAGATCGGAGAAATTCAATCGAGAATCAAATTCATCATCAAATTCGATGATAATGATACACAAACACCATACAGATTGTATCAAAGGTGGTGGGAAGGCGGATATCATGAGAAGCTTTGCGGTAAGTACAGGGATTTATATGCTTGCATCCTCGCCATTGAGGATAGGATATTAAGAGGTGCATAAGGAGGATTACATGGGAAACGCATTTGAAGAGGCAAGGCATCAGGGATATTCTGTAGCCGATATGAAAGCAGATATCGAAGAGGCAGAGAAGAGGATGCAGGAGCTTGGCTGTTTTTCCTGCAAGTATGGTGCAGAATCGCATCGGGTATGTGATACGATCATCGAAGATAAGGATAATGTGTTTGAGCATTGCCCATACAGGAAGGAGGTATAAGATGAGAATGATGAAATGCTATAATTGTGGATTGATCTTTAAGGAGGAAGATGCAGATGTAAGAAGTGAATGTGTTGGAGATTTTTGGGGATCACCTGCTTACATGGATTTCAATATATGCCCAAATTGTCATTCTGATGAGATAGATGAAACTGATGAAAAGGAGGAAGAATAATGATGGGATTGGATTTTATCGGCAATGGCATTTTCCTGATTATAGGAATCTGCATCGGAGCGAGCATCATGTATTTCGGAGGTTTGATTATCGACAGGCTGAATGACGAGTGATATACTACACAAAGGAGGTAAACACATGGAAAACAATGATAATATCATGATGAGCCGAATCGCATTCGAGAGGATGCAGGCAAAGGATGAGCGAAATGATCGGTGGAGAAACATCATCATAATCATCTTGATCCTGCTTCTCGCTCTTACAAATGGTGCATGGCTATGGGCATGGCTTCAGTATGATTATGTTGGAGAATATTCCATAGATGCACAGCAAGATGGCGAAGGCATCAATATAATCGGTGGAGGCGATGTTGATTATGGGGCAGACAGCAACAATTCGCAGGAGAAGGAGCAGAACACATAGCAATGGCTCATCAAGAGGCACAAGGAAGAGGAAGAATTGATCTCGATAATATCAGTAATTCCGAAATATCTCATCTAATCGATGAATGGATTCATTCCGAGAGAGATAGAAAAATCCTGAAGCGAAGGCTGATTGATGGGATATGCTACGAGCCTCTTGCCGATGAATTCGATATGTCTGTAAGACAAATGAAGGACATAGTATATAAAGCAGAAGCAAAGCTATTCAAACACATATAAATCAAGGAGAAATAACATGAAGGAAAACAGATTCACAACCTACAACAGAAAATGCACATTCTTCTCGGTAAGAATGAGAAATGGCAAGGATGATAAATACATCGAATTCCTGAAGAATTGCCCTGATAGGATGGCATTCATCAGAGAAGCCATTGATAAGGCAATCGCAGGATCATAAATCACACACATACCACACAGAAATCGCCTCTAATCCTCATGGATTGGAGGCTTTTTCTTTGCAAAAATTTAGCCATAGGAGGATATCTTATGGCTTTTATCGAATATAATCCGAATCCAAGTAATAAAAGAGTAGGCGATTGTGCTGTAAGAGCCATTAGCAAGGCTACAGGCTTGAATTGGGTAGATACCTATATCAATCTCTGCTCTGAAGGATTGATCTTCAGAGATATGCCGAATGCCAATTATGTATGGGGAATGTACCTGAAGAAAAACGGATTTGAAGAAAAAAATTTATCTTCTGTTTGTCCTAATTGCACCACAGTAAGAAGATTCTCGAAAGAACATAAGAGGGGAAGATATGTGCTTGCCTGCCAAAATCATGTTGTGGCATCGGTTGATGGGGATTATTTCGATACTTGGGATTCGGGCGATGAGATTGTTATCTATTATTACGAGAAGGAGATATAAAAATGGCTTACAATTACTATCCAACCTATTTTCCAAACAATCAGTATTATCCTAACAGCTTACAGATGCCTTCTAATGCTCCTAATTCGCTCTCTAACGCACAGCAGGGCAATCAGGGAGGAATTCTATGGGTGCAGGGAGAAGCTTCTGCAAAGGCTTATCCTGTGGCTTCAGGGCAATCTGTTCTTCTCATGGATTCGGAGGATGCTGTGATGTATATCAAGAGTACGGATCAAAGCGGAATGCCTCTGCCTCTCAGAATTTTTGATTATACCGAGAGAAAATCTCCAAATACCGATACAAAAAGCGAAAAACCTACAGATAACATGGAGAAGTATGTATCAAGGAAAGAATTCGAAACATTCAGGGATGATATGCAAAAGGCTCTGAATGGCTTCAGGAAGCCTTCTGATGAAGCGGAGGGATAATCTATGCCTAATCCGTTATATCAGCAATTAAATGGCTCACAGCAGGCAAATCCGATGATGCAGAGATTGAGCCAATTCATGAAAACATTCAATGGTAATCCACAACAAATGATTCAAGGTATGCTCAATTCGGGCAGGATTTCGCAGGCTCAATTAAATCAGTACACACAGCAGGCGAATGAGATATATAAGCAAATGAAGAATATCAAATGAGATTCCTATGTAGCTACAGGAAAATATAAATAAAGGAGGACATTATATGTCTTTAACAACAGGCGAAATGACACCTGCCGATCTTTCTGCGGTAATTGGCAACAGAAATGATGGTGGATTCGGTTTCGGAGGCGATAGCGGATGGTGGATCATCCTTCTCTTCCTTGTGCTTTTCGGCAATGGTGGATGGGGTAATGGTTTCGGAGGCAATGGTGGAAATGATTTTGTGCCTTATTACCTCGCAAACAATACCGATGCAGGAGTGCAGAGAGGGTTTGATACAGCATCTCTCACATCACAGCTTTCAGGCATTCAGAATTCAATCACAAATGGTTTCTCTACATCCGAGATTTCTGCTTGCAACAGAATGATGAATGACATGGAAAGAAGCTTTGCCACACAGACAGCCATAACAAATGGCTTAACAGGTTTATCTTCACAGCTTGCAAATTGTTGCTGTGAGAATAGGCTTGCCACAGCTAATCTTTCCGCATTGGTACAGAGCGAAAATTGTGCCGATAGAGAAGCTCTTTCAAACGGCATCCGTGATCTGATTACCAATCAGAATGCAGGCACACAGAGAATCCTCGATCAAATGTGTGCAGATAAGATCGATGCGAAGAATGAGAGAATTGCCGATCTTGAAAGACAGTTGACAATGGCAAATCTTTCTGCTTCACAGGTTGCACAGACAGCACAGCTTCTTGCCGATAATTCAAGGCAGACAGTTGCTCTTGAACAGTATTTGAATCCTGTACCTGTGCCTGCATATATTGTGCAGAATCCGAATTGTTGCTCACAGAATACCTGTGGATGTGGTTGCGGTTAAGGAGGTAATCTCATGGCAGAATATTTAGCAAATGCGGTACAGGCTGTTGCTCTAAATGCTCCTGTATTATTCACAGCTTCTATCCCTTGCACCAAAGGATATGTATATCATGAGGATGAAACAGGGATTTTTATTCTGCGAGGCATTACTAATAACTGTTTTGCTCGATATCAGGTTACATATAATGGCAATATTGCCATTCCTGAAGGAGCAACAGGCGATGTTTCTCCGATTGCCATTGCAATTTCTGTACAGGGAGAGCCGAGAGCCACAAGCACAGCCATTTTTACTCCACAGGCTGTGAATGAGTATGGCAATGTTACAAGCACCTGCATCATTACTGTGCCGAAAGGCTGTTGCTTCTCTGTATCGGTTAGATATGTCGATGCAACAGTAGATGATCCTGCTGTAACGGCAACACCAAGCATCAATGTACAGAATTCAAATCTCGTAATTTCGAGAATAGCATAAGGAGGAAATGGTATGCACACATATTATGAAGTAAAAGAAATGCTCCATAAGGAATTGGCTGATATCGTAAAAAAGGGCGAGCTTTCAGCAGGTAGCCTTGAAACAATCGATAAGCTTCTGAATTCCATCAAGAATTCATGCAAGATCATCATGTATGAGGAATATTCGGAGGATGGATATTCTTATGCGGATGGCGATCACGATATCCATGAATATTCCTATGCAAGAGGCAGAGGCTCGGATGCTCGAAGAGATAGCAGAGGCAGATATTCATCTGCCAATTATTCCAATGCCCGATATCCGAAAATGAGATATTCCTACGATGAAGGCAAGGATGAAAAGGTGGAAATGCTTCGAGAGATGATGCAAGAGGTTTCCTCCGATGAAGAGAGAAGAGCTTTGCAGAAGATTATCAGGAGAATGGAGCAGGATTGATGTTTAGCAAGGGAGAGCTTCTTGATGCCATTGAGGAATTGGAGAATGCTCCTGCTACATATCAGAATGCGGAAAAGCTCTCCACATTCTATCTTCTCTACGATCATTTATATGTAAGAAAAGAGCCTATGAATTATGTGGAATCTGCCAAAGAAGTAACAATAGATAGATATGGGGATTCTGAATTCTTAAAGGCGATAGAAGGACAGAAAGCAGAAGATGAATGGCTTGTAATGGATGAGCTTATGGCAACAATTCAGCTTCTAAATTCCAAGCTTTATCGGGCAACAATAGACAAACTCCGAAAAGAGTGATAATCTAAATTTGCTCACACCAAAGCTTGAATATGGGTATTCCAAGCGGTTAAGGAGGAAATTATATTTGATTTCCTCCTTTTTTATTGATAATTATGTGCTTTGTAATCAAATTGTAATCAATGTAATCATTTTGTAATCTAATTGACACCTATTTGTAATATTAGTGGTGTATACTACAAGAGAGTGGAGATGATTCTCCATGATGCACCTTGAAAATCAAATATAAGGAGGAAAGCACATGAAAAATGTAGCAAAGCACAAGAGGCTTGAAAGGATCGCTGTGAGCAGGGATGCTTTCATTTGGTTAGAACAGCTTTCAAGAAAGCAGAGAGGATGTAAGCCATTGAATCAGGAGCAGATTGAGCGAGTATGTGATAGGAAGAAGAAAACTCCTGAAGGGAAAATCATTCTTGATGATGAATCTCTTGGTGGAGGCGATGGCACATACTATGGTAAATGGACAAATTGGGATTGTGCCGATCTTAAGCGGATGCTTAAAGATAACGGATTCCAATGGGATGATCTCGATCCTATAGAATTTGATTGTATTGATGTTTATATCTGAAGGAGGAAGCACATGAATAGAGATGAAAGACCTGTAACATTCACAATCACAGAAAGAATGACAAGAAGAGGAAGAGAAGCCATCAAGATGTATAAGATATATACTGTTGATCCGAGAGGATCGGATGAGAGTGTGGATAGCATCTACGCAGATGAAATATACAAAGTGATGGCAGATATTTCGGAGGTGCTTAACAACATGGGATATGCTGTGTTGTTTGAAGCAGACTAAAAGCAGGGAGGATTATTCCTCCCTTTTTTATTGCAAAAAATTTTTTATGTATGGCTTCATTGATTTAGGCTTGATATTGAGCTTTTGAAGCATTATAATCGTTATGGGTTGTATCGGTGTAGCAGGCGATGCAACACAGGTACAACCGAATGACAGGCAATTTACCCGATAGATTCTGCTACATCTATCGGGTTTATTCATCTATGGAGGAAACACATGGAAAACAAAAAATTTTATTGGCTTAAACTTAAGCGAGATTTTTTCAAGAGGCATGATATTCAGATTGTAGAAAATCAGGAGAATGGCAAGGATTACATTCTCTTCTATCTGAAGCTCTTAGTGGAATCGGTGGATCATAATGGGGAATTGAGATTCTCCGATACCATTCCCTATAATGAGCAGATGCTTGCCACAATCACAAATACAAATATCGACATTGTGAGATCGGCAATGAATGTATTCATCAATCTCGGAATGATGGAGAGATTGGATGATGGCACAATCTACATGAATCAGGTAATGAGCATGATAGGCTCTGCTGTGGATAATGATAATGCCAACAGGCAGAGGCGATTTCGGGCAAAACAGAGGCAGGAATCTTTACCTGAAGCTGTGCCTTGTTACGACAGCGTTACAAAAAGTAACGCATTCGTAACGGATAGCGTTACAAATGATAACGAGAGTAAGAGTATAGAGAAAGAGATAGAGATAGATAAAGAGATAGAGTTAGAGAGTAAAGAAAGTAAACCAAAGAAATCCCGATTTGTGCCTCCTACATTGGAGCAGGTACAGGAATATTGCGATGAGAGAAATAATGATGTGGATGCACAGCGATTCTTTGAATACTATCAGGCAGGAGGATGGAAGGATGCAAAAGGTAATCCTGTACGGAATTGGAAGCAAAAGATAATTACATGGGAGAAGCACAGCAATGGAAAGCCTCTCAATGCTCCTTCCTCATATCAGCGATCATCAGGAAACGAATTCCTTGATCTCTTGAATCAGATGGAGGATGAAGATGAATAAGAAGGAAACTGTGCAGATATTAGCAATATTGAGATCAGCATATCCGAATGTGAGGATAGATAACGCAGAAGCTCTCACAAATGCTTGGCTTCTCATTCTCGGAGATTATTCTGCTGAATCGGTAATGAAGGCATCAAGGCTTCACATGGCAACAAACAAATTCTTTCCTGCTCCATCAGAGATTCGGGATAAGATAGTGAGAGCAGAATTGCTCTATAGCGATTCAGAATTGCCCTGTAATCGCTTGGAAGATGGAAACAAGCAAATTATTCTTCTCGAATCAGAGGAAGCGACAGAGGCGAAATTAGAGGCATTCTGCGAATCGATTGGATTTGGATATCCGAATGAAATTGAGGATTGACATTACTACAAGGAGTGGTATTATTAACATTGTAAGGCTCTTATTAAGAGCGAGGCACAATCAATAAAATGTCTATCAGGAGGAAAACACATGACATTTGAAGAATTAGCAAAGGCAAATGCAAAGCTTAAAACCACAGATATCAAAGGTAAGGCTTATGCAGAGGTAAATGAGAGGATCAAGGCTTTCAGACAGCTTTTCCCCAATGGCACAATCACAACCGAGATCATCAATCTTGAAGATGGTGTATGTGTTATCAAGGCAACAGCCATGAATGAGGCAGGAGCGATTCTCGGCACAGGTCATGCTTATGAGAAGGAAGGCTCTACATTCATCAATAAAACATCCTACATCGAGAATGCAGAAACATCTGCTGTTGGAAGAGCTTTGGGCATGGTGGGAATCGGCATCGATACATCGGTGGCATCTTATGAAGAGGTGGCGAATGCTATGGAGAATCAGAATAAGCCTCCGAGAGCCACAAAGAAGAAGGAAGAGGATGCTCCTGTAGAGATTTTGGATAGCAGGGCAGAGCTTCGCAGATTCCTGAAGCAGAATGGAATTGATCCCAATGTAATCATTCAGGCTTGTAGCTTGAACAGAAACAGCACAGATGCCGATTATCAGATGGCATTGGTATATGCCAAGAGCATTGCAGGAGGTAACGCATGAGAGATTATTACAATGCTGTGAGGCAGATTCTCATCGAGAATCCTGCCACAAGGGATGATGATATGCTTCTTTTTGGAGCTTTCATGGCAAAGCATAATTTGGTTTCTTGTGATAAAACATTTTACGATGTTATGGCTAATGCGAAGAAATGGGGATTACCGAGTTATGAATCCATCACAAGAGCGAGAAGAAAGGTGCAGGAGCAAGAGCCTCTCCTTCAGGGCGAAAGAAGGAAGCAGAGGATGGAAGAAGAAGCCAAATACCATGAGTATTACAGAGATAACTAATCAAGGAGGAAAAACACATGGGTATGTCATTATATGAGATCGATACAAGAATTCAGGCAATCATCGAGAATATGTTTGCCACAGTATATGAGAATGGAGAGATTTCGGAGGAAATCGATCTCTCCGAATTGGAAGAGCTTCAGGAGGCAAGGCAGGTAAAATTGGAGAATATCGCTCTCTACATCAAGAATCTCGCTGTAGAGGCTTCCGCAATCAAGGAAGAGGAAAATACCTTAAAGGATCGCAGAAAGCGATTAGAGAGCAAATGTGAGCGATTGGAAGGCATTCTCATCAATGCGATGAAGCAGGATGGCAACAAGAAGATCACATCTCCGAGATTTGAAGCTGTTTTGAGAGATAACAAGAAAACCGAGATTAGAGATGCTTCTCTCATTCCCGAAGAATTCCTGAATGTTAAGGTGGAGAAAACACCTGATAAGACAGCCATTAAGAAGGCAATCGAGGCAGGGCAGGAAGTGGCAGGAGCAGAGCTTATTATCAACACAACAATATCCATCAAATAAAGGAGGAAAAACACATGGAAGCAATGAAGAATCAGGATGAAATCTTTGAGTATATGGGATTCGGAAAGCCTACAACAGAAAAGGCTTCAGATAATACAAATTCCTACGATATCAGAGAAGCCTATGTTGATATAAAGGAGGAAGAGAATGAACAGCGTTAATATCATCGGCAGGATTACAAAGGATATCGAGGTTAAGAAAACCAATTCAGGAAAATCGGTTTGCTCTTTCTCGGTAGCGGTACAGAGAGATAAGGATAATGTGGATTTTATTCCATGCAAGGCTTGGGATAATACGGCAGAAAACATTGCCAAGTATTTCCACAAGGGCGATAGGATCGGAATTACAGGAGCATTATCTACTTGCTCATGGGAGGATAATGGAGAAAAAAGATTCTCTATGGAAGTGCTTGTGAGATCATTCGATTTCCTTAACTCCAAGAAATCCGATGCCTCCGAGAGCAAGCCTGCTCCTGTTGAGGATGAGCCTGTAGGTGAGCTTCCTTTTGAGTTATGAGGAAAGTACATTTATTGGTATTGACAATTTTAATCTTTTGTGCATCGGGATTATCCTTCAGCCGAATGGCTATCAAGATAATCGAGCCGATATCGGAAAAAGTGATTATCCCGATAGCAGAAGAGATTTCTCAATACCAATATCCCGAATATATCGAGCAGATAGCCTACTATGAGAATTGGTATAAGCCTACGCATTTGAAGCGTGAAACCATTACAAATGTGGATATGGAGCTTACAAGCTTGGGATATTACTACATCACAGCTTATTCTCCACAAGAAACAGGATCATGGGCAACAGCGAGTGGAATCACATTGCACAGAGCAGATTATGAAAACAGGCTTACAGAGCCAACAACCTGTGCTGTTGATAGAAGCCTTCATCATATAGGCTCTGATGGTGATTTATTCTACTTGCCCGATTTTGATAGGGTTTTCATCGCAGAAGATACAGGAAGTGCCGTGAAAGGAAAGCACCTTGATCTCGCATATACGGATTTGGAATCGGTATGGAGCTTTCCCACAGGCTATTATGAGGTGTATTCGGTGGAATATATCTACACAGATGAAGAGATTGAATATTATGATTTCCCGAAGATAAGAGGAATCAGAGGCATAGCAAGGAGAGAAAAACAATGGACATGACAAGAGAAGAAGCAATAGGAGAGATGCAATTCCTCATTGATGGCTACAATGGGATGGCAGGATGCCAAAGATTGCAGAGAGCTTGTGAGATGGCGAAGGAAGCTCTTGAAAATCAGCCGATAGAGATCGAATGGAATAATGCCAAGTATGAAGTACATTCGAAGGTAGGACAAACAATCATGCTTGGATTCTCATGCGATAATTGTGGTGCATTCTCACAGGTTAAGAGCAGGCATTGTAGAGAGTGTGGAGGCATCTATAGAGGCTCAATCAAGAAGGATTTATATGATGCCAATAATTTCAAATTTGGAGGTTTCTGATGGGCAATAATCATTCACAGATAATGGCAAGGTATATGGAGAGCAAAATGATGCTTACTTGCCTTCTCAATCGTAAAACCGATAATGATATCATCTCATGGCTCGGAAAGCAGGAGAATCGCTCTGAAGCGGTTAGAAGGGCATTAAGGGAGGCGATGAAGAATGACGATTGAAGAGGCAAAGAAGGTTTTGATGGAGAATCGCCCTGAAAGACCTTATAAGACAGAAGGCAGAAGGCTTCAGGTGGCGATAGATACAATCATTGAGCATCTCGGAAAGGAAAGAAGCCATGAATAATGCTGTAATTATCACAGCCATCATTTGTGTTACATTGGTGGCGATTGCATGGATCAATAAGGACAGAGGCAGGAATAAATCATGAAGGATGAGAGAGATTGCGAGCATTGCAGGCATTACAAGGATATGCTCATTGGTATCGGTATCGATGAACATACTGTGAAATGTTGCGAAAAATGGGAATGTGAATTTGCTCCAAAGGAAAGAAATGATGAAAAAATATAGTGAATTGAATGGTGTTTATAAGCTTTATCAGGGCAATATGTTGGAAATGCTTGATGTGATTGCACCTAACAGCATTGACAGTATTATTACCGATCCACCTTACGAGTTGAACTTTATGGGAAAAGGTTGGGATAACTCAGGAATAGCATTTCAAAAGGAAACATGGGAAAAGTGTTATCAGGTGCTTAAATCAGGTGGATATCTACTTGCTTTTGGCGGATCACGCACATTTCACAGGATTGCTTGTGCAATCGAGGATGCAGGCTTCGAAATCCGTGATACAATCATGTGGTTATATGGTAGTGGTTTCCCTAAATCAATGAATATAGGGCTTGCTATTGATAAGAAGAATGGAGTAGATAGTGAAATAGTTGGATATACTAATTTATCTATGCCTGATTTCAAAGACGCAGGTGCTAAGAATGTTGCTAATGGGGGTATGAATAAAGTTGGCTATAATGTGGGTGAATCCGCAGACCGTATGGAGCAACCTATTTATAAAGCACAAAATGAATGGGCAGGATGGGGAACAGCCTTGAAGCCTGCTTATGAGCCTATCATCATAGCAAGGAAGCCATGCGAGAATTCCTGTGTTGATAATGTCCTTAAATATGGCACAGGTGGTATCAATATTGATGAATGCAGAATACCCACAACAGATACATGGCACAGAAAAGAACAGGAAACAAACACAGCCATTGGTTATCAGAGAAAAAACAAATCAATGTATGCCCAAAAGAGTGAGGGCGAAATGAATGAAAACGGTCGCTTTCCGTCAAATGTGATACTAACCTATGATGATTCTGATTATGAAGAAGTGTGTGGAGAGATGCCCAATACAAATTGTGAAAGATTTGGCAAATCCAATGCACCTGATAATTATGGTGATGAAGGCTCTGCATCAAGATATTTCTATTGTGCAAAGGCAAGCAAAAAGGATAGGGATGAAGGATTAGATGCCTTTCAAAAGGTGCAGAGAACAGATGGAAGCATCCGATCCAATGCAGAAACAGGCAGGATATTTGGTGGCAACAGCTCATTATCACGGAACATCCATCCTACAGTTAAGCCAACAAGCCTAATGCAATATCTTGTGAGATTGGTTTCACCAAAGAATGCAACAATTCTTGATTGTTTCAATGGTAGTGGTAGCACAGGAAAAGCTGTGATGTGGGAAAACAAGGAAAGGGATTCTCGATATAAGTACATTGGTATAGAAATGACAGCAGAATATTTGCCGATTGCTGATGCAAGAATCCGATATGTAATGGATGCAGATATGATTCCTGATGATATTACAGAAGAAATTGCACCATCAGGTCAAATGAGCATTTTTGATTTGATGGGAGATTAAAATGCCTTTTATTTAATGTCTTTGAATGAAACGGAGGTAAAGAAGAATGAGCGAATATGAGGAATTATTAGCCGAGAAGAAGAGAATTGAGCAAAGGCTCAAAGAATTGAAATGCGAAACAATCACAATCGGTAGAGCCAAGCTTGGACAAAGGACATGGTATGGAAGGGCAGGAAAAACAAGCTATAACATTATGGTAAAGAAACACTCCTGTGCCATTACATCTGAATGCGAGAGATATTACACCATCATTGAGGAATTTGATAAGAAGAAGGCTCTCAAATACTTAAATGAAACCATCGAAGATTTGGAATCGCTTCGAGATAGGATGCAGGAGGCAGAGAATGAGAATGTCAAAACATGATAGGAAGATATTCAATCAGGGTAAACAGGAAGGCTATGCTGAAGGATATGCCAAAGGATATCATGATGGGAATCCTTTTAATACTATGATTGAGGCTATTTCGGAATTAGCAGAGAGCATAAGTGAAGCGATAAAAGAAAATCCTGAATTGTTAAAAGAATTGGGAAAGGATCAATTAGAAATAGAAGGCATGGAGGATGAAGAATGACAAATAAAGAGGCTATTAAAGCATTAAAATGGCAAATTGGGTATGCCAAAGAGATAGGTGAAAGTCATATTGATGGTGTTTATGTTGAGGCTCTTGATCTTGCTGTTAAGGCTCTTGAAATAGTTGATGATGCAAACCAAAAAATTTACAGAAACGAATCATGTGATAGAGCAGGAAAATGTATTGATTACATTGGCTATCATTGTGCAGGCTGTAATGGTGCAAAGGAGAAAGGTAATAATGGATGCTGAAATCGTAGATTTATTAAGAAATGGAGAGATTGTAGCCATACTTGATGATGGTGCAACATTCTTGATTACAGCCTTGATAATTTGTTTGTTTCCACCAATAGCAATGGCACTTAAACTCATGTTAAGGAGAATAATAAATGAAACTGATGAAGAAACTGATGAATAAGATTTTATGTCATTTTTGTAAGCACTTTCTTTTATGTCCTTTTTGCAAGCGATTTGAGAAAGGCGGTGCGGAAGAATGAAATGCCCATATAGAAAGCAAAAAGAAACAGTTAATGGCACGACAAGTGAGTATTATATGGAATGCTATGGAACGGAATGTCCGTATTATGTTGCAGAACAGCAATATAGCGGTGGAATATCTACACAACCATACTGTAACAGAGCAGATACAGAGATATTTTTAGCAACACACCCAAATTATATGAAAGGCGGTGCGAAATGAGATTGATGCTGATGCTTTGAAAGATGAGATAAGACATCAAACTTTTAAATATAATAGCGGTCTTGATGTGTTTACAACAAAAAGAATACTTAAACTTATCGACAATGCACCGACAGTAGAATATCCATNNCTATAGAATCGCAAAGCAGGAAGGCGAAAGAATTATTGCACAGGTAAAGATTGAAGATGCACCGACAGTAGAATATCCATTCTATCAGGAGGCATATCAGACAGGATATGAAGAAGGACAAAACGAAAAACCGCAAGGCGAGTGGATATACAATCAGTATGATGGAAACGCAAATATTGGTAATTGGCATTGTTCAGAATGCAGACACATTGTTTTTGGTGGATATAATCAAAAACCATATTATAACTTTTGCTCTAATTGTGGTGCAAAGATGAGAGGTAAAGAAGAATGAAACCGAATAAGAATTACATTGATGAAAAGGGTAATTACCACAACATTGAGAATCTTACACTCGCACAGATTTATGATAGCGGAGTGGAGGAAGGCTATAGAATCGCAAAGCAGGAAGGCGAAAGAATTATTGCACAGGTAAAGATTGAAGATGCACAGCTCACAAAGATGATAAATGAATTAACTGAGAAGATACAGAAGGGAGAATTTCTGTTATATGATTCTATATCAGGCGATGATTCCATTGAATCCGAAAACAAAGAAGAATAATCAGAAGATCATCAGGAATCCTCGCACAAAATCCCTGATGATTGTGCAGAATGAGGCATACAAGAGATATGAGAGAGATTCGGGATGGTTTCTCAAAAAGCCATCCTCTCCTATCTCACAGCCTGTGCAGGTAAAGTGCATATTCTATCGGGATTCTGCTCGGAGGTGCGATCTCACCAATCTTCTCGAAGCCATTGATGATATCCTTGTGAAATACGGAATCCTCGCTGATGATAATTATAAGATTATCTATTCCCATGATGGATCAAGGGTTTTCATTGATAAAGATCATCCTCGCACAGAGATTTACATAGAAACAATGGAGGCTTTATGATACAGGAAATTGTAGAGAAAACAGAGCGAGAAATACAAGAAAAACTTGCTTTATTGGAAATATTGGATGAAAGGCGAGCTGAAAAAGCAAAAACATCTTCTGATTACCAAAAATACATTGATTCAAAAGAATGGGAAGAAACAAGAGCAAGGATATTCAAGAGAGATAATTACCATTGTGTAATCTGTGGAACAGGCAAAAATCTATCTTGCCACCACATAACCTATGAGAATCTTGGTATTGAAAAGGATTCCGATTTGATTACAGTATGCCATGATTGCCATAATATGATAATTCATGGTGCTGATAGCAAGAGCCTTTTTGGAATCTACAGATGTATAGAAAATGCTCAAAACATAGCCATAAATGCAATGGGAGTTTATTGTAGCAAGGAGTTTGCTGTTAAAACATCCGAAATTCTCATGGCAACAAAGAAAAGCATCGAAGAATTATGGAGCGAATGTTAGCCATGATATAATCTATAAGAAGGGAGGTATATACCAATGGAAGAATCAAGAAGCATAAATGAAGAATATTCGAAGATAGGCATGGAGCTTATCAAATCAGAAGAGCTTCTCTCTGATATCAGACAATCGGAGGCAACTATTATATACCTTTCCTCCGATAAAGAGAAGAAATCAAAGAATAAGCTTGTGCTTGGAGAATGCGAGAAGATCAACAGCAAATACAAATGGGCAATTCCATGCGATTTCACTATCACTATCTATGAGCCTAATGTAATCGCTCTCACAGATGAGCAGATGAGAATCTTGATATTCCATGAGCTTCTTCATGTGGGAATTGAATTTCTTGGCGATGGCTCGGAGAAATATTCGGTAAAGCCTCATGATATCGAAGAATTCAGAGCGATCATTGACAGATTCGGCATAGATTGGAATCTGCCTGAATGGGAGGTGGCTGATGATGGCGAATGAGGCATATATGGCTGTATTCTTTACAGCTTTTGCGGTTATTTTCTCATTCATTATATTGAGTGTATTGGAGGATTTTGGCGATGGCAAATGAGCAGAATTTGAAGCCTGTTCGAAACAAGAGCGAGGCAAGAGAAAGAGGAATAAAGGGAGGAAAGGCATCAGGAGAGGCTCGGNNCAGCCTTGATGCTCTGCTCGAAAAGGAGTATGTGGATAAGAAAGGCAAGAAGGCAACAGGAGCAGAAACTCTCGCTCTTACTGTCTTTCAGAAGGCACAGAGAGGCGATTTGAAAGCCTTCGAGCTTGTAAGAGATACGGCAGGGCAGAAGCCTATCGATAAGGTAATGCTCGCAGAGGTAAATCAGGAAACCATCGATGAGGTGGAAAGCATGATTTTCGGAGGCGATGATGCTAACTCGACAGCAGGCTGTTGAATTCCTCCGAGATCGCCCTGCCGATTTCGGCAGGATGCTCGGATTTGATAAACTCGGAGATATTCACAATCGATGGATAAAAGAGATGGCTTTTGGCAGGGAAGATCATACTCTAAAAGGGCATCGAAACTCTTACAAAACCACATCTTTATCTCTTGGAATAGCTTTGATAATGATCCTCTTACCGAATAAGAGGATTCTTTTCATGCGTAAAACCGATGATGATGTAAAGGAGATTGTTAAGCAAATTAAGAATATCCTGATGAATCCTAAAACAGTTTATCTTGTTTCCTGCATCTATGGAGTAAGCCTGAAGCTTACTGTGGATAATGCCACAGAGCTAATGACAAATCTAACAACCGATTTGAAAGGTACATCACAGCTTGTGGGAATCGGTACAGGATCATCTCTCACAGGTAGGCATTATGATTACATCTTCACAGATGATATTGTAAATCTGAAGGATAGAATCAGCCGAGCAGAGAGAGAGCATACAAAGGCTGTATATCAGGAATTGGAGAATATCAAGAATAAGGGAGGAAAGATATTCAATACAGGCACAGTATGGCACAAGGATGATGCCTTCACTCTCATGCCTGAAGCAGAGGTATGGGATGTTTATTCCACAGGAATCTTCTCAAAGGAAGAGATAGAGGATTTCAAGCGGAAAATGTCGCCATCTCTCTTCTCGGCTAACTATGAGCTTCGCCACATAGCCTCCGAGGATGTTATCTTCCAAGATGCAATCACAGGAGCAGATATATCCAATGTGGTAAATGCTTCCTTTTGCCACATTGATGCTTCTTATGGTGGAGCGGATTACACAGCCTTTACAATCGCCAAGAAGAAGGAAGGAAAGTATTATGTGTATGGCAAGCTTTGGCAGAAGGCTGTGGATGAGGTACAGGATAGGATCATAGCCGATAGGCAGAGGCTTCTCGCAGGCAAGATATATTGTGAAACCAATGGCGATAAGGGATATCTCGCAAAGGCTCTCCGAGAGAAAGGAGAGCGAGTGGTAACATATGCCGAAACCACAAATAAATACATCAAGATTGTTACGCATTTGAAAGGCGATTGGCAGAATGTCATATTTTGCGAAGGCACAGATGAGGAATACATAGAGCAGATACTTGATTACAATGAATTCGCAGAACATGATGATGCTCCTGATAGCCTTGCCTGCATTCTTCGCCTTCTCCATGATAGAAAGGATGATGGGCAGGCATCTTCATTCGGGTATTGATAATTTGACAAATGTGCTAAAATGTGCTTATGAAGTAAAACTATAGGAGGATAACCTATGAAAACATATCAGGATTGGCTGAAGGTAGCCGAGAGAAGCGAGCAGGAGAGAATGGATTTCATTCGACAGCTTATCAATGAGCATAAGGATTCGCCTATATACAGGCAGGCTTTAGATGCAGAGAATTACTTCGCAGGGCAAAATACCACCATCAAGAGATATGAAAAGCTTCTCTACAATGCGAGAGGTGAGGCTGTGCCTGATTACTTCTCTGCAAATCACAAGGTGGCTACGAGATTCTTCTATAGGGATGTAATGCAGGCAAATTCCACATTGCTCGGTAATGGCATCACATGGAAGAGTGGTATCGGAGGCGAGGTGCTTGGTGCTGATTTTGATAGAAAGGTAATCAAGGCAGGCAGAAATGCACAGGTAGGTGGAGTGTGCTTCGGTTTCTACAACAATGGCAAGGTGGAGATATACAAGGTAACAGAATTCGCTCCTTTATATGATGAGGAAGATGGAAGCCTTAAAGCAGGTGCAAGATTTTGGCAGATAGATGCACAGAAGCCTCTCCGAGCAACAATGTTTGAGCTTGATGGATTTACCGAATATCAATGGGATGAGGATCACATGAATGGAATGGTAAGAGCCAATAAAAGACCTTATATTGTGGTAAAGCAAACAACAGAGGCATTCGGGGATGAAATATATGAATATCGGAATTATCCCACTTTCCCCATTTGCCCATGTTGGAGCAATGAGCTTCATCAGAGCGAGCTTTTACCGATAAGAGCCACACTCGATTGTTATGATCTCATCAATGCCAAATTCTGCAATGATGTGGATGATGCAAGCCTTATCTATTGGACAATCACCAATGCAGGAGGCATGGATGATGTTGATTTGGTACAGTTTATCGATAAGATGAGGAAGCTTCATTCTGCACAGCTCGATGGAGATCAACAGGTAACGGCAAACACAGTAGATGTGCCTTATGAGAGCAGAGATGTGCTTCTCGATAGATTGGAGAAACAGCTTTACAAGGATGCCATGGCTCTGAATGTATATGATCTTGCCAATGGTGCTGTAACGGCAACACAGATAGAAGCCTCCTATGAGCCTCTAAATGAGAAGCTCGATGGATTCGAGGCAGAGATATCGGATTTCATTGCGAGGCTCTTACAGGTGGCAGGAGTGGAAGATGAGCCTACATATACTCGCTCTATCATTGTAAATAAGACAGAGGATATCACCACCATTGTAAATTCTGCTCTCTATCTTGATGATGAGTATGTAACAGAGAAGATAATGACCTTGCTTGGCGATAAGGATAAGGTACAGGAAACTCTTGATATCAAAGCGAGAGAAGATGTGCAGAGAATGACAGGTGGAAAGCCTGAAGATTCGGATATAAATGGCGAAGCAGAAGAGTAATACAACATCAGATTATATGTCTGAAAAGATGGATGAGCAATTAGGACAGTTAGAGGATAGAATAACTGTTCTCTATGCCAATGCTTCTTATGAAGTGAATCAGGAATGGAGTAAATTTACCGATACATTCAAGGAAAAGGATGCCGAGAAGCAGGCACAGCTTGAAGCAGGAGAGATAACGCAGGAAGAATATACGCTGTGGCGAAATAAGAACATCTTACAAACAGATATGTATAAATCCACAGTAAGCTCCATGACAGATATACTTACAAAATCCGATATCACAGCGATGGCAATGGTGAATGATGAGATGCCTTTGGTGGTGGC
>LXOW01176687.1_pt1 | contig 33529 bp, 46 predicted proteins | sample 1368591 | NCBI WGS metagenome assembly LXOW01 (sample SAMN04884650, study PRJNA319009) | bovine gut metagenome | isolation source: Cow rumen | host: Bos taurus | place: Italy: Legnaro (PD) | collected 2014-07-09
AAAATACTTTGTATACGAAGTATACGATGTTTACGATTACCTATCCATGCAAACTTCGTATACATTTATTAAGTCCGCAATTCGTCCCCTTCGCCGGGGATGGTACAGGCGCAAGAGGCGCGAAGTGACCGGTGTCACGCGGCGCAAAAAAGCAAGGGGCAGACGTCTGCCCCTTGCCGGTGGATGCTGTGTGAAGTTGAACGGCTTACTTGTACGCCGGTCTGCCCGCGGCCTTGCGCAGGGCGTTGAAGTCCTCGGCGAGCTTCTTCTCCGCCTCGGCCTCGGCCTTGCGCTTCTCGGGAGAGAGCTTCGCGACGCGCGCCTTCTCCTTCGCGGCGGCGTCGGCCTGCTTCTTGAGCTCGGCCTGATAGGCCTCCTCGCCCTCCTCGAGGCGGATCTTCTCCTCCGCGGAGATGTACTTGCGGCCCTCGGCCTTCGCCGCGGCCTTCTGGTCGGAGACGATGGCGAGGTGGTCGAGCTTCGAGAACTTCTCGACGCCCATGAACAGGAAGATGATGAAGATGCCGGCGTAGCAGATGGTCTCGCCGCCGATGAAGACCCAGGGCATCGCGGCGCGCAGGGCGCTGTTGGTCTGGAGGGTGGCGACGTCATAGTTGACGCCGGAGAGCACCATGTTGAGAACGCCGGTGGTGAGGCCGGTCATGCCCGCCATGATCGCGCCGTAGATCGTCATGGAGAGACCGTCGGTGCGCACGCCGTGTACGGCCTCCTGATGGTCGAAGATATCGGCCAGCAGCGCGAGCGAGAGGTACATCGCCGGGGTGGAGCCCAGCGCCTTGACGACAAAGGAGATCGTCACGACGATGAAGTTGTCCGGGGCGAACATGCCGATCAGGCCGCCGACGACGGCGACGCAGGCGCCGCAGAGGATGGCCTTGGCCTTGCTGCCGAGGGCGTTGGCGAGCGGGAGGGCGATGACCATGCCGACCGCCGTGGGCACCGCGCCGATGATCGCGAGCAGACCCTGCATCTCGCCGCCGTAGGCGACGGTGTAGTTGCCCATCGCGTCCTTGAACATCGCGGTGCAGAAGTAGTTCTGGGAGACGTTCTTGATCATGCCGCCGAACTGGTAGAGGAAGAAGAACACCATCATGATGATCCAGAACTTGTCCTTCGAGCAGATCGCCCACTGCTGCTTGATGGGCAGGGCGGGCTTGGCCTCGGCGGCGGAGCCCTGGGATTCCTCGGTGACGCGCTCGCGCGTGAAGAAATACTCGATCAGCGCGCCGAGGAAGGTGATGACGATCAGCGCGATGACAAAGACCTTCCAGTGCGCGTAGGAGGCGGCCGCGTCGTAGATCGCGGCGCCGCTCTCGTCGACATAGTAGAGCACCTTGCCCGCGTCGTTGGTGACGGCGGTGCCTGTGCCGCTCATGTCATAGACGAAGAGGAGGTTCAGGAAGAAGGGGAGGATCATGCTCGAGAGACCCATGGCCGCGAGCATGGTCGCGTTCGAGATCGTGGCGAGCAGGCCGCGATCCTTGCCGTTGCGGGTCGAGAGGCTCACGAGCGCGGCGTGCGGGGTGTAGTACATCGGATAGGCGAAGGCAAACCAGAGGTTGTAGCCGATCGCGATGCAGATGAGCGCGCCGACGTGCCAGTTCTCGTTGTTCGCGTTGTAGGGCGAGAACACGAAGAGGAACAGCAGCGCGAGCAGGCTGATGGGCACCGAGAGCAGCAGCAGCGGGCGCGCCTTGCCGTTCTTCGAGTGGATCTTGTCCATGAGCTGGCCGACGAGGATGTTGCCGATGACGACGAAGATGACCGACACGACCGGCAGCCAGGTGAAGAAGCCCTTCGCCCAGGTGTTGATGTGCAGCACGTCGGACATGTACTTGTTGAAGTAGTTCGACAGGACGGAGTTGGCCAGCAGCGCCAGGGTCGGGCCGACCAGATAGCCGATCGCGCCCTCAGGGATCAGGGTGACGTTGTTCTTCTTGATGAGAGTGGGCGGCAGCTTGTCGAAGAAGCTGCCCTGCTTGGGTTCGCTCATTGCGCTTCCTCCTATGTATAATATAATAGTATGCCGCGGCGGCCGCGGCGCGGAGTCCTACTCATTATTGTAATACATCCGCCGCCCGTTGTAAAGCTTGCAATTTGTTTTCAAAATGTTTTTTTACAGCTTTGGCAACAGTTCAGCCCTCGTGCTCACAGGGGGGAGTTCAGAGGGGGGAACGCCCTCTGATTCCCGCCCGTGAGGGCGGGAACAAAATCAGATTCGTTTTTGACGGGGCTTTGCCTCGGCAAAAACACCTTAAGCTGAGCAAAGCGNNGCGCTGCGATAAGCGCGAGTGAATCTAACTGTTCAGCCCCCCTCCGGGGGGCTGAACAGTTATGCGGTTCATGCGTATACCGTGTTTTCGCGAAAAAAACTCTTGACAGACGGCGGACAGCCTGTTATACTACCAAAGCACGCGCGAGAAGTGCGTGTTATGCGAGGAAGCGGGAGATTGCCCGGATAACCGGGGTAACTTCCGTGGAGTATGTCCGGTATCGGGCCCGTCCCGGTACGCAATCGGGCGGCTGAAACCCAGTCTGTACACGCGTATATCGCGTGTGCGGGGATTCTGACCGGCCAGTCGGCCGGTTTGTTTTTCGGGCACGGTCTGATACGCACGGTTGTGTGTATAGAATTTCGGGTTTCATGCGAACGCATAATGAAGCGGTCCCAATGCCGCGAAAAAACGTTCGAGAAAAGGAGAAATCACCCCATGGCAAGCAAGAACATGATCCGCATCCGTCTCAAGGCTTACGACCACCAGCTCATCGACAAGGCCGCCGAGACCATCGTCGAGGCCGCCAAGCGCACCGACGCCAAGGTCTCCGGCCCCATCCCCCTGCCCACCAAGACCGAGATCGTCACCATCCTGCGCGCCGTCCACAAGTACAAGGACAGCCGTGAGCAGTTCGAGCGCCGCACCCACAAGCGCCTCATCGACATCCTGAACCCCACCCAGAAGACCGTCGAGGCTCTCATGAACCTCGAAGTGCCCGCCGGCGTGGAGATCGAGATCAAGCTGTAAGACAGAATCACCCGCCTGTCATCCTGAGCGGAGCGCAGCGAAGCCGAAGGATCTTAAAGATTCTTCGTCGCAGGCTCCTCAGAATGACAACACAATTTGAAAACCCACAGTCCGCAGCTTGCGAGTGCGGACGGGTTAAGTTGCCAGCCTCTGGGCCAGACCTAAGCGAGGCAACCAATAACCGAAGGAGGAAAAATAATGAAGAAAGCCATCATTGGCAAGAAGGTCGGCATGACGCAGATCTTCGACGAGAGCGGCAAGGTCATTCCCGTCACCGTCATCGAGGCCGGCCCCTGCGTGGTCGTGCAGAAGATGACCAAGGAAAAGGAAGGCTACGAGGCCGTCCAGCTCGGCTACGAGGAAGTCGCCGAGAAGAAGCTCTCCAAGCCCGAGGCCGGCCACCTGAAGAAGGCGGGCGTCGCCCCGGTCAAGCACCTCAAGGAGTTCCGTCTTGAGGACAGCAGCAAGCTCGAGGTCGGCGACATCGTGAAGGCCGACATCTTCGCCGAGGGCGAGAAGGTCGACGTCACCGGCACCAGCAAGGGCAAGGGCTACGCCGGCGTCATCAAGCGCTTCGGCCAGGGCCGTACCCCCACCAGCCACGGCGGCGGCCCCGTCCACCGTCACGCCGGTTCCATGGGCTCCAGCACCGATCCCTCCCGCATCTTCCCGGGCAAGAAGCAGGCCGGCCACATGGGCGTTGAGCAGGTCACCGTGCAGAACCTTGACGTCGTCAAGGTCGATTCCGAGCTGAACATGATCGCCATCCGCGGCGCCGTCCCCGGCCCGAAGGGCAGCATCGTCTATATCAAGAACACCGCCAAGACCCAGCCCGTCAAGAAGGGCGAGGCCGCCGGCATCTCCCTCAACCCGCAGAAGGCCTCCGCGCGTGTCAACCCGCAGAAGGCTTCCGCCCGTACCAAGTAAAGAAAGGAGAGCAGCATAAATGCCTANNCAGAAGGGCACCGGCCGCGCCCGCGCCGGCTACGCCGGCTCCCCCGTGTGGTATCACGGCGGCGTCGCCTTCGCCCCCAAGCCCCGCGACTACAGCTACACCCTCAACAAGAAGGTCCGCCGCCTGGCTCTCAAGTCCGCGCTGTCCGCCAAGGCCGCGGAGAATGAGATCGTCGTCGTCGACGGCCTGAAGGTCGAGGAGATCAAGACCAAGGCCTTCCAGAGCTTCCTCACGAAGCTCGGCGTTGAGAAGAAGGCCCTCGTCGTCACCGAGAACGTGGACGAGAAGGTCGTCAAGTCCGCCCGCAACATCGCCGGCGTGACGACCACCATCGCCACCATCCTCAGCCCCTATATGATTCTCACCAACGGCAAGATGGTGGTCGACAAGGCCGCCCTTGCCAAGATCGAGGAGGTGTTCGCCTGATGAAGACCGCATACGACATCATCATCCGCCCCATCATCACCGAGCAGTCCATGGAAGACCTCGACATCAAGAAGTATGCCTTTGAGGTCGCGAAGGACGCCAACAAGATCGAGATCGCCAAGGCCGTCGAAGAGATCTTCGGCGTGAAGGTCATCAAGGTCACCACCGAGAACGTCCACCCCAAGGCCAAGCGCACCGGCTCCTACCCCATGGGCAAGACCGCCGCCTGGAAGAAGGCCGTCGTGAAGCTCAGCGCCGATTCCAAGAACATTGAGCTCTTTGAGGGCATGGCGTAAGGGAGGAAAGAAGAATGTCTATCAAAACCTACAGACCGACTACCCCCGGCCGCCGCGGCATGACCGTCTCCGGCTTCGACGGCGTCGATAAGCACGCCCGCCCGGAGAAGAGCCTGGTCGAGGTCCTCAAGAAGCACGCCGGCCGCAACAGCTACGGCCACATCACCGTCCGCCACCAGGGCGGCGGCAACCGCCAGAAGTACCGCGTCATCGACTTCAAGCGCGACAAGCGCGACGTCGAGGGCAAGGTCCTCCGCCTCGAGTACGATCCCAACCGCAGCGCGTTCATCGCCCTCGTCGAGTACGCCGACGGCGAGCGCCGCTACATCCTGGCCCCCGTCGGCCTGAACGTGGGCGACACCGTCGTCTCCTCCGCCGCCGCCGACATCAAGCCCGGCAACGCCCTGCCCATGGCGAACATCCCCGTCGGCACCGTCATCCACAACATCGAGCTCTACCCCGGCAAGGGCGCGCAGCTCGTCCGCAGCGCCGGCGTCGCCGCGCAGCTCATGGCCAAGGAGAACGGCATGGCCACCGTGCGTCTCCCCTCCGGCGAGATGCGCAAGGTCCGCCTGGACTGCTTCGCCACCATCGGCCAGGTCGGCAACATCGACCACGCCAACGTCCACATCGGCAAGGCCGGCCGCAAGCGCCACATGGGCATCCGTCCCACGGTCCGCGGCTCCGTCATGAACCCGAACGACCACCCCCACGGCGGCGGCGAGGGCAAGTCCCCTGTCGGCCGTCCCGGCCCTGTGACTCCCTGGGGCAAGCCCGCCCTGGGTTACAAGACCCGCAAGACGAAGAACAAGACCGATAAGTTCATCGTCAAGCGCCGCAACGCGAAGTAAGGAGGGAACAGGAAATGAGCAGAAGCATTAAAAAAGGCCCCTTCGCCGCTCCCGAGCTGCTGAAGAGAGTCGATGAGATGAACAAGAGCGGCACCAAGCAGGTCATCAAGACCTGGTCCCGTTCCTCCACGATCTTCCCGTCCTTCGTCGGACACACCATCGCCGTCCACGACGGCCGCCGTCATGTGCCCGTGTACGTCACCGAGGATATGGTCGGCCACAAGCTGGGCGAGTTCGCCCCGACCCGTACCTTCCGCGGCCACGCCGGCAGCAAGACCGGCAAGTAAGGAGGAGAAAACATGGACGAAAAGAAAATTGCCCGTGCGGAGCACAAATACGCCCGTATTTCTCCCCGCAAGGTGGAGATCATCTGCAACATGATCCGCGGCAAGGACGCCAAGCTCGCGATGGCCTATCTCGAGAACACCCCGAAGGCGGGCTGCGAGCTCATGATCAAGGTGCTCAAGAGCGCCATGGCCAACGCCGAGAACAACTACGAGATGGATCCCGAGAAGCTGTACGTGGCTGAGACCTACGTCGGCGCGGGCCCCATCCTGAAGCGCGGCATGCCCCGCGCCCAGGGCCGTATGTACCGCATCAACAAGCGCACCAGCCACATCGTCGTCGCCGTGGCTGAGAGAGACTAAGGGAAGGAGGCAGAATTATGGGACAGAAAGTTAATCCTCATGGACTCCGCGTGGGCGTTATCAAGGACTGGGATTCCCGTTGGTACGCCAGAGAAGAGAAGGTCGGCGATCTGATCGTCGAGGACTACAAGATCCGCGAGTACCTCAAGAAGACCCTGTATTCCGCCGGCGTCCCCACCATCGAGATCGAGCGCGACAGCGCGAAGGTCCGCATCTATATCCACTGCGCCCGTCCCGGCGTCGTGATCGGCAAGGGCGGCCAGGAGATCGAGCGCCTGCGCGGCGAAGTGCAGAAGCTCATCGGCAAGCCCGTCGCCCTCTCCATCGTCGAGGTTCGCACCCCCGACACCAACGCCCAGCTCGTCGCCGAGAACATCGCCCAGCAGCTCGAGAAGCGCATCGGCTTCCGCCGCGCGATGAAGAACGCCATGGGCCGCGCCATGCGCATGGGCGCCCGCGGCATCAAGGTCAAGTGCGGCGGCCGTCTCGGCGGCGCCGAGATCGCCCGCAGCGAGTGCTATCACGAGGGCACCATCCCCCTGCAGACCATCCGCGCCGACATCGACTACGGCTTTGCCGAGGCGAACACCACCTACGGCCGCATCGGCGTCAAGGTGTGGATCTACAAGGGCGAGGTCCTCTCCCAGACCCTGCGCACCACCCCGCGCACGATGGATCTCTCCAAGCCCGCCGGCGACCGTCGCCGTCGGGACGACCGCCGCGGCGGCGACCGCCGTCAGGGCGGCTACAACCGCGAGGGCGGCGATCGCCGTCAGGGCGGCTACAACCGGGACAACAACCGTCAGGGCGGCTACGGCAGCCGTCCCCAGGGTCAGGGCGGCGGCTACAACCGCGGTCCCCGTCCCGCCGCTCCCGCCAAGGAAGGAGGCAACAACTAATGTTAATGCCCAAGAGAGTCAAATACCGCAGAGTTCAGCGCGGCCGCATGAAGGGCAAAGCCTCCCGCGGCAACGTCGTCACCTACGGTGAGTTCGGTCTGCAGGCGCAGGAGCCCGGCTGGATCACCTCCAACCAGATCGAGGCGGCCCGTATCGCCATGACCCGCTACACCAAGCGCGGCGGCCAGGTCTGGATCAAGATCTTCCCCGACAAGCCCGTCACCGCCAAGCCCGCCGAGACCCGTATGGGTTCCGGTAAAGGCGCCCCCGAGTACTGGGTCGCCGTCGTCAAGCCCGGCCGCGTGATGTTCGAGATCGCCGGCGTCCCCGAGGAGACCGCCCGCGAGGCTCTGCGTCTGGCCAGCCACAAGCTGCCCATCAAGACCAAGGTCGTCGCGAAGGAATCCGAGTCTGAGAATGGTGGTGAATAAGATGAAGGCAAACGAAATCCGCTCCCTGTCCGTGAGCGAGCTCGAGGCGAAGCTGGCCGATCTCAAGAAGGATCTGTTCATGCTCCGTATGCAGCACGCCACCAATCATCTTGACAACCCCACCAAGATCTCTGCCGCGCGCCGCGACATCGCGCGCGTGAAGACCGTGCTGCGCGAGAAGAAGAACTGAGGAGGTAACAAGGAATGAATACTGAGAGAACTACTTCCCGTAAGGTCCGCGTTGGCAAGGTCGTCAGCGACAAGATGGACAAGACCGTGGTCGTCATCGTCGAGGACCGCGTGGCCCACAAGACCTATAACAAGATCATCGGACGTACCTACCGCCTCAAGGCGCACGACGAGAAGAACGAGTGCGGCGTCGGCGATATCGTCCGCGTGATGGAGACCCGTCCGCTCAGCCGCGACAAGCGCTGGCGCGTGGTCGAGATCGTTGAGAAGGCTAAGTAAGGAGGCGCCGAAATATGATCCAACAGGAATCTTATCTGAAGGTCGCCGACAATACCGGCGCCAAGGAACTCAAGTGCATCCGCGTGCTCGGCGGCTCCAAGCGGAAGTATGCCAGCATCGGCGACGTGATCGTCTGCTCCGTCCGCAAGGCGGCGCCCGGCGGCTCCGTCAAGAAGGGCGACGTGGTCAAGGCCGTCATCGTCCGCACCGTCAAGCCCGTTCGCCGCGCTGACGGCACCTATGTTCGCTTCGACGAGAACGCCGCTGTTCTCATCAACACCGGTGATAAGAACCCCCGCGGCACCCGTATCTTTGGGCCCGTCGCCCGTGAGCTGCGTGACAAGGAGTATATGAAGATCCTGTCTCTGGCTCCCGAAGTGATTTAATGGAGGGCAGCGAGAATGAACATCAAGAAAGACGATAAAGTCGTCGTTCTGTCCGGCAAGGACAAGGGCAAGCAGGGCAAGGTCCTGGTCGCCGATCCCAAGGCCGGCAAGGTCATCGTCGAGGGCGTGAACGTCGCCACCAAGCACCAGAAGCCCCAGAAGCAGGGCCAGGAGGGCGGCATCATCAAGGTCGAGACCCCCATCTACGCCAGCAAGGTGCAGCTCGTCTGCCCCAAGTGCGGCAAGGCCACCCGCGTCGGCCACAAGATCGAGGACGGCAAGAAGTCCCGCGTCTGCAAGAAGTGCGGCGCAGAAATCTGAGAGAAAGGAGTAAACTGACATGACCAGAATGAAGGAAAAGTATCTGAAGGAAGTTGCTCCTGCTCTGATGGAGAAGTTCCAGTACAAGTCCCCCATGCAGATCCCCCGCATCGACAAGATCGTCGTCTCCGTCGGCTGCGGCGACTGCAAGGACAACGCCAAGGCTCTCGAGGCCGTCATCAAGGACATCTCCGCCATCACCGGCCAGCACGCCGTCGCCACCGTCGCCCGGAAGTCCGTCGCGAACTTCAAGCTCCGCGAGGGCATGAAGGTCGGCGTGAAGGTCACCCTGCGCCAGGACCGCATGTGGGAGTTCCTGGACCGTCTGTTCAACGTGGCGCTGCCCCGTGTCCGCGACTTCCGCGGCATCAGCGCCGACGCCTTCGACGGCCGCGGCAACTACAGCCTCGGCCTCAAGGAGCAGATCATCTTCCCCGAGATCGAGTACGACAAGATCGAGAAGCTGCGCGGTATGAACATCGCCATCACCACCACCGCGAAGACCGACGAAGAGGCCCGCGAGCTGCTCAAGCTCATGGGCGCTCCCTTCGTGAGCTAAGGAGGATTTGACACATGGCTAAGAAATCTATGATCCTCAAGCAGCAGGCTCCTGCGAAGTTCTCCACCCGCAAGTACAACCGCTGCAAGATCTGCGGCCGTCCCCACGCCTATCTGCGCAACTACGGCATCTGCCGTATCTGCTTCCGCGAGCTGGCCTACAAGGGCCAGATCCCCGGCGTGCGCAAGGCTTCTTTCTAAGGCGAAACCGGATAAAAAAAGGAAGGTCGAAAGACCTTCCTTTTTTTGCGCTGTAGGGGACGCCGCCCTCATCGACGCGCCGCGCAAAGTCCGAAATAGCCCGTAGGGGAGGGGCTTGCCCCTCCCGTGGACTCGGCGCAGGGACAACGGGAGGGGCAAGCCCCTCCCCTACAGCAGAACCGGCGTTTTCGCGCATTCGCCCGACGTTTGCGCACCGTTGACGCCTCCGTGCCGGGCCGCCGAGGGCGTCAGCCCCTACAATTTCTTTCGTGCGTAAGCCGTGCGCGCCTGTACGACAGCAATTGACAAAACACAGCGTATTGTGTAGAATATAATCAACCTCGCAAGAGGCCACCGGAGAAATCCGGGCAAAAGGAGCGCTGTTGAACGGCGGTTGGCCACTTCCCTGTGAGGGGAGGTGGGGCTTATGGATAAGCGGAGAATCCTTCGCTTTGTGCTGTGCCTCATCGTGATCGTTATGATCATGCTGTACATAGCGCCAAAGGCTTACTGAGCTTTTAAAAGCTCGTTGACCGCCCGGCTGGTACCCGTGCGGTCAACATAATTCGATGATCGTATAGGGCCAACCGTCAAATCAACAGCGCCCTTTTGTATCTTCATTATACCACGCGGGCGCGTTTTGTCAAGCGGCAAAGCGCGCCCGCGTTTTTTGTATTTTTGTACAAAAAACTCTTGCATTCTTTTGGTGACTATGCTATAGTAGGCGCACAAGCGGCGTTTCAGCGATTTGAAGCGCTGAAGACGCCGTGCATATCCGTGGATGCTCTCAGGATTGGAACATAGACTGGGGGCGGAGGAACTCTGGAGAATCCCGCCGCCGCGGCGGGTGCCGAAGGTGCAAGACCGCAAGGTCGAATCTCTCAGGCCAAAGGACAGAGATAAAACGCAGCGCCGCATGGCCGCGCGCGTTTGATCCGGAGTTGCTTTTCAAAAGGCAGCTCTGTTTTTATTCTCGGGCGGACAGACCCGCACAGGCCGGGCTCGTCCGCGAAATCAAGGAGGATGGACATGGAAAACTTTGTCGCAAAAATCGAAGCGATCAACGGCGTGGTCAACAGCTTCGCCTGGGGCCCGCTGATGCTGCTGCTGCTCGTCGGCACCGGCGTCTACCTCACCGTGAAGGTGAACTGGCTGCAGGTCACGCACTTCGGCCGCATTCTCAAGAACACCGTCGGCACCCTGTTTAATAAGCAGGACGCGAAGGATCACGGCGCGAACATCTCGCCCTTCCAGGCCGTCACGACGGCGCTGGCCGGCACCGTCGGCACCGGCAACATCGCCGGCGTCACCGGCGCGATCTTCACCGGCGGCGCGGGCGCGGTGTTCTGGATGTGGGTCGCGGCCTTCTTCGGCATGGTCACGAAGTACGCCGAGATCGTGCTCGCCATGAAGTACCGCGTCAAGGATGCCAACGGCGTCTACCACGGCGGCCCCATGTACTATATTGAAAACGGCATCGGCAAGGGCTGGAAGTGGCTGTCCGTCGTCTTCTGTCTGCTCGGCGGCCTCGCCTCCTTCGGTATCGGCAACATCGCCCAGAGCAGCGAGATCTCCGGCGCGCTCAGCGACCTGTTCCACTTCGACCCGCTCGTCTCCGGCATCCTGATCGCCGTCGTCGTCGCGCTCGTCACCCTCGGCGGCATCAAGCGCATCGGCCGCGTCACGAGCCTGCTCGTGCCCTTCATGTCCGTGTTCTACATCCTCGCGGGCGTCGTGGTCATCGTCATGCGCATCGGGCACATCCCCGCGGTCTTCGGCATGATCTTCCCGGGCGCCTTCTCCTTCAAGAGCGTCGGCGGCGGCCTCTTCGGCTACACGATCATGATGGCCATGAAGCAGGGCTTTGCCCGCGGCGTGTTCTCCAACGAGGCCGGTCTCGGCTCCGCGCCGATCGCCCACGCCGCCTCCTCCACCGAGGAGCCCTGCGAACAGGCGATCTGGGGCGTGTTCGAGGTCTTCATCGACACCATCGTCATCTGCTCGATCACCGCCTTCGCCGTGCTGCTCTCCGGCATCCTCGACGCGGAGGGCGGGCTCTCCGCCTTCGCCTCCAAGGGCGCGGCCGCGGCGAGCGCCTTCAACTCCATCCTGCCCGGCACCCTCGGCGGCAAGATCATCGAGCTGAGCCTGCTGTTCTTCGCCCTCTCGACGATCCTGTCCTGGGCCTACTACGGCGAGAACTGCTGGGGCTACCTCACGAACAACAACCAGGTCGTCGTGCTGGTCTACAAGATCGCCTTCGCGCTGGTGTGCATCGTCGGCGCGGTCGGCTCCGGCACGCTGATGTGGGATATCGCCGACACGCTCAACGGTCTCATGGCGATCCCGAACCTGCTCGCCCTGCTGATCCTCTCCGGCGTCGTGGCGAAGCTCACGAAGGACTATTTCTCCAAGAATATGCTGAAATAAGACGCCCTCGCCCCCTCGGATCGAACGCTCCGAGGGGGCGTAAGCAACTGCTCAGAAATAACTTGAACAATCCGGCTTGTCTTTTTCGCGTTTGATCGTCACGGTTTTGCGTCTGTGTTATCTCCGGTGAAAGCAAACAGAGATCATTTCGCCGAAGAAGTATGCCAATACCCCTGTTCTTCTGCGCGGGCGACCGCAAGGGCGAAGCGAAGCGGAGGGCGCCCCTACGGGCCGGATGATACGTTCATGCGTAAGCCGTGGGGCGGCCGAAAAAACCTCTTGCATTTTCCGCGCCGCTGTGCTATACTTCCATATACACGCGGATGTAGTTCATCGGTAGAACTCCGGCTTCCCAAGCCGATAAGGTGGGTTCGACTCCCATCATCCGCTTAAGCATAAAAGCCGCCCATTCGGGCGGCTTTTATGCTTATGATGATGGGAGTCGAATCAGGATCGCACAGCCCGGTGGGCTGCGCATTCGCCAGTGCGCACACTGGCGAATACCGCTATGTTTCGCCGTCTCCCGCAAGGCGAAACATGCAAGCGACTCCCATCATCCGCTTAAACGCAAAAGCCGCCCGTTCGGGCGGCTTTTATGCTTATGATGATGGGAGTCGAATCACATCCGCTTGATCGCTTCGGAGATCTCCTCGAAGCGCATCGCGCGCGAGGCTTTGACGAGCACGGCGTCGCCCTTTTGCAGCAGCGCCGGGAGCGCGGCGATCAGCGCAGCAGAGCTCTCGAACCAGCGGCCGCGCGCGCCCGCGCCCTCGGCGAAGCCGCGCCCGAGCTCTCCGGTGCTGAGTACGAGCGCCGCGCCGGTCTCAACGGCATAGCGCCCGAGCGCAGCGTGCATCTCCGGCGCGCCCTCGCCCATTTCCAGCATGTCGCCGAGGATGGCGACGCGCCGCCCTGGGAGGGCGGAGAGCGAATCCAGCCCGCAGCGCAGGGAATCGGGGTTGGAGTTATAGCAGTCGTCCACGAGCGTGACGAAGCCGGTGTCCGTCACCGCCGCGCGGCGGCCGACCGGCGTGAAGGCGGCGATCCCCGCGGCGATCTCCTGATCCGTGAGGCCGAGCAGCAGCCCGACCGCCGCGCCCTCGAGCGCCGCGTAGATCATGTGCTTGCCGAAGGCCGGAACCGTCACCGGGATGCGCCTCTCGCCGTACACGAGCGTGCAGGCCGTGCCGCTCTCCCCGAGGGGGCGCAGATCGACGGCGCGCAGCTCGCAGTCCTCCCCGAGACCGACGCGCAGCAGCGTCTGCGGGCAGGAGAGCGCCTTCAGATACGGATCGTCCCCGTTCACCACAACCGCGCCGTCCCGCTCCACGAAGGGCAGCAGCTCGGTCTTCGCGCGAAAGACGCCCGCGAGGTCGCCGAGGAATTCCAGGTGCGCGTGGCCGATCACGGTGAACACCGCGATCCTCGGCCGCACGATGCGCGCGAGCGCGGTCATCTCCCCGAAGCCCGAAATGCCCATCTCGACCACGGCGGCTTCGTGCTCGGGTTCGATGCGCGAGACGGTCATCGGCACGCCGATCTGGTTATTGAGATTGCCCTCGGTCTTGAGCGTCGCAAAGCGCTGCGAGAGCACCGCGGCGATCATCTCCTTGGCCGAGGTCTTGCCGACGCTGCCCGTGACGCCCACGATGGGCAGCCTGAGCGTGTCCCGGTACGCGGCGGCGATGCGCTCAAGCGCGCGCTGTACGTCCTCGACCAGCAGCACGGGCCGCGTCTCGCCCGCGGGGAGCCGCTCGGCGAGGCTGAGCGCCGCGCCTCTGTCGAAGGCCGCGCCGATGTAGTCGTGCCCGTCGGCCTTTTCGCCCTTGTAGGCGACGAAGAGGTCGCCCGGCTGCACCTGGCGGCTGTCGATCACCGCGCGGCCGAGCGCCACGCCCCCGTCGCAGGGCGCCGAGAGCCGCCCGCCGCAGGCCAGANNCCGCCGCAGGCCAGACAAGCCTGGGAGATCGTAAAGTTCGTCATAGTGGGAACCTCCGTGGGATATATATAATGAAAAATGAATGTATCAATTCAGTCCCCCGTGTCATTCTGAGGAGCCGTAGGCGACGAAGAATCTTATCCCGGAATCAAAAAGATTCTTCGACTCGCTTCGCTCGCTCAGGATGACAAGAACTGAACAGTTACAAATGAATAATGAAAAATGAAAAATTATGGTGTCGCTTCGCGACGGATTGGAATAAAACCGCAGGGGGCGGGTTGTATGCTTGTGTCCGCAGATGCCCTGCACATAGTACCACAGATTTCTTTACAATGCAAAGAAATCATCGGATGAAAAACATTGTTTCGCAATTGTATAAAAAACTTCGTGCATTCTGCGACAAGATATGCTATACTCTCTCTATTCATTACAAAGATATGAGTAGAGGTACGCTTATGCACTATGTAGTGGTGGATTTGGAGTGGAACCAGGCGATGAGCTCGAAATCCTCCGTATTCAATCAGCTCCCCATCCATCTGCGCGGGGAGATCATCGAGATCGGCGCGGTCAAGCTCAACGAGGACATGAGCGCCGGCGAGGAGTTCACGATCGACGTCAAGCCCGTCTACTTCCGCCGGATGCACTACAAGGTCAAGAAGATCACCGGCTTCGACAAGGAGCGCCTCGCGCAGGGGCTGACCTTCCCCGAGGCGATGGAGCGCTTCCGCGCCTGGTGCGGGGACGACGTGACCTTCCTCACCTGGGGCTGCGACGATCAGGGCATCCTGGAGCAGAACATCATCATCCACGACCTGGACTGGGACTGGATCGCCGGCTGGATCAACCTCCAGCTCATCTACAATCTCCAGACCGGCGGGGACAAGAACCAGAAGTCCCTCGCCAGCGCGATGGAGCACTTCGAGATCGAGCAGACCCGCGTCGCGCACGACGCGCTGGGCGACGCCTACAACACCGCGCTCGTCAGCACCCACCTCGACATGGACGAGGGGCTGCGCCTCTACCCCGAGGCCGAGGAGATCCTGGCCGCGCGTATGCCGAACTACAAGCCCAAGGGCGAGGAGGGCGGCTCCGACGCGCTGCTGCACGAGAGCTTCGACGGCTTCGAGAGCAAGGCGGCCGCCTTCGCCGACGAGCGGCTGCGGGAAGCGGTCTGCCCGGTCTGCGGCGCGGCGCTGGCGGGTACGCGCTGGGTCAACCAGGGCGACCAGCGCTACATGAATCTCTTCGCCTGCCCCGAGCACGGCAGCTTCCTCGTCCGCGTGCGCTTCCGCAAGGATCTGGACTACAATTCCTGGGTCGCGAACCGCCTCGTCTACGAGGCCGACGAGACCATGCAGGACTTCTACCGCGACAAGGCCGCCCAGTCCCGCCGCCGTCGGCGCGGGCATTCCGGAAGAAAAGGCCGGACAGCGGGGAAATAAGAGACCGTGTAAGCGCCCCCTTCGGGGCGGCTTGCACAATAGATAAAAACGCCGAATCCCAGAGAACACGGATTCGGCGTTTTTGCGCCTTGACAGGGGCGGCGGGCGGCGCTATAATTCACTATGATAAAGCGATGAAGTGAGGCGCGCTATGAACAACTGGTTCAACGAGGATATGAAGACGCTCTTCGCGGCGCTGCTGAGCCTCGAAAACGAGGACGAGTGCCGCCGCGTGCTCGAGGATATGTGTACGGTGAAGGAGCTCGGCGATATGGCGCAGCGATTGAAGATCGCGCGGCTGCTGCGCGCGAAGACCAGCTACGCCGCCATCCACGAGCAGACCGGCATCTCCACGGCCACGATCAGCCGCGTCAGCCGCTGCCTCGACTACGGCGCGGGCGGCTACGATCTCGTGCTCAAGCGGCTGAACGACAGGGAGGCGCGCCATGGATGAGAGTCTGCTGAGATCGGAGGAGCGGGCGGTGCTCGCGCTGCGCGCGCTGTACAGAAAGCACGGCTATCGGCCCTTCAAGATGAGCAAGTTCGAGGAATACGAGCTCTACGCCCGCAATAAGGACTTTTTGCAGAGCGACCGGGTCATCACCTTCACGGACAGCGGCGGGCGGCTCATGGCGCTCAAGCCCGACGTGACGCTCTCGATCGTCAAAAAGGGCGAGGACGGGCCGGGGCGCAAGCAGAAGCTCTGCTACGACGAGAGCGTCTTCCGCCCCTCGGCCTCGACGGGGAGCTTCCGCGAGATCACGCAGGCGGGGCTCGAGTGCATCGGCGACCTCGACGGCTACGACGTGTTCGAGGCCGTCTCCCTCGCGGCGCAGAGCCTCGCGCTGATCCGCCCCGACTATGTGCTTGAGCTCAACCACCTCGGCCTGCTCGCCGCGCTGCTCGATGAACTTCAGCCGACCGCCGCGCTGCGGCGGCAGCTCACGCGCTGTCTCGCGGGCAGGAATCGGCATGAGCTGCGCGCGCTCGGGGAGGAGCACGGCCTTGACGCGGCGGCGCTCGCGCGGCTGGAGGCGCTCGCGGGCGTGTACGGGGCGCCGGAGGCGGCGCTCGCGGCGCTGAGGGGTTTGGACGCCGAGCCCGCGGCGCTCGCGGAGCTCGAGGCGCTCGCCGCGCTGCTGAACGAGTCCGGCCTTGCCGGGCATGTGATCTTTGACGGCGCGCTCGTGGGCGACCTGCGCTATTATAACGGCGTCGTCTTCCGGGGCTATCTCCCCGGCGTCGCGGAGGAGGTGCTCTCGGGCGGGCAGTACGACCGGCTGCTGGAGCGCATGGGGCGCAGGGCGCGCGCGGTGGGCTTCGCGCTCTATCTCGACCGGCTCGAAGCGCTTGACCGCGAAGCGGAGCCCTTCGACGTGGACGTGCTGCTGCTCTACAGCGAAAACGACAGCCCCGCGGACGTGGCGCGCGCCGTGTACGCGACCGTCGAAACGGGCCGGAGCGTCAGCGCCGAGCGGCGGATACCCGAGAAGCTCCGGTACCGCGAGCTCGTGAGGCTCGGAGAGGAGGCGGGGACATGCTGAATGTGGCGCTGCCGAAAGGAAGACTCGGCGAGAAGGTCTACGCGCTCTTCGAAAAGGCGGGCTACGACTGCCCCGCGCTCAAGGAGCCGGGGCGCCGCCTGGTGTTCGAGAACGCGCGGGCGGGCGTGCGGTATTTCTGGGTCAAGCCCTCGGACGTGGCGATCTACGTCGAGCGCGGCGCGGCCGATCTCGGCGTCGCGGGGAAGGACATCCTGCTCGAGTACGAGCCCGCGGTCTATGAGCTGCTCGACCTCGGCCTCGGGCGCTGCCGCATGGCGGTCGCCGCGCCGGCGGAGTTTCACGACAGCGGCGAGCGCACCCTGCGCGTCGCGACGAAGTTCACCAATATCGCCCGGCGCTACTACGCCGAGCGCAGCCGGGATATCGACCTCATCCACCTCAACGGCTCGATCGAGCTCGCCCCGCTGCTCGGGCTCAGCGACGTGATCGTGGACATCGTGGAGACCGGCGCGACGCTGCGGGAAAACGGCCTCGCGGTCGTGGAGGAAGTGCTGCCGATCAGCGCGCGGCTCATCGCGAACAAGGCGGCCTACAGCTTCCGGCACGGGGAGATCGAGCGGCTGGTATTGCAATTAAAAATGAATGTGGGATAAAGAACCTTGACGCAAGCGGACTCTTCCTGTAGAATAAAAGTCCCCAAAAGGGGACGGTGAAGAGCCGAACATTCACACGCAGGCGGTTGGCTCCATCCTCCGATAAGGAGGTGGTACTTATGCGGATCACTTTCCATATTAAGAAGTGGACGATCACGATCCTCGTGAAGGAAACTTCCAAAAAGGCAAGGCCCGCTAAAAAGACAACCGCCACTCCGGTAAAGTGACGGTTGACTTTGTGGCTTTGCCACAAATATAGACCCAATCTTTGAGGAGCTAACCGTGTGCGTGGTTCGCTCTTCACTGTCATTATAGGACTTCCGAGCGGCTTTGTCAATCACAAATCTCCTGTCTCCGGGTGCCGCAAGGTGCAAGGCGAGTCCGAGGACGGCGTCCCCTGCGGCGGCAGGTTTGCAGCAAAACGTAAGCAGAGAGGGTATTTCAATCATGATGACGATATACAAATACGGCGAGGTGCAAAGCAGCGAGATTCTGGCGCGGCGGGACACGGCTTATGACGTAAGCGCGCCGGTCGCGGCGATCATCGCGGAGGTGATCGCGCGAGGAGACGAGGCGCTGCGGGACTTCACCGAGCGCTTTGACGGCGTGCGGCTTGAGCGCTTCGAGGTCACGGAGGCGGAGTTCGACGAGGCGCTGGCCCAAGTCGAGCCGGAGCTGCTGGACGTGCTGCGCGAGGCGGCGGCGAACCTCCGCGCCTATCACGAGAAGCAGAGGCGCGAAAGCTGGGTCATGGCCGAGCGCGCGGGCGTGGTGCTCGGCATGAAGCTCACGCCCATCGAAAAGGTCGGCCTCTACGTCCCGAACGGCACCGCGCCCTACCCCTCCACCGTGCTGATGGACGCCATCCCCGCCAAAATCGCGGGCTGCCGCGAGCTCGTCATGGTGACGCCGCCGGGGAAGAATGGCAAGGTTTCCCCCGCCATCCTTGCCGCCGCGCGCGTCGCGGGGGTCGATCGGGTGTTCAAGCTCGGCGGGGCGCAGGCCGTCGCCGCCCTCGCCTACGGCACGGAGAGCGTCCCGGCGGTCGACAAGATCGTCGGCCCCGGCAACGCCTACGTCGCCGAGGCCAAGCGCCAGGTCTTCGGCCGCGTCGCCATCGACATGGTCGCCGGGCCGAGCGAGGTGCTCATGGTCGCCGATAAGAGCGCCGACCCCGTCGTCGCGGCGGCCGATCTGCTCGCCCAGGCCGAGCACGACAGGCTCTCCTCCGCCGTGCTGGTCACGGACTGCGCGGCTCTCGCCGAGGCGGTGCAGGCCGAGGTCGAGCGGCAGGTGCGGCTCCTCCCGCGCTGTGAGATCGCCTCGGCGTCCATCGATCGTAACGGCAAGATCATCCTCGTGGAGAATCTGGAACAGGCGCTCGAGGTGGCCAACGAGATCGCCCCGGAGCATCTCGAGCTCTGCGTGGCCGAGCCCTTCGCCTGGCTCGACCGGGTGAAGAACGCGGGCTCGATCTTCCTCGGCCACAACGCGCCCGAGGCGCTGGGGGACTACCTCGCGGGGCCGAACCACACCCTGCCCACCGGCGGCATCGCGAAGTTCGCCTCGCCCCTCGGCGTGGACGATTTCATGAAGAAGTCCCAGTTCACCTACTATTCGCGCGAGGCGCTCAAGGCCGTCTCCGGGAAGATCGCGCGCTTTGCCCGCGCGGAGGAGCTCGAAGGCCACGCGCGCAGCGCATTGGTGCGTTTCGCGGGGGAGGAGGACGCATGAGCCGCTTTTTCACCGAGAAATATGCCGCGCTCGTCCCCTATACGCCGGGCGAGCAGCCGCAGGATCAGCCATACGTGAAGCTCAACACCAACGAGTCGCCCTTCCCGCCCTCGCCGGGCGTCGCGGAGGCCGCGGCGCGCGAGGCCGCGAGCTGCCGCCTCTACTCCGACCCCGAGAGCCGCAGGTTCAGCGAGGTCTTCGCCGCCTCCCTCGGGCTCGACCGGGCGCAGGTGCTGGCCGTGAACGGCTCGGATGAGGCGCTGAACTTCGCCTTCATGGCCTTCGGGCAGGAGCTCGTCTTCCCGGACGTCAGCTACGGCTTCTACCCGGTCTTCGCCGCGCTCAACCGCATCCCCTATACCGAGCTGCCCCTGCGCGCGGATTGGAGCGTCGACCCCGAGGACTACTGCGGCGTCGGGAAGATGGTCGTGCTCGCGAACCCCAACGCCCCGACCGGCCTCGCCCTTCCGCTCAGGGACATTGAGCGGATCGTCGCCTCGAACCCGGATTCCGTCGTACTCATCGACGAAGCCTACGTGGATTTCGGGGCGGAGAGCGCCGTCGGGCTGATCGGGAAGTATGACAACCTGCTCGTGACGCAGACCTTCTCGAAGTCCCGTTCCCTCGCGGGCGCGCGCATCGGCTTCGCCATCGGGGACGCGGCGCTGATCCGTGACCTGAACACGATCAAATACTCCACGAACCCCTACAACGTCAGCCGCATCGCCTCCGCCGTCGGCCTTGCCGCGCTCGCGGAGGACGGCTATTACCGCGAAAACGCCGCGCGGATCGTGGAAAACCGCGCTTACGCCGCCGAGGGGCTGCGAAAGCTCGGCTTCACCGTCACGGACTCGAAGGCCAACTTCCTCTTCGCGCGGCACGAGACGGTCGGCGGCGGGGCGCTGTACCGCGCTCTCAAGGAAAAGGGCGTGCTCGTGCGGCACTGGGACAAGCCGCGCATCGCCGAGTGGCTGCGCATCACCGTCGGGACGAAGGAACAGATGGACGTGCTGCTGGATAAGACGGAGGAAGTGCTGAAGGAGGCCGCAAAATGAGAGAAGCGACGATCCGGCGCGAGACCGCCGAGACAAGGATCGAACTGAGCCTGCGGCTCGACGGCGCGGGCACGGGCGATATCGAGAGCGGCGTGGGCTTTCTCGACCACATGCTGACGCTGTTCGCCCGGCACGGCGGCTTTGATCTCCGCCTGCGCTGCGTGGGCGACACGAACGTGGACGATCACCACAGCGTCGAGGATATCGGCATCTGCCTCGGGCTGGCGCTGCGCGAGGCGCTGGGCGACAAGACTGGCATTCGCCGCTATGGGCAGCGCCTGCTCCCGATGGACGAGGCGCTGATCCTCGCCGCCGTCGATCTCTCCGGGCGCGGCGGCTGCCATTACGCGCTCGAGACGCCGACGGAGAAGGTCGGCAGCTTCGACACCGAGCTCGCGGAGGAGTTCTTCATCGCCCTCGCGCGCGAGGCGGGGCTGACGCTGCATCTCCGGCAGCTCGCCGGGAAGAATTCCCACCACATCCTCGAGGGCGGCTTCAAGGCCGTCGGCCGCGCGCTGCGCGAGGCCGTGGAGCTCGACCCCCGCGAGGCGGGGCGCGTGCCCTCGACCAAGGGAGTGCTGGTATGATCGGCATTGTGGATTACGGCGTGGGCAATCTCTTCTCCCTCGCCTCGTCTCTGCGCGTGCTCGGCGCTCAGAGCGTCGTCACGGCGAATCCCCTCGCGCTGAAAAGGGCGGATCGGCTGATCCTGCCCGGCGTCGGCGCCTTCGGGGACGCCGCGGAGAAGCTGCGGCGCACGGGGCTCGACCGCGTCGTCATAGACGAGGCGCGCGCGGGCAAGCCCCTGCTCGGCATCTGCCTCGGGATGCAGCTCTTGTTTGAGGCCAGCGAGGAATTCGGCGCGCACGAGGGGCTTGGGCTGCTCTCCGGCCGCGTCGTCGGCATGGAGGGGCGGCTGCCGCCGGCGCTCAAGATCCCGCACATCGGCTGGAACGCCCTGCACATTCACCGCGAATCGCCGCTGCTCGGCGGTGTGCGCGAGGGCGACTGCGTGTACTTCGTCCACTCCTTCTACGCCGAGGGCTGCGCGGACAGCCTGATCGCGACGGCGGAGTACGGCCTTGAGCTCACCGCCGCCGTGCAAAAGGGGAACGTCATGGGCTGCCAGTTCCACCCCGAGAAGAGCGGCGAGGTCGGGCTGAAGATCCTGAAAAACTTCTGCTTTGAGGTATAAGTATGCTCATTTTTCCCGCTATCGACCTGGTTTCGCACAAGGCCGTGCGCCTGTATAAGGGCGACTACGCGCAGATGACCGTCTACAGCGACGAGCCGCTCGCCGTCGCAAAGGAGATGGAGGCGCAGGGCGCGCGCTGCCTCCACCTCGTCGATCTCGAGGGCGCGCGCGACGGCGGCACGCCGAATCTCGCGACCGTCGAAGCCATCGCGCGCGGCACCGGGCTCTTCACCGAGGTCGGCGGCGGCGTGCGCGACATGGCGACGATCAAGCGCTATCTCGGCGCGGGCGTGGATCGCGTCATCCTCGGCACCGCCGCCGTGCGGGACGAGGCGCTGCTGCGCGCGGCGCTCACGCGCTTCGGCGACAGGATCGCCGTCGGCGCGGATGTGAAGGACGGCCGCGTCGCCGTGAAGGGCTGGCTCGAGCAGAGCGAATGGAGCCTCCCGGATTTTGCCGCGCACATGCAATCGCTCGGTGTGAGGACGCTCATCTGCACCGATATCTCCCGCGACGGGGCCATGCGCGGGGCAAACCGGGAGCTCTACCGCGACTTGCAGGAGCGCTGCGCGCTCGATATCACAGCCTCCGGCGGCGTGAGCACGATAGAAGATATCCGCGCCCTGCGCGCCTTGGGGCTTTACGCCGCCATCGTCGGCAAGGCGTACTATACGGGGGATATTTCTCTCTATGATGCACTGGAGGCGGCGAAATGATAAGCAAACGCATCATTCCCTGTCTGGATGTGCGGGACGGCCGGGTGGTCAAGGGGGTCAAGTTCCAGGGGCTCAGCGACGTGTCCTCGCCCGTCACGCTCGGGCAGTACTACTCCGAGAGCGGCGCGGACGAGCTCGTGTTCTACGACATCACCGCCTCCGCCGAGGGGCGCGCGCTGTTCACCGATATCCTGCGCGACGTGGCCTCGACGATCTTCATCCCGCTCACGGTCGGCGGCGGCATCAACAGCCTCGCGGACTTCGACCGCGTGCTCAAGTGCGGGGCGGACAAGGTCAGCGTCAACTCCGGCGCGATCCGCGACCCCGCGCTCGTCGGGGAGGCCGCGCGGCGCTACGGGAGCCAGTGCGTCGTGCTCTCGGCGGATGTCAAGCGCGTCGGCGGCGGCTTTCGCGTCTTCGCGAAGGGCGGGCGCGTGGACACGGGCCTCGAGGCCATCGACTGGATCCGCCGCTGCGTGGACAGCGGCGCGGGCGAGGTCGTGGTGAACTCCATCGACGCCGACGGGGTCAAGGGCGGCTTCGATCTGGAGCTGCTGCGCCGGGTGTGCGAGGCCGTGCGCGTGCCGGTCATCGCCTCGGGCGGCGCGGGCAGCGCGCGCGATTTCGTGGAGCTGTTCCAGCAGGTGCCTCAGGTGGACGCGGGCCTCGCCGCCTCGATCTTCCACTTCGGCGAGGTCACGATCCCCGCGCTCAAGCGCGAGCTGAAGGAGAATGGGATAGAAGTGAGGATATTGCAATGACAGAACTGGACACCCTGAAATTTGACGAAAAGGGCCTGATCCCCGCGATCGTGGCGGACGCCGTCACGAAAGAGGTGCTGACGCTGGCCTACATGAACCGCGAGAGCCTCGAGCTGTCGCTGGAGAAGGGGCTGACGTGCTTCTACAGCCGTTCGCGCCGGCAGCTCTGGCTCAAGGGCGAGACGAGCGGGAACTATCAGCACATCGTCTCGATCACCGCCGACTGCGACCGCGACGCCCTGCTCCTGCTCGTGGAGAAGGACGGCCCGGCCTGCCACACGGGGGCGGAGTCCTGCTTCCACAACCCCCTCTGGCAGAGCGCCGAGCGCGGGGAATTCAGCCTGCGCGGGCTCTTCGCCCTGCTCGAGGAGCGGAAGGAGACCCGCCCGGAGGGCTCGTACACGAGCTATCTGTTCAGCAAGGGGCTGGATAAAATCCTCAAGAAGGTCGGCGAGGAGTGTACCGAGGTGCTTATCGCCGCGAAGGGCGGCGACAGGCGCGAGACCGTCTACGAGATCGCCGATCTCGTCTACCATGTGCTGGTGCTGATGGTCGAGCAGGGCATCACGGTCGAGGAGGTGCAGAAGGAGCTCGCCTCGCGGCACATCATCGACCACAAGGTCAAGCAGGAAAAGATGGTATGACGCCGCTCTCGAACTTCCACACCCACACGCGCTACTGCGACGGCAAGGACACGCCCGAGGAGCTGGCGCTGGAGGCGCTGCGCCTCGGCTGTCCGGCGCTCGGCTTCTCCGGCCACGCGCATGTGCGCTTCGACGACTGCTGCATGACGGCCGAGGGCACGGAGGCGTACCGGCGCGAGATCGCCCGCCTCCGTGAGAAATACCGGGGGCGGATCGAGCTTTTCTGCGGCATTGAACAGGACTATTACAGCGACCTTCCGACAGACGGCTTCGACTATGTCATCGGCTCCGTACATTATATATATAAGGAAGGGGAGTACCTCTTCGTTGACGAGAGCCGCGAGCGCTTCATCGCGGACGTCGCGCGCTGTTACGGCGGGGACTACCTCGCCTGCGCCGAGGACTACTATGCCCATGTCGCGCGGGTTTGGGACAGGACGCGCTGCCGGATCGTCGGGCACTTCGACCTCGTGACCAAATTCAACGAGGGCGACGCGCTCTTTGACACGACAGCGCCCCGCTATCGCCGCGCCGCGCTCGAGGCGCTGCACACCCTTCTCGAGCAAGACGTGCTGTTTGAGATCAATACCGGGGCGATCTCGCGGGGCTATCGCACAAGCCCCTACCCCGCGCCCTTCCTCCTGGACGAGCTGATCGCGAACAAAGCGCGCCTCATCCTGTCCTCGGACTGCCACGATAGGAAGAAGCTTCTTTTCGGCCTCGAGGCGTACCGCGGGCTGCCGGGGCTGGTCGAGAGGCCGGTGTAGGGAGCCGCCTCGCGGGAATGTCAAGAAAAGTCCTGTGCAAAGCGCCGAAATTTGGTAACTGTTCAGCCCCCCCGGAGGGGGGCTGAACAGTTAGATTCACTCGCGCTTATCGCAGCGCGGCTTGCGGGANNGGAATCAGAGGGCGTTCCCCCCTCTGAACTCCCCCCAGTGGGCTCATGGGCTGAACTGTTACGAAATTTGTGGATTTTTTTCTGAAATTTTCTAAAAAAATTCTTGCATTGTCCGGAAGATTTTGCTATACTACCAAATTGCGAGGCGACGCGTCCAACTGCCTTTCGTCAAGGTAAGGGACGTGTCCGTTCTGCTGTTGTCTGAATGAGAAAACCGCGGGGCGTCGTTTTGATCCGTGCCGCGCAGCGGCACACCACAATTTTTCATTGGTTTATACCGGGGCCGATCACCCCGTTATAATAAAGCGGACGGCGAAAGGCCGTGGCCAATCAGGTATTGGCATGGAACCTCGCCGCCGGAACCGGAGACTAACCCACTCCGGTAACTCTAAATTAGGAGGAACAACCATGCAGATCACAGACCCCATTGCAGACATGCTGACCCGCATCCGCAACGCCGGCAGCGCGAAGCATGAATCCGTTGACGTCCCGGCCTCCAAGATGAAGAAGTCCATCGCCGACATTCTTCTCTCCGAGGGCTACATCAAGAACTATCAGGTCATTGATGACGGCACCCAGGGCATCATCCGCATCACCCTCAAGTATCTCCCCGGCAAGGAGAAGGCCATCCAGGGTCTTCGCCGTGTCAGCAAGCCCGGCCTGCGCGTGTATGCCGGCGCTGACGAGCTGCCCCGCGTCCTCAAGGGCCTGGGCATCGCCATCATCTCCACCTCCAAGGGCGTCATGACCGACAAGCAGGCTCGCAAAGAGCATGTCGGCGGCGAAGTCCTTGCGTTCGTGTGGTAAGGAGGAACAGAGTATGTCGAGAATTGGTAGAGCTCCCATCACGATTCCCGCCGGCGTGGAAGTCAGCGTCAGCGGCAGTCACATCACTGTCAAGGGACCCAAGGGCACCCTTGAGCGCGATCTCGTCCCCTCCATGAAGCTCGAGATCGAAAACGGCGTCATTCACGTCAAGCGTCCCGACGATACCAAAGAGAATCGCTCCCTGCACGGCCTGACCCGCACCCTCGTCGACAACATGGTCGTCGGCGTGACCAAGGGCTTCGAGAAGAAGCTCGAGATCAACGGCGTCGGCTACCGCGCCGCGAAGGAGGGCAAGAATCTGGTCATGAACCTGGGCTATTCGCACCAGATCATCGTCCCCGAGACCGAGGACATCCAGATCGACGTTCCCGATGCCAACCACGTCGTCATCAAGGGTATCGACAAGCAGAAGGTCGGCCAGTTTGCGGCCGAGGTTCGCGGCAAGCGTCCTCCCGAGCCCTACAAGGGCAAGGGCGTGAAGTATGACTACGAGGTCATCCGCCGCAAAGAAGGCAAGACCGGCTCTAAGTAAAGGAAGGTGTGCCTGAATGATTAAAAGACCGAATACCAAAGCGCAGCGCATGAAGCGCCACAACCGTGTGCGCGGCAAGATCTCCGGCACCGCCGAGAGACCCCGTCTCTGCGTATTCCGCAGCGAGTGCAACATTTACGCCCAGGTCATCGACGACGTCGCGGGCGTGACGCTCGCCTCCGCCTCCACCGTCGAGAAAGCCTTCGAGGGCAACGGCGGCAACTGCGAGGCCGCGAAGAAGATCGGCGCTGTCGTCGCCGAGCGCGCCCTCAAGAAGGGCATCGAAGAAGTCGTGTTCGACCGCGGCGGCTATATCTACCACGGTCGGGTCAAGGCTCTGGCTGAGGGCGCCCGCGAGGGCGGCCTGAAGTTCTAAGGAAGGGGGATAACGTACTATGGCTTACTCTAACGACAGAAACGACAGACGTGACCGCCGCAACCGCGAGGAGGCTCCCTCTGAGTTCATCGAGAAGGTCGTTTCCCTCAACCGCGTCAGCAAGACCGTCAAGGGCGGCCGCGTGGCGAAGTTCTCCGCGCTCTGCGTCGTCGGCGACGGCAAGGGCCGCGTCGGCTTCGGCATGGGCAAGGCCAACGAGGTCTCCGAGGCCATCCGCAAGGGCCTCGAGGACGCGAAGAAGAACATCGTCACCGTCACATTGAGCGGGACCACCATTCCCCACGAGGTGCTCGGCTGCTTCGGCGCCGGCCGCGTGCTCCTGAAGCCCGCCCCCGAAGGCACCGGCGTCATCGCCGGCGGCGCTGTGCGTGCGGTGGTCGAGGCCGCGGGTATCTCCAATATCCGTACCAAGTGCCTGCGCACCAACAATCCCGCGAACGTCGTCGCGGCCACGATGGAGGGCCTCAAGTCCCTGCGCGACGCCGCTCAGGTCGCCGCCGTCCGCGGCAAGACTCCTGAAGAAGTTCAGGGTTAAGGAGGGCGAAACATGGCTAATCTCAGAATCAAGCTCGTCAAGAGCCTCAACGGCAGACTCGACAGCCATATCGCGACTGCCCAGTCCCTCGGCCTGCACAAGATCGGCAACGAGACCGTGCAGCCCGACAATCCCCAGACCCGCGGCAAGATCGCCAAGATCGGCTATCTGCTGAAGGTCAGCGAAGAATAAGGAGGGGAAACGTATGTATATCCACGATCTTTCTCCCGTCGCCGGCTCCACCCACGTCGATAAGCGCAAGGGCCGGGGCCATGCCACCGGCAACGGCAAGACCGCCGGCCGCGGCCACAAGGGTCAGAAGGCCCGCAGCGGCGGCGGCGTCCGCATCGGCTTCGAGGGCGGCCAGATGCCTCTGGCGCGCCGCATCCCGAAGCGCGGCTTCAACAACATCTTTGCCAAGCCCCTGGACGGCGTGAACGTCTCCGTGCTCGAGAAGTTCGAGGACGGCGCCGTGGTCGATCAGCAGGCGCTGCTGGCCGCGGGCGTGCTGTCCAAGGTCAAGTACGGCGTGAAGTTCCTCGGCAACGGCGAGGTCACCAAGAAGCTCACGGTCAAAGCTGCTGCCTTCTCCGAGTCCGCAAAACAGAAGATCGAGGCGGCTGGCGGAAAGGCAGAGGTGGTCTAAGTGCTTCAGACTCTGAAGAACGCATGGCGCATCGAGGAGCTGAGGAAGAAGATCCTCTTCACCCTCGTCATCATCCTGCTCTACCGTATCGGCAACGCCATCCCTGTGCCCTACGTCAACGTCGACGCCCTCAAGAGCTACTTCACGCAGCTGCAGAACACCGTTCTGGGTCTGTACAACGTCATGAGCGGCGGCGCGTTCTCCACCGCGACGATCTTCGCGCTGTCCATCCAGCCCTACATCAACGCCTCCATCATCATCCAGCTCCTGTGCATCGCCATCCCGGCTCTGGAGCGGCTGAGCAAGGAGGAGGGCGAAGAGGGCCGCAAGAAGATCGCCTCCATCACCCGCTACGCCACGGTCGGCATCGGTCTGCTGATGGGCTTCGCCTACTTCATGCTGATGAAGAATAACGGGCTGCTGTCCACCGCGGTGCCCTCGAGCGGCTTCGGCGCCGTCGCCGTCGCCATCGTCGTCATCCTGACCTTCACCTCCGGCTCCGCCCTCATCATGTGGCTGGGCGAGCAGATCACCGAGCACGGGATCGGCAACGGCATCTCGATCATCCTGTTCGCGAGCATCGTCTCCCGCTTCCCGAACGATATCGTGACCTCCATCCGCAACATCATCGCGGGCGAGCTCAGCTGGTGGCTGGCTCTCCTCGTGCTGCTGATGCTCCTCGCGATCATCGTGCTGATCGTCTACGTCAACGACGCCGAGCGCCGCCTCCCGGTGCAGTACGCCAAGCGCGTCGTCGGCCGCAAGATGTACGGCGGCCAGAGCACCTTCCTGCCGATGAAGGTCAACATGTCCGGCGTCATGCCCATCATCTTCGCCCAGTCCATCGCCTCTCTGCCCGCGACCATCGCGGCGCTGATCGGCTCCAAGGGCGACAGCTGGTTCATGAAGCTGTTTGACACCACCTCCATCCCCTACGCGATCATCTACTTCCTGCTCATCCTCTTCTTCGCCTACTTCTACAGCACCATCCAGTTCAACCCCGTGGAAGTCGCCAACAACCTGAAGAAGAACGGCGGCTACATTCCGGGCTTCCGCCCCGGCAAGCCGACGAGCGAGTTCATCCAGAGAGTGCTGAACAAGATCACCCTCTTCGGCGCGATCTATCTCGGCATCATCGCCTGCGTGCCCATCCTTGTCGGGCACTTCTCGAACGCGAATGCGCTGACCGGCATCTCCCTGGGCGGCACGTCCATCATCATCGCGGTCGGCGTTGCGCTGGAGACCGTGCGCGCTCTCGAGGCGCAGATGATGATGCGCAACTACAAGGGCTTCCTGTCCTGAGAGAGAAAGGAGAAAACCATGAGACTCATTCTGTTAGGCGCCCCCGGCGCGGGCAAAGGCACCCAGGCGGAGATCCTCGCCAAGCTCATGGGGATCCCCACCATCTCCACCGGCAACATCCTGCGCGCGGCCATGAAGAACGGCACGCCCGTGGGTCTCGCCGCGAAGTCCTACGTGGACGCCGGCAAGCTCGTTCCCGATGAGGTCATCATCGGCATCATCCAGGAGCGTCTCGCCGAGCCCGACTGCGCGAAGGGCTATATCCTCGACGGCGTGCCCCGCACCATCCCCCAGGCCGAGGCCATGGAGAAGATGGGCATCGAGATCGACTGCGCCCTCTCCATCGAGGTCGAGGACGAGGTCATCGTCGAGCGCATGTCCGGCCGCCGCACCTGCAAGGATTGCAGCACCACCTTCCACATCGTCTCGAACCCCCCGAAGGTCGAGGGCGTCTGCGACAACTGCGGCGGGGAGCTGACCATCCGCAAGGACGACGCCCCCGAGACCGTCAAGGCCCGTCTCGCCACCTACCACCGCGACACCGAGCCGCTCAAGGCCTTCTATGCCGCGCGCGGCAAGCTCAAGACGGTGGACAATCAGCCCGGCGTGGAGGCCACGACCGCGGTGATCCGCGAGGCTCTGGGTATCTGAGGCATGTCCGAGGTTATCACGATCAAATCCCCCGGCGAAATCGAGCTGATGCGCCGCGCCTGCAAAATCGCGGCGGGCGCGCGTTCGGTCGGCCGCCAGGCCGTCAAGGACGGCATGACAACCAGGCAGATCAACAAGGCCGTGCATGAGTACATCGTCAAGAGCGGCGCCAAGCCGAGCACCCTCGGCTACGAGGGCTTTCCGGCGGCGTCCTGCGTCTCGGTGAATGAAGAGGTCATCCACGGCATCCCCGGCAAACGGGTCGTCCGCAACGGCGACATCGTCTGCATCGATCTCTGCGCCACCTACAGGGGCTTTGTAGGGGACTGCGCCGGCACCTATCCGGTCGGCGAGGTGAGCGAGGAGGCAAAACGCCTGATCGAAGTCACCCGCCAGGCCTTCTTTGAGGCGCTGCAGTACGCAAGACCCGGCTATCGCGTCTTCGATCTCGGCGGCGCGGTGCAGGACTACGTGGAATCCCACGGCTTTTCGGTTCTGCGCGACTATGTGGGCCACGGCATCGGCCGTGGCATGCACGAAGCGCCCGAGATCCCCAACTACCGGCCGGAGCGGCATGTCTACCGCTCGAACCCGCGGCTCGTCAAGGGCATGACCATCTGCATCGAGCCGATGGTCACCGCGGGCGGCTGGGAGGTGGAGGTCAAGCGCGACGGCTGGACGGTCGTCACCGCGGACGGCTCCCTCGGCGCACACTATGAAAACACCATCCTGATCACCGACGGGGAACCGGAGATACTCACGATGGCTGAGGATCTTTGACACTGTTATGGAGGAATGCTGCTTTGGCTAAAGACGACGTAATCGAACTCGAAGGCACGGTCGTGGAGGCTCTGCCCAACACCATGTTCCAGGTGGACATCGGCAACGGCCATATCATCCTGGCGCATATATCCGGCAAGCTCCGGATGAACTTCATCCGCATCCTGCCCGGCGACAAGGTCACGGTTCAGATGTCTCCCTATGACGTCACCCGCGGCCGCATCACCTGGCGGACGAAATAAGAAGCAACTGACCGGTTGTAGGAGGTATATACAATGAAAGTCAGACCTTCCGTGAAGCCCATGTGCGAGAAGTGCAAGATCATCAAGCGCAAGGGCAAAGTCATGGTCATCTGCGAGAACCCCAAGCACAAGCAGCGCCAGGGTTAATCGCGTAAGGGAACCTCGCCATCGTAGGGGAGGGGCTTGCCCCTCCCGCCGATACAGCGCGGGGGAACGGGTCGGGCAAGCCCGACCCCTACAGGGAATCCCCAAAAGGGGAGCCTACCCAATTATTACAGCGACAAGGCATTTGTCTCAACGACAAGAGCTTGTCCTTATATCAATTCCCGCATGGATCGGGGGCTCCCTCCGGCGGGATCAAGTCCCCGCATCCGTAAAGTGCGGAAAACTATCGAAAGGATGATATCACTATGGCACGTATAGCCGGCGTTGACCTGCCCAAGGACAAGAGAATCGAAATCGGTCTCACCTATGTCTACGGTATCGGCAGAACCAGCGCGAAGAAGATCCTGGCAGAGACCGGGATCAACCCCGACACCAGAGTCAAGAACCTCACCGACGAGGAAGAAGCGAAGCTGCGTGAGTGCATCGACCACGGCTACATCGTCGAGGGCGACCTGCGCCGCCAGACCGCGCTGGACATCAAGCGCCTGACCGAGATCGGCTGCTATCGCGGCCTGCGCCACCGCCGCGGCCTGCCCGTGCGCGGCCAGCGCTCCAAGACCAATGCCCGCACCCGCAAGGGTCCGAAACGCACCATCGCGAATAAGAAGAAGTAAGGAGGGATATGAAGTATGGCTGCCAACACCAAGAAAAAGGTCGTCAGAACGCGCCGCAGAGAGCGCAAGAACATTGAAAAGGGCCAGGTTCATATCAGCTCTTCCTTCAATAACACCATGGTGACGATCACCGACACGCAGGGCAACGCCCTGTCCTGGGCTTCCGCGGGCGGCCTCGGCTTCCGCGGCAGCAAGAAGTCCACTCCCTTTGCCGCTCAGACCGCCGCCGAGACCGCCGCCAAGGCGGCCATGGAGCACGGCCTGAAGACCGTCGAGGTCTTTGTCAAGGGTCCCGGTTCGGGCCGTGAGGCCGCGATCCGCGCTCTTCAGACCGCCGGTCTCGAAGTTACGATGATCAAGGACGTGACCCCCATCCCCCACAATGGCTGCCGTCCTCCGAAACGTCGTCGCGTATAAGGAAAAGGAGGAGACACAGTCATGGCTAAAAACAGACAGCCTATCGCGAAGCACGCGAAGGCGCTGGGCGTCAGCCCCGCCGCAATGGGCTATTTCAAGAAGGAAACCACCCGCAACACCAACACCCAGACCCGCCGGAAAAAGTCCGAGTACGCCACCCAGCTGCAGGAGAAGCAGAAGGTCAAGTTCGTCTACGGCGTGCTGGAGAAGCAGTTCCGCGGCTACTATGAGAAGGCCGTCCGCATGCCCGGCAAGGCCGGCGACAACCTCCTCATCCAGCTCGAGAACCGTCTGGACAACGTCGTCTACCGCCTCGGCTACGCCGCGACCCGCCGCGAGGCCCGTCAGATGGTCAACCACGGCCACTTCACCGTCAACGGCCGCAAGGTCAACATCCCCAGCTATCAGGTCAAGCCCGGCATGGTCATCGCCATCAAGGAGAGCAGCCGCTCCATCGAGCGCTTCAAGCTCAACCTCGAGGCCAACTCCGCTCATGTCATCCCCCGCTGGCTCGATTTTGACGCCAACAACATGATCGGCCGCGTCGTCGCCGCCCCCACGAGAGAGGACGTCGATTTCCCCGTGGAAGAGCATCTCATCGTCGAGTTGTACTCCAAGTAAAAAGAGACCCTCACCAACTGGTAAGCTGAAACACCGCGCGCGGCGCGTCCGCGCAACGAATGTAAGGAGGGTACTGCAACTATATGATCGAAATTAAAAAGCCGCGTATCGACTGCATCGAGACCCAGGCCGATCCCTCGTATGGCAAGTTCGTCATCGAGCCCCTGGAGCGCGGCTACGGAACCACACTTGGCAACTCTCTCCGCAGGGTACTCCTGTCCTCGCTTCCCGGCTCCGCTGTCACCAGCATCAAGATCGCCGGCGTGCAGCACGAGTTTTCCACGATCCCCGGCGTCAAGGAAGACGTCACCGAGATCGTCCTGAACGTCAAGAGCATCATCGCCCGCCTCAACGCGCCCGGCCCGAAGACCGTGTATATCGAGGCCGCCGGCGAGGGCGTGGTCACCGCCGGCGACATCAAGCCCGACGCCGACGTCGAAATCCTGAACCCCGAGCAGCCGATCGCGACGCTCGGCCCGGATGGGGCTTTGAACATGGAGCTCGTTCTCGACCACGGGCGCGGCTATGTGTCCGCCGAGAAGAACAAGGCCATGAGCCCCCAGGTCATCATCGGGACGATCCCCGTCGATTCCATCTACACCCCGGTTCTGAAGGTCAACTACACGGTGGAGAACACCCGTGTCGGCTATCAGACCGACTTCGACAAGCTGACGCTCGAGGTCTGGACGAACAAGACCATGTCCTCCCGCGACGCGGTCTCCCTCGGCGCGAAGATCCTCTGCGATCACTTCGTCCTCTTCACCGACCTGTCTGAGAAGACGACGATGACCAGCACGGTCGTCGAGAAGGTCGAGAAGGAGCCGAACACCGTGCTCAAGATGACCATCGAAGAGCTGGATCTGTCCGTGAGGAGCTTCAACTGCCTCAAGCGTGCGAACATCAATACTGTGGAGGATCTGGTCAGCAAGACCCAGGAGGAAATGATCAAGGTCCGCAACCTCGGCCGCAAGTCCCTGGAAGAAGTCGAGCATAAGCTGACGATGATGGGCTTGTCTCTGGCAGACGAGGACAACCAACAATAGGAGGAAAATAGTATGCCCGGAACAAGAAAGCTCGGCAAGACGACCGATCAGCGCATGGCGATGCTGCGCCAGCAGGTGACCGACCTGCTCGACAAGGGCCGCATGGAGACCACCGTCTCCCGCGCGAAGGAGATCGCTCCCCTGGCCGAGAACATGATCAGCCTCGGCAAAGCTGCCGATCTGGCTTCCTACCGCCAGATGCTCAGCTTCGTCACCCGCGAGAACGTGGCCAAGAAGGTGAAGGACGAGCTCGCGGCCAAGTATGCCGACCGCAGCGGCGGCTACACCCGCATCACCCGCC
>LXOW01431652.1_pt1 | contig 33509 bp, 32 predicted proteins | sample 1368591 | NCBI WGS metagenome assembly LXOW01 (sample SAMN04884650, study PRJNA319009) | bovine gut metagenome | isolation source: Cow rumen | host: Bos taurus | place: Italy: Legnaro (PD) | collected 2014-07-09
AAAACAGATTGGAGATTCTTGAAAATAATTCTAATAGCTCTGATAAAAAGAGAAACAAGCGGAACGACTTTGCCGGAAGAACTTTGCGACCATAAATTATCCGGCGAATTAAAAGTATTCCGTGAATGTCATATAGAACTGGACGACTGACTTTTGGTTTACATAATAAACAAAGGCACTCTAATGCTGACCGTAACCGGCACAGGCGGACATACAGATTTGTTTGAGATATGACGGATATTTTACAAATATCCTGCGGGAATTATTGTTGCATCCGCATTAATGGGCAATGTTTCCTCGGAAAGGCAGATAACCGCTCCTTGTCCGCGATTCAGTCCTATTGAATCCAATGCCTTGAAAGCCTTTATGTCCCTGCTGTCCGGATTGCTTTTCTTTTTTATTTCAACAGGGTAAAAAATGCCGTCCAATATAAAGTCTAACTTTATTTTAGACGGAATATTAAACTTCGCAGAGATGCGGAAACAAGTTCAGCATGACATATTTTTCATTCCGCAAGGCAGAAATAGCCTTTTTTGCTTGCGGCTTTTATTGTTTTTTCTCCTGTTTCCGCATTTTCGGATATTTCGCACACTGTGCCAAACTGCGGCTCCTGCCCGGCAAGTTTTGAGGCTATTTCCTTTGCTTTTGCTTTGCCGAGGTCTTTTTCTATTCCGCCTAAATAGGCGGAAATTATATGCCCGTCTTTGGTTATTATGCTGCGGGCAAATTCTATTTTATGGGAAGGAGAAACACCTTTTAACAACAAATACAGAGAAAGTTTTTTAGGGAAATGCTCCTTGTCAGGCACACAAAATCGTATAAACTTTCGTATTTCGCTGCATTCATCATTGGTTTTGCCTAAGCAAACAGAGTTTGCCACTGTTCTAGGAATTANNTCTCAAGCAGCTTTGAAAATTCAATTATTAAAGGGCTTTTTAATTGCTGTTTTTGATTCTGCAATTCAGAAACATCTTTTTTAACATAAAATTTTTTCTCTTCAGATTTTTTGCCAGCAGCTGAAGAATTATCTTTTTTTTCTTCCTGTTCAAAAGCGGCAAGCCCCTCCATAAATTCTTTTTTCAAATCCAAATCCGGTTTGCTTGGATCTACGCCTTCTATTTTATGTACAGTTTTTCCATTATAAAGGAACAAAAATCTTGGATAGCCTCCGTCATATATGCCGTTTATTTCATATTCGGAATAAGACACATAAGCATTCTTTGCTCCAAGTTTTTTCCTAAGTTCTTTACCCCAATACTGATTTGAAAAATCAGTAATAATTGTGCCATACTTATCAATAGTATTTTTTAGCTCTTCGTACTGTTCTATGACTTTTATTGCATCTAAAGAATAATGGCAGCCTTCGCTGACGAGCATAACGATATGCTTGCCCTTGTCAAGGCCGGAATATTTAACCTCCGCAGTTTTGCCGTCGGCAGACATTTCAAGCACGCGCCAGCCTTTTTTGCCCATGCCGCTGCCATAAGATATGCGTTCCGGCATTGGATAATAATCAAAATCGGGATAATCAGCCTTAAATGAATAGGCCTTGTCCCACATTCCTTTTGACATAAATCTTAAATGAATCCAGGAGGCCCAGCTGTCCAGCTCGTGTAAGTATTCAGGCTTTTCAGCTGACCTTTTTTCAAGCTCATGGAAAAGGTTTTCAAGCCAGAAAATGCTATTTACGCTTTTAAGTTTTGATATTGCGGAATTAAGATAAAACAGTTCTTCGTATGTGTATTTTGATATTTTTTCCGGGGAAAAGTCCTCATCCTTAAATGTGTCTGCGTATCTTTCATAAAACTCTTTATACCCGCCAGAAGGAGCTGTGCGTCTAAAGAAAACTTCAGCTTCCGTTTCAGAATCTTCAATCAGAGCCGCAGCAGCAATCTGCCCTGCGTTCCTTTCCGGCCTGTTAAATGCAGAACAGGCGTACAATAATATCAAAACCGGGAATATAAGGCATTTTTTCATAATTTTCATAAATTTATCTGCCATAGCATGAAATTATTGCGGTATTTTCCGTCATATACTATATTCTATTCTTAAAATTGAAAAAAATCAAATGTGTTACTGAAATTTTCAAAATATTTTGCCAAATATTCCCAATCTATTTGCATTTTGTAATCATATTTATTATAATATCATTACAAATAAAGTAATTTGTATTACAAAGGAGAACATTATGGGTACATTGCAGGTGAGACTTGATGATGAGCTGAAACAGAAAGCTGACAATCTGTTTCTAAGTCTAGGACTTGACACCCCCACCGCCGTAAGGATATTTCTTAAAGCATCCTTGGAGCATAATGGAATACCATTCAGCGTAGTCCATGGACGACCTAAAAGAGACCTGATGCAGGCCACAGATGATGCCAGTACCGGCAAGAATCTTCATGGCCCATATAACGATGCGGAATCCGCTGTCAGGGCAATGCTGGAAGATTAAGATGTACAGGATTTATTTCACCAGCAAAATGAAAAAGGATGTCAGAAGGATGCAGAAAAGGGGTAAAGATCTGCAAAAACTGTCAAATATCCTGTCAATTCTTGCAAGCGGCAAAAAACTGCCTGAAAAATTCTGCGACCACAAGCTGTCAGGAACATTAAAGGGATTTAGGGAATGTCATATTGAGCCGGATTGGCTATTGGTCTATATGATTAATGACAACGCACTTGTGCTTACAGCAACTGGCACAGGCAGCCATGCCGATTTGTTTGATATGTAATTCCATTATTCCGCAAGGCAGAAATAGCCTTTTTTGTCTACGGATTTTACAGTTCTTTCTCCGGTTTCGGGATTTTCCGTTATTTCGCAGGTGGAATCATATTGCGGTTTTTTGCCGGAAAGCATTTCCGCAAACTGTCTTGCCTTTTCCGTGCCTGCCGCCTGTTCCAAACCACCTATATATGCGGAAATGACATGTCCGTTCCGGGTCTTTATGCTTTTGGCAAACCCAATGCGGCCTTCCGGGGACAGGCCTTCAAGAATGTCCGTCATTTTAAGATTTGCGTATGCCTCTGGTCCTACACCAAGCATGGGCTTGCAGAAATCCATTTCCCTTGCAATCCTGTCATAATCTTCTGGCGAATATTGTTGCGCTATGCCGGAAAAATTGCCAGCCGCAAGGCATCCCTTGTAAATTTCCGCACGGTTTATGAACTTCAATGCCTGCCATGGCTGGGCCCTTTCAAGCACCTTTCCATAATCAAGGTAAAACGGCGCCTTGGGATGGGCAAGCCTTTCAAATTCTTCCTGCGGAATGTCCTTTTCTTCCGGCATTTTAAGCTGCGGAAGCGGTTTCTTTTCAATGCCAGAAAAACGACCCGCCCCATTCTCGCCATACAATGCGACAAGGCCTTTCCTGAAATGCTGTCCAAGATAGCCTGTCTCATCTCCTTTTTTTATTCCTGTAAATGAATATACTATGTTTCCGTCTTTCAGGAAATAAAATGTCGGGGATTCCGGCCTGTCAAGAACTGCCATGTCATCGTGGGAAAACCTTGAATAAATCCTTTCCATTGGGAATACTTCAAGCCAAAGCTGCTGCCATTGTCTGCTGAAACCGTCTGCGACAATCGTTCCCAGTTCAAAAAACACCCTTCTCAGCCATACTGATTGCGATATTTCACCAACAGATCCGAATGCGCCAATGCCCCAGTATCCTGTCACAACGATATGCTCACCCTTGTCCAAATCTGTATCAACAATGGCAAGCGTGTTTCCGCCGTCCTTCAATGCGTATGCCCGCCATCCTTTTCTGCCACCGGACTGATCCTCCAGTTTTTCCGGCAGGGAAATTGAATGTGCCTTGCTGTATTTTTCACGCAGGGCGTATGCCTTTTGTGGCAATCCCGCATCCATATAGGATTGTTGAAGAATATGCAAATACCAGCTTATGCGGTCAATGTCCGGAAGTCGGGAGGCTTTTTCTTCCAATGTCTTTTCAAACAATTCAAGATGTTCTGGATTTTTTGCGTAGGAAAGCATATCCAGCATATAGTCTATATCGCTTTCCGAATATTTATGCAACTTTGTGAAATCGCCATTTTTAAGATTTTCGGCATAATTTGCGAATTTTTCCCTTGATGAGAAATCAACATTCTGGGCGGAATCAAATGCGAACCTTTCTGCGATTTGTGCTGACTTGTTGGCATTACAGGAACAAAGGACAAAAGCCGCAAAAACAATCAGAAAACAGTGTTTTTTAGCAAAATCTAGCAAATTTTTTATAATTTTCATCATTTTTCCGCCTTTTTTGTTCATTTTCAAGCATTTTTTGAACAAATCAGTTTTGTTTTATATTGAAACGACAGCGATCCAAGATGTCATCCTTGGGCAAATTGTAATCAAAATCCTCGGAATCGCGGCATAAATGCCTGCCGGAGCTGTAAGGATAATCGCTTACATGGCGGACAATATTGTACATTCTGTCCGTTAACGTATATGACCTTACTGACCTTGAAGGAACTGACCAGGATGCGACATTTCCCATGTTGAATACAATGCCCCGTATCAGAAAACGCCTTTCTGCCAGCGTGAACGGTTTCAAATTGTCCTTCATTCTCTGCGGAAATTTGCCTGCCGGAGAACAGTCCTGCCCTTTTTCCTGTTGCCTGATCAGCTTCAGAATATTGTTCACGGTTGTATTTGAGGAATACTTTCGCAGTATTTCCTTGTCCGCACAGTAAAGTATGCCGTGATCCACAACAAGACTGTCCGCCAACACATTTATCTCATTTTCAGGAATTATCCCTTTCAGACCGTCCATTGAAAAAAGGAAACTGTACGGAATCTCATTGTATTCTGGGTATTTTGTATTTTTTTCCGCAGAAATTTCATCAGAATGTGAAAAATCNNAAATAGCAAAAATCATGCAAAATCGTACAAAAAATCTAAAAAAATGGCTAATTTTAACGTTTTTCATAATAAGATTGTATCAAAAAAAAAAGGAAATAAAGGCAAAATATGAAAAATTTTTTGTTGAAATTTCCAATTAAGGTAAAATATATTAATATCAGCATCGCAATAGGAATTTCAAAATGAGCAAAATTAAAAACTGGATCAGACAGGAACGCGAGGAAATGTCAGTTCTTCTTATGAACATTCCCGCAATAACGATGTCATTGTTTGTCGTAAGCGTCATAACAATGAATATTCTTGCAAACAAGACCCTGGTACAATACAAATGGCTGGCCCTGGACGGGGGATTTCTTGTATCGTGGCTGTCCTTCATGTGCATGGATATATCCACAAAGCATTTCGGACCAAAGGCAGCCACAAGAATGTCAATAGTGGCGGCAGGAATAAACCTGCTGGTATGCCTTATTTTCTACATCGCGGCGGCGATACCTTCAAATGCGGCAGATTATACGGAATTCAACCGGATAATAGGCGGAACATGGTTCATACTGCTGGGCAGCACAATCGCGTTTCTGTCCTCTGCGGCGATAAATAATAAGATCAACTGGATGATAGGTAGAAAATTCAAGAACAATCCTGACGGAAAACTGGCTTTTGCCACTGCGAGCTATATTTCCACTTTCATAGGACAGTTCATAGACAATCTGATTTTTGCCGTAATAGTATTTATGTATTTTGCCCCAATATACTGGGACGGCTTCTGCTGGACTTTTCCGCAATGTGCGGTATGTTCCCTTATCGGGGCATTTATGGAGCTTTTAATGGAGATTATTTTCTCTCCGATAGGCTACAAAATAGTACAAAACTGGAAAAGGCACGGCGTAGGAAGGGAATATATTGAGAAATATCTCAAAAATTAGCAATTAGCAGTGAGAAATGAGCAATTGAGGAAGTTCCTTACGTCGTCATTGCGAACGGTAGTGAAGCAATCTGATTCAGGAACTCTGTTTTTTCATAAAACTAAAGATTGCTTCGTCGCTAATGCTCCTCGCAATGACGTGTGGCATAGTAGTAATACTAATTTTGATTGACAGTTGAGGAAATTTTCAATTAAGTAAAGAAAACAAATATGAAAATACTTATAACAGGAACATCGGGCGGAATAGGCGGAGCAATCGCACACAAATTCCTTGAAGAGGGACATTCCGTAGTAGGAATAGACCGCAAGGAGGCCGCGATAAGGCATGAAAAATACTCGCATATCGTGGCAGATGTGCGTGATTACAGCAAATTGCCGGAAATTCCCGACGTGGAAATACTGGTAAACTGTGCCGGAGTGCAGGGCAAGGACGAGATAGACATAAACCTAAAGTCCCTGATAGGCATGACGGAAAGATTCGGCGTAAGGCCGGGAATAAGATCCATACTGCATATAGGCAGCGCGTCCGGGGAAACAGGGGCGGAATTTCCGGAATACTGTGCAAGCAAGGGCGGAATATTCTCGTATACAAAGAACGTTGCCATGAGAATTGCCCAATACGGAGCGACCTGCAACAGTCTTAATCCCGGCGGCGTCAGGACGCATTTGAACGACCTAGTTATGAATGACCCAGAACTCTGGAACAGGATTATGGACGAAACGCCTCTCAAACGCTGGGCCGAGCCGGAGGAAATTGCCGAATGGGTGTATTTCCTTACGGTCACAAACCGTTTCTGCACAGGACAGAACATAGTCGTGGACGGCGGAGAATCCATACTGCGGCGTTTCGTGTGGCCGGAGTAAACACGGAAAAAGGCACTTTTTTCCGTGTTTACAATTAGCAATTAGCAGTGAGCAATTAGCAATTGAGGAATTTTTTATGAAAACACTGATTGATCGTAGCAAATGGGATAGGGAAGAAGTCTTTTCCTATTTTCTGAATTATGAAAACCCATTCTTTACATTAAGTGCGGACATTGAAGTGTCCGGGGCGTACAGACAGGCCAAGGAACAGGGAGAAAGTTTTTTCATTCTGTCCCTGCACAGGATTATGACGGCCTTACATTCCATTGAGAACCTGCGGTACAGGCTGGATGGCGAAAAAGTATATCTTTACGACAAAGTCCAAGTCGGGCCGACCATAGGCAGGCCGGATGGCAGCTTTGGATTTTCGTATATGGAATATTTTGAGGATTATACGCAGTTCCGTGATAATGCCAAGGCCGTGATTGAAAGGGTCAGAAACATGAAGGGTCTGAATGTTGCCCCGGACAATTACAGGCCGGACATGTGCTATTTTACCACAGTTCCGTGGATCTCGCTTACGCAGATCATTCAGCCTCGTCTTGGCGGCAATGGAATAGGCGCTCCCTGCGTTGCCACTTCAAAATTAAAACATTTGAACGGAAAAGTCATTATGCCGATATCCATAACCGCACATCACAGTCTTGCAGACGGAAAGCACGGAGCGGATTTTCTGCTTAAGGCGGAAGAACTAATGAAATGAGTAGTTAGAAATGAGCAATTAGCAATTGTGGAAATTCCTTATATCGTCATGCTGAACTTGTTTCAGCATCTCTATTGAGATTCCCGCCAACAACCTGCGGGAATGACGAAGTAACCGATTGGTAACAAGGTTACCGATCGGTTACTTGTTGAAATCCCTGGTAGACAAATTTATTAAAATCTATAGGTTTCCAGAAATTCCCTGTCGGAAGGACAGAAATCGTATTGGGGCAGCTCCTCGGAGGCTGCCCATCTTATTTCAGCATGTTCCTTCCGGGTGAGTATTCCGCCGGTTATTTCAGCCACGAAAAAATTAAGCCGCAATGTGCGTTCCGGCGTATCAACCACTGTCTGATGAAGCAGTTTGCCGACAGAGATTTCAATTGCAAGCTCCTCCATGCACTCCCTGGCAAGAGCCTGTTCCATTGTCTCGCCTTTTTCAGGCTTTCCGCCGGGAAATTCCCATAGCAGGGCGCATTGCTTGCCTTCCGGCCTTCTGCATATCAGCACCTTTCCGTCCTGTCTTATAACCGCTGCGACTACTTCTGTCATAACATTCTCCATAAGACAGTTTATCATTATTGCCTTGCTTTATAAAGCATTGCCAAATTAATATAATAAATCTATGGGGATTTCCCCTTTATGAGGATGACATGGCAGAAAAAAAACAGGCGGACAACAAAGTAATATACTCAATGGTAGGCGTAAGCAAGTTCTTTGGAAAGAAACAGGTTCTGAAGGACATTTACCTTTCCTATTTCTATGGTGCGAAGATAGGCGTTCTCGGACTTAACGGTGCTGGAAAAAGCTCCCTGCTCAAAATACTGGCAGGCAAGGACAAGGATTTTCAGGGCGAGACAGTCCTTTCTCCCGGTTATACGGTAGGACTTCTTGACCAGGAGCCGCAGCTTGACCCGGAAAAGACCGTCAGGCAGATTGCCGAGGAGGGTTTGCCGGAGGAAATGGCCGCACTAAGGGAGTTCAACGAGATAAGCGACAAGCTGGCAGAACCAATGTCGCCGGAAGAAATGGAAAAACTCATTGACAGGCAGGCCAAGGCCCAGGAAAAGATTGACGCTCTTGACGCATGGGATATAGATTCCCGTCTGGAACTTGCCATGGACGCATTGGGATGCCCGCCGCCGGATACTCCGATCAAGAACATTTCCGGCGGTGAGAAACGCCGTGTAGCATTGTGCCGTCTGCTTCTGCAGGAGCCGGACATTCTGCTTTTGGACGAGCCTACGAACCATCTTGATGCGGAGGCCGTGGCATGGCTGGAGCAGCATCTGCGTCAGTACAAGGGAACTGTGATTGCCGTCACGCATGACAGGTATTTCCTTGACAATGTCGCAGGCTGGATTCTGGAGCTTGACAGAGGACACGGCATACCGTGGAAAGGCAATTACTCCTCATGGCTGAAACAGAAGGAGGAGCGTCTGCGTGTAGAGGAAAAGAGCGAAAGCGATCGTCAGAGAACGCTCAAAAGGGAGCTTGAATGGATAAGGATGAGTCCCCGTGCGAGACAGGCAAAAAGCAAGGCCAGGATCACCGCCTACGAGAACCTTCTTGAACAGGAAACGGAAAAACTGGCAAATGACCTTGAAATATACATTCCGCCGGGCCCACGACTGGGAAACCTTGTAATAGAGGCAAAACACGTGACAAAGTCATTCGGCGACAAGGTATTGGTTGAGGATATGAATTTCTCACTTCCCGCAGGCGGAATTGTCGGCGTGATTGGTCCAAACGGTGCCGGAAAGACAACCCTTTTCAAAATGATAACCGGCGAGGAAAAGCCGGATTCCGGCGAGTTCAAGGTAGGACCAAGCGTAAAGTTATGCTATTCTGACCAGCATCGCTCGTCGTTAACCCCCGGAAAGAATGTTTGGGAAGTCATTTCCGGCGGACTTGACATTGTAAAACTGGGCAAGACGGAAGTCAATTCCCGTGCCTATGTGGCAAGATTCAATTTCACCGGACAGGATCAGCAGAAACTTGTTGACAATCTTTCCGGCGGAGAGCGAAACCGTGTTCATCTTGCCGTCATGCTCAAAGAGGGTGGTAACGTCCTATTGCTAGACGAGCCAACCAATGATCTGGACGTCAACACGATGCGTGCTTTGGAAGAGGCCTTGGAAAACTTCGGCGGCTGTGCGGTGGTGATAAGCCATGACCGCTGGTTCCTTGACAGGATTGCCACGCACATACTGGCATTTGAGGGTGAGAGCAAGGTCGCATGGTTTGAAGGCAATTTCTCCGAATACGAGGCAGCCCGGCTTGAAAAGCTCGGACGCAAGGAAATCACGCCTCATCGCATACAGTACAAAAAGCTAACAAGGCCGTGAACAGTTATGGAAACGCAGGAAAAATGTCTTTTCCTGCGTTTCCAATTAGCAGTTAGTAATGAGTAATTGTGGAAAAGATATTTGCTTTTTTGAAAAAATACCGCCTTTATATTTTAATCCTGCTCGCACTGATAGCACAGCAGGTCTTTTTTATTGCCAAATTTCCTCCAGTATATGAAATAGATACGCCGTCCTACTACGAGCCTGCACAACATTTTATTGAAACAGGAACGCTTTTCTCAGGTCGGAGAATGCCAGGATATCCCCTTGCCATTGCTGCCGCCATAAGGTTGTGTCCGAACAATCCGGATATGCTCATAATAACTGTTCAGCATATTATGGGTATTCTTATTTGGATCGCGTCGCTGTTTATACTCTCAAACAGACGGCAGAGAATTCTCTTTTCATTGTTCTGGTTTGCGGATTTGCTTTTCAACAGCTATCAGCATTGCATTCTTACAGATGCCCCGATGGCCTTTTTTGTCTTTATGTCGGCGGCGGCATTGTTTTTGCCTAGATACAGTGGAACAGCCTTTCTGATTTCAGGATTGTGCGTTTCCCTGGCTTTTCTTATGAAGCCGGTCATGTATCTTTTCTTCCTGTTCGCATTGCCTATATTTTATTTTTCCGCTGATACCTGGAAGGAAAGACTGCGAAAATACGGACTTTTCATTCTTTTTCCCGTCCTGACGATTAATGCGGTGTGTCTGAACAATTACCGTCTGACAGGAAAGTATGTGTTTATGCCATATTCCGCAAGCTATTACATAGAATATGTGATAAATTTCAATGAGATTCCTGAAAATTCACGCACAAAAGGCATTATAGACTGGGATTCTTATCATCGTCCAATGGATAATGAGCAGAAAATGGCCGCAGCGTCGGAAGTGGTTGACAAGCTGTCAGCTTCCGGCTTTTCCATATCCGAGGCGGATTCGGAACTGAAAAAAATAGCATTATACAGTGCCATACGCCATCCTTTGCTTTTTTTGCGGAAAATGGGTATTGAAACCGCTCATTTCTATCTTAACGCCCATAATCATTATGTTAAGCATTTTTACAAGGGAAGAATGCCATTCAGCATGGGTATGGCGATAAGGGAAGGCGATTATATTGGTGCGGCAAAGAAAATGCTTTTCAGCCTTCACTTCATGTATTGGCTGCTTTTCCTTTTGTTCCTGTACAGCATATACGTTTATATCAGAAAAAGCAGATATGTACTGCGACATGGTGGATTTAAGATGTTTTTTGACAAGGCAGGTGCGGATTTCTTTTCGCTTTATTTATTCTGGCTTATAATATATATCACCTTTGTGACGGTGATCGTATGCCAGGGAGATGCAAGATACAGGACCGCCGTGCAGCCGTTTATGGCATTATTCGCGGTCAGGGTCATTGACAGGCTTCTATACGGAATGAAAGGAAACAGGACAAATCAGGCAGGACAGGAGGATTTATGACAGATACGGAAAACAAAAACAATGGGAATAATGAGGAAATCTCTTTTTTCGGCGAGATATTAAGGCATATATGCGACAATCTGAATCCGGAATCTCTTGCGGAGATTTTCAATGCCCTTTTTCCACACGTCAAGGACAAGGATTCCACCGCGTCGGACATTCCTTTTGCGGAGATTGATCCATTTACATTTATTGCCTGTATGAATTCCGGCAGCGACGATGAACGCCGTCATTCCTGTGAGAGTGTCGCCCGTCGTTTTTCCATAAAGTCCCCTGTTCCCAGAGATTTTGCAGAATTGCCGTTTTTCAATCCGTTCAAAAGCCGATTCATTCCCTATTCCTACAATGGTGCGAAAGAGGCCGTAGGCAGGATATGGTCCTTTTCAAAGGAACTGGTTTCCGGCGAGGAGATAAAGCCTGAATCCTTTAATGCCGTCTGTATGCTTTCCTATGCCGGAATTATCAAGGTAAGCCAGATCCTGTATCTGTGCTATCCTGAAAAATACTATCTGCTAGACAGAAAGACCAGCAGGTTTATTGGTTTTGAGCGTGAAGACAGTTATGAGAATTTTGCAAAATTCCAAACCGCCGCCAAAGAGGCCTGCGGCGGTGAGTCTCCTCGTAAATTCGCAATGATGGCCGCCGGTGGCATTATGGCCACATCGCCTATATCTACGTCGGGAATGACAGAGACAATTCCTGTCGGTATTGCAAATGTTGAAAAAAAGGGAATGGGCAAACCTTCTGCCACATCCGCCGCCAGGGCGGCATTGTCCGCCATGCCGCAGGATTTGAAGTTTCCCCTGAACCAGATACTGTTCGGTCCAGCCGGAACGGGAAAGACCTATTCCGCAATAATAAGGGCAATGGAAATAGCGGACTGCCGCAGATATGGCAATCTTACGCCGGAAAGGTACGCCCTTCTTAAAAAACGGTTTGACCAGCTCCGTCGGGCAGGCCGCATAGAGATGGTGACATTCCATTCAAACTATTCATATCAGGAATTTGTCGAGGGAATAAAGCCAAATACCGAGAACCGCGACCAGCTTACATATACAAAGGAAAACGGAATATTCAAAATGCTTGTAAATGTTGCCAAGGCGGAGCAGTTAAAGACTAGCGGCGGTGGGAAAATAGATCTTACTACGGCAAGGGTGTTCAAGCTGTCCCTGCGGAACACTTCAAACCCGGAAGACGGAGACATTTACGAATATTGTCTTGAACACGACGTGATAACCATGGGATATGGCGGCGACATAGATCTAAGCTGCGTTGTGAGCCGCAATGACATTAGGGAAATATTGGAAAACAGCAATGCTTTCAAGGAAAAAAGGTTTACTGGCAAGGCCATTGAGATTTTCAAGCTGCTTATGCGTGAGGGAGACATTGTCCTTATATCAAACGGCAATGACAATGTGCGTGCCATAGCACAGATAACAGGTGATTATGAGTTTGACGAGAATACCGTACTCAATTATTGCCATTTCCGTCCAGTGAGATGGCTTTATCACGGTGGCAACATTCCCGTGGAAAAACTGCTGATCAGCAACAAGCTGCCTCGTCAGCCCATTTATTCATTCTGCAATGTCAGGAAGGAAGGATTTGCGGATTACAACGAGAACATCAACACGCAGTATCTTGGTCAGCTTTTAAGCGGACTTTCCAGCATGAGGCCCAAGAACTATGTGCTTATCATAGACGAGATAAACAGGGGAGATATTGCCAAAATCTTCGGCGAGATTACATCTCTTTTGGACGATGACAAGCGTCTTGGCGCACAGAATGAGCTTACCGTCAAGCTGCCGTATACGAAGGAACTGTTCGGCATACCAAAAAACCTACATATAATAGGAACAATGAGCGTGGCGGACAGACAGTCGCATCCGATAGATTTCACCCTGCGACGCAGATTCAGCTTTATTGAGCTTCCGCCGAGACCGGAACTTGTACCAGAGGAAATACGCGATGTATATGTGCTGCTTAACAAGCGTATAAATGCCCTGCTCGGTGGAGACTATCTTATAGGACATGGGTATTTTATGAATCCCAACCGCTCAGCGGAAGATACATGGCATACCTCGGTAATACCGCTCATAGGCGAATACTGCCGTGGGAAATGGGATCTCTTGGAACAGCTTCTTGGCCCTGCACAAAGTGAGACCGAGGCTGCAAAGTCTGGCGGAAAATACAAGTCCTTCATAAAGGAATATACGACAAAGGAACTTAACATCAAGGGAAAGGGCGGATACTGCTATGGATTCGCCGAGCAGGATGAATGTGATTTCAAGGCCGCCTTGGAAAACCTTAGAAAGGGAACGAGGGGAAAATAAAAACCCTGGACTTTCGTCCAGGGTTTCAACCGGGGTCAACGGGATTCGAACCCGCGATCTCCGCCTTGACAGGGCGGCGTGTTAACCAGGCTACACCATAACCCCTTTGGTTATCACATAAATATTATAGCATAATATGCCGCGAAAAGGCAAATTATTTGCATTCTGACTTTTTTTCGTATTTCTCCAGAAAGCGGAATTCTTCCTTTATCAGTTTTTCAAGGCCTTCCCTCATGCCTGTTTCCGGCTGCCAGCCGTATTTTTCCCTGGCATGGGCATTGTCGCAAAGTGAGAACTTGTTTATCTCATGGCTTAGTATATCGTCCTTGATTGTATACGCTCCATGGAAAAGACCGGGATATTTTTCCCAGTAGTGTCGGTCATCGGCGTATACGGCGGGAATGTGTTTCCCGGTTATTTCCTGTGCCAGCTGATATATCTCATTGACGGAATAGCTTGCATTGCCAGAGGCATTGACGGCATCAAAACCTGTTCCTTTCCGCACGGCGGTTAACAGTTTTACCAGATCCTCAACATAAACATAGTCGCGCCTCTGTGTTCCGTCGGAATGGAATACCGGGGTTCTGCCGTAATACAGCTCTTTTACAAGATATGGAACAAATGGCGGCTGTTTACGCAGACAGTCCGCATGTGGGCCGTAAACATTTGCGAAACGCACGCAAACGACGCTCATTCCATAAGTATCGCAATAGGACTGTGCGAAACGCTCCGCGGCAAATTTCGTATTCGGGTAAATAAGCGTTGGCGGCGGAAAACTGTCTTCCCTGACCGGAAATTCCGTCGCATTTTCGTATATCGCATTGGTGCTGGCCTGTATGATCTTTTTCACGCCGTAAATGCGGGCATTTTCAAGAATATTCACAAAACCGTTCACATTTACGTCTATGGCTTCCTGCGGATTAAGCTGGCAGTCCGGCAGAGGGGCTATTCCGGCGATATTGTAAACATAGTCAATGTCTCCGGCCTGCATTATGGATTTTATGCCGTTCCTGTCCCGTATGTCCATTCTTATGACTTCCTTTGTGAAGTCATGCTCTTCAAATACGAGATTGTCCTCTTTTCCGTAGGAAAAATTGTCAATTAGGACAAGCTCCGCACCGTCCTTACGCAACATTCTTGCCAGCCATGAGCCTATAAATCCGGCTGCTCCTGTTATCAATGCCTTCATAAAACCTTTTCTCCTTTGAGAATCTTCATTGTATCAGAAAAAATAAGTTTTGCCTGCCTTATTTTGGCCGGAATACCGCCGTCCCACGAGGACTTGCCTTTTTTACGTTGGCCCAGCATGACATCAAATCTTCTTATGGCGGATTTTTTCCTTATGGCCAGAAGATAGACATAAAGTTCCAGTGAAAAATCGTTCGGCATTGCGTCAATGTCCTCTCCGTCGAGTATTTTCCTGCTGAACAGGACGGGAATGGCTCCAATGTCGTTGATTTTTGCCCGGAAAAGGATTGTGCTTAAGGCGGACTGTCCCGCAGTGAAGAAGTTGTCAATAAGGCCACGCCCATGCCGTCTGCCTTTCAGGAACAGAGGTCTGTTGTCCTTATTCTGCAATGCGGTATCAAAAAATGGAACAAGTGCTTCCGGCGGTATCTGCATATCGGCATGAATCCAGCCTATATATTCGCCGGAAGCAGCCTTTATTCCCTGCTGAATGCCGTAACCGTAGCCCCTGTTCTGCTCTATGTAGACAGTTTTTATGCCTTTGTATCTTCCTTCAATTTTTGTCTTGAAATACTCCGCACTTCCGTCGGAAGAGCCGTTTTCCACAAGCACATATTCAATGTCATAACTGTCCTGAAGCGGCCTTATCCTGCCTATAAGTGACGGCAGTGTGTCTTTCTCATTGTAGCACGGTATTATTATCGAGAATTTCGGCATTTTTTATGAATCAAGGGGGATCAGTATCTTGACACAATTTCCGCCTTGGGTATTGTTGTTTCAGACTTGTCGCCGGAAAGGAACTCGGAAACCTTGTCCAGCTTTGTCTTGTATTTGTATGTTCCTGTGAATTTTGCACATTTCTTTTCCGGCAGGGAGAATGTCAGAGCGTCGTAAATTATGTCAACTTCTATTTTGCTTGTCTGACTTTTCTTCATATAAACATATTGTGCCTTTGGAATGACGCAGACCTTTTCAGGCAGCATTGTGCTACATTCCGCCGCGATTATATAGTCATCGCCGATTTCCATTACCTTGAATTTTCGTATGGGGGAACAGTATTTTTTCTGTGTTTTTCCGTCAGATTCGGAAATTGCTGATTTTGTTGCTTCCGTCGTGGCAGATTTGTCTGCCACCTGTACTGCCGCATCACGCACGGTGTCCTTGTATTCAGATTTTTGATTCTGCCTTACATGTTGCGTGCATGCACACAATGTCATTGCCATAACAACCGTAAAAAACGTTTTTTTCATAACTATATTTTATATTATTTGCCGCCATTTATTTACAAAAAACGCTGAAAATGATTTTTCAGCGTTAATCATAATATTCTTAAAAAAAGGATTTTCCACAATTACTCATTGCTAATTGCTAACTACTAAGGAAACGCAGATAAAGCCTACTATCCGTCATTCCCGCAGGTTGTTGGCGGGAATCTCTACAGTATTTACGACGAAATGTCCGACTACTAATTTCGGACATGACGTAGTGTTTTTCAAAAATCATTACTTTTTCTGCGTTTCCCTAATTTTTTATTCCGCCAATGCTTTTAGGATTTCCTCGGCGTAGGATTTTGCGGCTGCCGGGCCGTTTGCGGTTATTATTTTGCCGTCATGCTCTACAGCTGCACCGGCATATATTGCCCCGCAGGATTTGAAATCCGGAATGTTTCCCTGCTCCGCATCTGTCCATACTGTGGCCCTGCGGCCTTTGAGCAGTCCAGCATGGGCAAGAATCATCGGGGATATGCAGATTGCCCCTATAAGTTTCCCTTCTGCGGCGGCTTTTTTGAAAATTGAGCGTACTTCGTCATTGTCAAGCTCCGGCAAAGCTCCAGGTCCGCCGACAAGCATGAATGCGTCATAATCCTCGTCTTTGATGTCTGAAACAAGGCTGTCCGTCTGTGCCTTGCCGCCGAGTTTGCCTGTCGCCATGCCTATTCTTGTTGAAAACGTTGTAATCTTATGCCCTGCGGCCTCCAAAATTTCCTTGGGAACAAAATATTCCTCGTCTCTGAATCCTTTGAATGCTATGAACATTGCGATTTTTTTCATTTTTTCTCCTTTTTAAAAACGTGTCAAAATAGGTAATATTTCCTCATAATTCCTTATTTTTGTATTATACGAAATTTTGCTTGTCAGACCGGAAATAAAAAATCGCTCCGGACTAATGACGGGACGATTTTTTTGGATCAATATAAAAAAATTAATCTTTTTTTGAAAAAAACTCAACAACTACTAATTTCTAACTTGAAATTTCTCTATTGGTGAGATGCTGAAACAAGTTCAGCATGACGACGAAATAGGAATTTCCACAATTGCTAATTTCTAATTGCTCATTGCTAATTGGAAATGCTGCCGTAAAACTGCAACATTCCCTTTACATTGTCGCCGGCTGCCGGAACATAGCCGCCAAGGGCGTTTTCTCCGGCATAAAGATAAACAGTCAATTCCTCGTCCTCGGATGGGAAGAATGTCGTCTTAATTCTGTATGTTTTCTTTCCGAAGAAAAGCATTTCCTTTACCTCGTCTATATTTGCGGCAAATTCAAAAAGATCATCGCATGACGTGGGGAACAGCATTGTCATTTTGTCTGTATGTATTTCAACATAAGGAAAGTCCTTTTTGCTTTTTCCGGAATTGTCCTGCAAAAAACGGTTCAGGGCAACCTCGTACACAGCCCCTTCTGATATTTTTAGCGGAGGCGTGTCGTTTTTCTCTATTCCGAATCCGAGTGCGGATATTTCCACCTTTATCGGTTCATTGCCTTTTGCCAGAACGCCTTCGTATTTTTCCCTGTCCCTTGCAAAGAAATTGTCGTAATACACAAAATCCTGTCCCATGCCTTTTTCAGGGCAGGCCCTTACATATCCGAATGTCTCATCTTCGCCGGGAATAATTTCTTTGGGATATATTTTATTTGTGTAGCCGGGCAGCACAGGCATAAAACGGCAGAGGGACCATTCCCTGCTGTTTTCATCGCCGTCGGTTTCGCATATCGTTGCCATGCGTATCGCTTCGGAGTTTCCATCCTGCTCCGGCGTAATGCCGTATCTGCGGTATTTGCCGCATATCTTTTTTATGCAAAGGGTATTGTCGCCGCTTATTGCCTTTTCCAGATGTCCGCCGAATTCCTCCGCTTCTTTTTCAAGGTCATAGAAACTCTGCCATATTTCCCAATGATCAAGAAAATCATGTTCTTTTTTCATTTTTCCTCCGTATATTTTAACCTATATCCATTTGCATAATTGTTCTCATTAAACTTGCACAAGTTTCTTTTGGCAAAGAAAGAATTGCGTCAACATATTCCATAGAAATAATACATTTTTCATTTTCACTTAGAGATTTATCCTGTTGCAAATATCTAAGAAGATTATTTGGATTGTACCCTTTTTTTGTGTAATAATTAACAACTTGTTTAAATGTTTGTTTTAATTCTTTTTCTCCAAGTTGTTTTGTTTTATTTCTATTTTTAAGACTGTTCTTCATTAATGTTATTTTAGCTTGTATTGTCTCCTGATTATCTTTTTCTGACAATTTTGTGTTGCATTTATTTTTTGATATATGTTTGTGTTCAGTTTTTAGCNNAATTATCCATGTTGCTTGCAAATAATCCAAGTCAGAAAGCATGATATTTCCACCTTTCCATTTTTTTATAAGATCTTTACCTCTAAGTGGATTATTGTTCCAATCTGTGTATAGAGCGTGATATATTTTTGTTCGGAAAGAAGGGTTGTTCTGACTTAAAAATGCTACTAAAGCGTTTTCTTTTTCAAAAACTTCTATACAGTAATTTATCCATGAACTTATATCTTCATTGCTTACAGTTGCTTTATATGAGTTTGGCTGCTTATGACTGTATTGAATATCCAATACTGTCCGATAGGTTATCATAGCAAACAGAATTGTTGATAATAAAATTGCAAAGTTATCTCTTGAAGGAGACTTTCTTCCTTTTCCTAAGTGGGTAAAAAAATATGGAATCAGACCGATAAGAATCCAACTTCCTATAATTGCTCCTATGATAGCCCCTATTTCATAGTATTCAAAAAAAGTATTATTGGCATTTTGAAGAAATGTAATAATAACTGCATATATTAGAGATAATATCAAAAATATTTTTTTGCTCATAATTTACCTCAAATGATTCCATAATTTTTTCATTACGATGATTTAGATTTCTTTTTGAAAAAATCATATATAAAAATAATGCATAATCCAATAATCCAGCCTATTTTGCTTGCTGTATTATTGGAAGTATTTCTTGCAGTTGAAACTGGACTAGAATCATATCTGTCATGTAGAACTATGTCATTGCCCATTAATCGGAAAAGGGCATAAACTTGGGGTATTTGTTCTTTTATATTTTTTTCTGAAAATCCCCCTGTAGCACATTGCAACGAAAATAGTGAATCCTTATAAAAAAACATATGATGGACGTTATAAGTATATATATTTAAGCCAGCTCTTTGTGTATTCATTACTTCAAACTCTGCCAATACTCCTGGGTTTCCATCATATTTTGTATGCACTATATCCATGTCTCCTATTATCTTTCCGTTTGGAAATGCAGAAGTCATAAAATTTTTCCAGTCTTCTCCAAAATCTTCTCTTGCAACATCTTCCCATTCCACAGGTGAAAAAGGCTCAGAGACAATTTTATTGATAATGAGAGTACAAATGCTTCCCTTTCCATTTTTAAAATTCTGCACAACATGAGGTCTTATTCCCTCTGTGGCTATCCAATTAGATGGATATTTTATTTCAACATTGTACCCAAAAGATTTGGGGTGTCCTTTTGAAAAGAATTTTTTTCCGTTGTCAGTATAACCTGCTATTCCTGCTATTGCAACAGAGGCGAGAGCTGGAATCAAGGAAATAATCAATAAGAATTTATTAAATTTCATTCATTTTCTTCCTTTAAGATTATGCCGTTATGGCGGCGTAGCGGGGGCTGCCCAGGACCTGACGCATGAAACCCTCCGGGGTAAGAATGCCCTCTTTCATCATGGAGAATATCCTTGGGGACATTCCGCTTACAAGGGCCGCTCCCTGCTCATTGCTCCTTACTGGCTGCTGCTCGTTGCGGCTGCACACGTTCCAGAATATTATCCTCGGCAGCTCATATCCGGCCTCCGCATATTTGCGGCGGGCATTCTCAAAGCAGGTTTCGGAAGCATTGTCCGTACATACGTCAAATTCCATATCGGAAATTATGTAGATGTCCTGTGGCAGTTCTTCTTGCGGTACCTTGTTTTTCACGGCTGTTCTAAGGACAAGTTCAAAAACCCTGCTTATGTCAGTGTTGGAACATTCATTATAGCCCATGCAGTATCTTGCCTTTTCCGTTATGTCCCGGCCTTTAATTTCCACCAGACGTGGATTTTGGGAAAACGTGATAAAGTGGTTTGCGAACGCTCCCCTGTTCCTTTCCGCAAAATAAATTCCCAAGGATATTGCGACAGAGGCCGGGCATGGCTGCAAATAGCCGTACATGGAGCCGCTGCCGTCAATTACGGCAATGGTATTTCTTCCGCCGGCAAAGTTTTCCAGCTCATTCCAGGAAGTATCCATGGCAAGTCTTTCTTCTTCTGAAAGTTTCGCCTGATATGCAAAAAGAGGGGATATTATGTCATAGGGGTACAGTGTGCCGACATTTATTTTTTCCTCGCCGCTGCGAACCTTCTCCATAAAGGAGGAATATCTTTCGCCGTCATTCCTTATGAAGGCCTTGCGGTATTTGAACATAGCCCTGGACGGCACGGCGGAGTATTCAAAGGAATAATCCTTTGTGCGGAGATTGTTTTCCACTATCTTTATCTGTTTCCTTAATGCGGAAAGTTTTTTGCGGTATTCCGCAGCGTTCATGCCGAGGCTTCTCGCAATGGAAAGCCCCAATGCCCTTGCCCTGCCGGAGCTTGTGTTTACGGATGGCAGCCATTTTGCCAGCAGGGACGGATTTCTCCCCTCTTCCATGGCCTTGACATCTTTCTGCAGCTGCTCCTTTATCACGGAAAATGCCTCGTTCCAGCATGCAGTGCCTTCCAGCGACAGCAGGTCGTCATAACGTCCGTATTCGGGAATATTGCTTATGTTTTTTATTAAGGACTGCGGCTCGTTTTGTGCAAGCCATTTAAGTATTGTCCGGAACAGTCTTCTCTCGCCCATTCCGCCGCGTATGTCCCTGGCGTAGAACAATGCCTTCATTGCCATGTCAGGGCATTCTGCATAGGCACGGGCAAAACGATTTGCTATTTCCTCGTCTGAAGCATTCCTCAATGCCCCTGCCGTGCCGAAGAAATCCGCACAGGCGGAGCCGCTTGTCCTGTATGCTGCCGCTCCGTTTTCCGTCAATGTCTTTTCCGCTTCTTTTTTCAATGCCTCTAACATGATGTTGCTCCTTATTTACAAGACGCAGTTCATTCAAGACCCGTATCTCAGACTATGCGGCCTCATCTGCGGGAAATTTTATTGCTGTTTGCGTCTTTAATACTGCGTTGCCGCAAAAATTCATATCACAATGGGAAATTCAACTTTTCTTATAAGGAATTTCCTCAACTAATCACTACTAACTGCTAACTTGAAACTTCCTACGGAAATTTCACAAGGCACTTGCCGGGTACGATCCGGCTCGCCTTCATGCTTTCCATTAATTGCTGAGCGTGCCTTTATGGCATTTGAGGGCGTTGACCTCTGGCTGCCTGTGCCAACAAGACACTTTTTTGCACCCAGAACGTTTTACTGATTGCTGTATAAACGTATTCTAGTATTCAGCATATATTGCTGTGAGTGTCTTTACAAGACATCTGACAGATTTACAAGGCACTTTGCGGTTACGATCCGTATCGGTCTGCTACTTTGTGCTACAGCCGCACATACTTTCACAGCCCTTTCCACCAACTGCTGTGCATGCCTTTATGTATCTGCCACCATCTTTTCAACAAGATGCGTTTTTTTGCAAGACACAATTACCGTCACAAGGTTTTTCAGGCCTTTTCGGAGCATTGCTGCAAGTGTCTTTAACTTACAAGGCACTTTTGTGGGGTTGCCGTCCGCAACAGACACATTTTGTTGCTACAAACTGTAGCTAACGAGGAGTGTCTCAGTCCTCTGGAGCATTAATCTGCTGCCAGTGCCTTTATCCAGGCGTTTCCGCCCTAAGTGTTTTACACGGTTTTAACCGCTGACCGCATCTTTAAGGCTATCCGCAACTTTTCAGCGCCATGGCTGCCTTATAGCCGCAATGGTTATCCCGAACAAACAGGAGCCAAAGCCTGCTATGTTGGCAACTTCGCTGCATAAGCCGCGGATTCTGCCTACATATAAATTGTACAGGAATTTCCGCAAAAGTTCACGGAAAAAAAGTTGCGAACTCTCAAAAAAACGGTTTTTTTTGCATATTTTTAGGGATTTTTCGGATTTTTTTGCTAATTTTTTGGCAAAAAGTTTAAAAAAACAGAGTTTTTATGATTTTCCAAACAACAAAAACAATAGACTACGAAGATATACGGATATGTTTCCTATCCTTTTATTCCTTTTTTTAAATAATTCCTGATAATTACAGATCTTCTAACAGGTAGCCCTGCGTTTACCATTCTATATAGTCTGCCAGGCGTTTTTTTAAGAGCAGCCTGTATCGCATTCCAAAAACTGTTTACAAATTCTTTCTTGTCTATAAGAATATCACAATGAAAATTTGTTTCTGCGTCCAATATTGAAAATCTTGGACGCTCACCATAATATGAATAAAATCTGAACATATACTGAGGTCCTTCTGCATCTAACAGAAGAAAAGATTCACTATATCCTAAACAAATAGATTCCAGCCAGGCAATAATGTCATCCGTGACATTCGCTCCTATGTCAGCATACATTCCAAATGATTCCTTTCCGAATTTAATAGAAAATGCGAGAAAAGAATCGTCAAAAATATGACTGACATCAAATTCCACATTATCCATAGGTTCATGGTTTCTGATTTGTTCTTCATAATTTTTATAGTCAGATAAAAAACTTCCAACATATCCNNAGAATAAATTTAAATATAGTATATTACCAGAATTTTCAAAGTTCACGGAAAAAAAGTTGCGAACTTGAAATATTCTTCACATATTTGATTTATTTCTGCAATTTTGAATACATTTAATACATAATCGCTCATTTGAAACACAGAAAAATCTGATTTTTCCGCTTTTTTATGTCTTTATTGTCAAAAACGTTGCACAAAACACAATATACATCGTCAAAAACGTTGCATTTTTTTACTAATATACGGCGAGAATGTTCAAAAAATGTAATTCAACTGACATTTTCATAGATTATCCGTCTTATGAGTTTGCCATACGCTTATACTCTTCATAACGAATTTTCCGTTGATTTATGCGGTAATACTGAAGTGATTAAGGCAATGTTTATTTGACCTTTAAATCTCCTCAAGTTCTTCGCCGTCTTTAAGAATCATGCCGGGCTTGAGCTCTCCGAAGGTTATCATAAGCGTCTTGTTGTCCTTGTCTACACATTCCAGCCCATTGTAGCCATCGCCCTCATCGTAGGCACCTGCTATCAAAATTCCGTTGCCGTCTGACAACCTTAATATCAGTTTTTCAATATCATCGTATCCTGGCTTGTATGGAACACATTCTACTCCGGCTATTTTTTTGCCAAGACATACGGAAAACATCACATTTGCGTCTATATTTGTGCGATTGTCTTCCATATCCTGTTTTGGATAATGAGTTATTTCATTTACGCTGATTTTAAAACCATTCGGACACTTGTTTGTAGTTTCATAAGTGTAATCAGAATACATTATCTCTATGCTTGTCCCGTCGGTGAACTGTATTACGATAGGGGCATTTATTTCCACACGGCGGTCAACTTCAAAATCACTTGGTATATTTGCCCATACCGAATACTTTTGATAAAGGGCATCGTCATTTTCTCCATAATGCCATGCACAGCTTGCCCTTATTTCATAACTGTCATTATACCAGGAATAGCCCAAAAAATATATGTTTTTTATGGTCTTGCCGACAATGGGATTTTCCATTAAAATATCGTCAATTTCATCTATATAATCGCAAACAGAAGCAATATGCGGCCAAGTTTTAAAATCGTATTCCTTCATATTCTCCTCCATGTCAAAGATATTTTCATTATTTTCAATTATATTATACAAGGTTCTTGCCGAAAGTTCACGGAAAAAAAGTTGCGAAATCTAAAATATCATTAATAGTATTGATTTACGTCTAGCTTTTTGAATACATTGAATAAAATAATTTCCGCAATTGCTAATTACTCATTGCTAAGGAAACGCAGATTAAGTGCCATTTTTGGCAAAATGCAAAAAAATCACGACGAGAGATTTTTGCAAAAATCGCAGAATATTGACTTTATCTGCGTTTCCCTAACTGCTCATTGTAAACACGGAAAAAATAATTTTTCCGTGTTTACTACCTTTTGTCCCGTCGGAATTTCTTTACAAACTGCTTGCCTTCCTCTATGCGTAGTACTATTGCCTTACCGTTTTCTATGGCAAAATGCACGTCGCAGCTGTCTATGAAAAAACCCATGTCATGTCTGTCGCCCATCTGGCTGGAATCCCGACGGTTTCGTGGGTCGCTGGAAAGTGTTTCCTCTATGAGTTCTTTCAGACCGTGCCTGTTTATGGCTTCAAGATCTTCCGTTGCCTGAGGACTGAACTCTACGGCGAGCTGCGGAAAGGCATTTTCCTCAACCCAGCCGTCCTTTGCGTCGGGAATGCAGTCGCAAAGCCGCAGATATGGCTTTATATCCAGTATCGGCGTGCCATTTATAAAGTCCAGTCCGGAAACATAAATGGAATTGCCCTCTATTTTTTCTATTTTCGCCACGGAAATGGCAATCGGGTTGGGTCTGTGAGGAGATCTCGTGGCAAAAACACCCATTTTTTTACCTTGCAGGCGGGGGGGATGTATTTTAGGACGGAAATTCTTGTTCGTGTTGAGATGCATCCAACCTATTGCCCAGATATGGGTGAATCCGGCGAGGCCGCTTAATGAATGTTCCGGCATGTATTCCGAGAAAAGTGTTATCTTTGCCTGCGAATCCTTGACGAGGCCGGGTTGTCTCGGCGTGGCGAATTTTTCCTGAAAACAGGATTGCACGACCCCAATGGGTTTTACCGCATATATGTCAGACGGAGCGCATGGAATGTTGGATATTCCGTCGTATCTGCCTTTTTTTTCAAATTCCTTTCCGTCTTCCAGCATTTTTTTGTTTTTAGATTGGTTTTTGTGAAATTGCAACAATTCTTTCACTTTTATCAGTCAGCTTCTCTCCGTCAAAGCTGCCATATATCTTAAGAACGTCAAATCCGGCTTCCGCAAGTGCTTTTCTTATAAGTTTCTCGTCATAAAGCCTGTTGAAGAATATTTCCGTCTGGGACTTGCCGGTTTTCTTGTCCGTAAAAGTCCAGGAACAGGTCATTCCGTCGTCTGTAAATTCAATCTTGTCGGTAAGCCAGCGACGGCCTAGATCTGTCTTGGACTGATGTCGGGAATATTTGCGTACATTTGTGCCGTTAACTATATCCAGTGCGAATTTTCCACCTGGCTTTAATGAGCGGAATATTCCGAGTAGTACCTTCATGTCGTCCTTTCTGTCCTTGAAATATCCGAAACTGTTGAACAGGCTTACGGCGGCATCAAATTCCACGGTATACGGAATTTCACGCATATCCCCGACGGCAAATCTTATGTCCAGATTGTCCTTTTCTGCCCTTGCGGCGGCCTCTGACAGGTATTCTTCCGAAAAATCAAATCCCGTCACCAAAATTCCTCGTCGTGCAAATTCCAGGGAATGTCTGCCCGGCCCGCAGCATACGTCAATTAATGACATTCCCTTTTTCAGCCGCATCGCACGGCAGAGAAACGCTGTCTCCGTCGGTGCGGCTGCCAATGCCCATCTTGTTGCCGGATTGTAAAATGAGTTTCTGAAAAAACTCTTGTGCCACTCCGGATCTGCTTTCATTACAAAACCTGATATTCCGCGATACTACTGGTTCAGTATGGGGTCTACGGCAATAAGTCCGTTTGGCTGTCCCAACCCATCCGGCAGGGTCAGCTCGTCGCTCTGCGTGCTTTTTGACTGATCGTCAAACGCATTAGGCTTGCTATATTTCTTTGTATTGTTCTTGGAATTTTTTGTCTTTATGCTGGGCTGGGCAGCAGGTTTCCAATATTTTGTGTAATCCTGTCCGAATGTACGGGTCTTTGACTCGCCTGCCTTGACGGATACAATTGGGTTGCCTGCCTTGTTGAACTTGTATGATACAGGCTCGCTTTCAAACTCGTCTGTCTTGAATTTGTACTCGTCTACATAAATTTCTTTTTTTACAGGTTTTTTCTTGGCATTTGTTTTCTTTGTATTCTTTTTGCCTTTTGAAGTATTTGTTTTTTTTGAATTTTTTGTACTTTTCTTTGAGGTATTTTTCTTTTTTGGCTGCTGAACACCGTCGGGCAGACCCTCAACAAGGGGGTCGTCGCTGTCATCTGCCGCAAATGCAACGGGTGCATTGCCAAGCATCATCAACATCGCCAATATGGTTGAAATCAATATGAAGTTCTTTTTCATTTTTCCTCCTCGTATTGTAGGGACATTTCTGCCGCCTTTACCGCGGCTTCAAGCAACAATGCCTTGGTCACAGGACCTACTCCGCCGGGGACGGGGGTAAATGCCGAGCATTTTTCCGCACATTCCGGGTCTGCGTCGCCGCAAAGTTTTCCATCCTCGCCGATATTTGTGCCTACGTCAATAAGAATTGCATTTTCCGGCAACATGTCTTTTTTTATCCATTTTGCCTGTCCTGCCGCGGAAATGACAATATCACTCTTTTTGAATATTTCCGTCGTGTTTCCTGTCTTGGTATGGCAGACGGTTACAGTCGCGTCAAGTGCGTTAAGCATAAGTGCCAGCGGCTTTCCGACTATGGAAGACCGTCCTGCGACGGCAATGTTTTTGCCTGCCACGTCTATCCCGTGATATTGTATTAACCTTATCACCGCAAGGGCAGTGCATGGCACAAAGAAAGGTTCTTTTTCCAGTTCCGAAAATTTGCGAATCATCATCAGTCGGCCTAGATTTACTGCGGAAATTCCGTCGGGATCTTTTGCGGCAGGCAGTATTTCCCATGTACGTCTTATGTCAAAACCCTTGGGAAGCGGACGCTCTATCATGATTGCGTCATAAGCTGGATCATTGCCCAATTTTGTTATTAATTGTGCAAATTCCGTATATGAGGTTTCAGGATCTGGTGAAAACAGCTTCGCATTTATGCCTATTTTCGCACATGAGGCCATCTTCCTTCTGGCATAAACCCCAGAAGGGGAATCTGGATAAAAATTGACTATGGCCAACGACGGGGAAAATCCCCTTTTCGCCTTTACGGCCTCACAACGGGCAGGCAATCTGGACAGTATTTCGGCAGATAATGTTTTGCCTTCTAGCGTTTTCATTTTCAATCCTCAAAAAAACCTTTGTCTACTATATTATATATAAATTATGGCAAAATCTCCTTAAAAATAATAAGGAAAAGCGATTTTTTTTGAAAAATATGACGGGAAAATGGAAAAACCGCAACAAAAATTCCCTGTTTTTTTCAAAAAAACATCGTAGAATATGATTGTGCGGGATATGTTGGAAAATATCGCCAAAATAGCGAACAAAAACCGCTCAGAAGAGTGTATAAACATAGTGTGATACAAATAGGAGGAAGAAAATGTTTGATATAGATTGGACTTCGATAGGAAAGACTATTCTTTGGATGGCTATATATTTCCTGGGATATATTCAGGGAATTGACTTTGGAAAAGAGGAGGCGATGGAGGAAATCAAGAAAAAAAAGGAGGCTTCGGAAAAAGCGGACATACGGGAGCAACGGTAAGATAATAAAAAACCGCAACAAAAATTCCGTGTAAGAACGAGCTGGGACTGGTAGAATATAATCGTAGCAGGACGAAAACTTAAAACAAGACAATGGAGGTTGTTATGGACAGACGGGATAAACGTTTCAAGGATTACTTTATGGATTTCTATATACTTCGCGATGAAAAACGTGATGCCATTATTGCCGTGAAGCCAACCTTGGAAGAGGCCGTATATGCACGTGAGAAATACGAGAATGACATGGTAAAATTTCTGTTGTCAGTATGTCATACAGAAGAGGAAAGGGAGGAGGTTCGTCCTAAATACGCCCTGCATCGTGTAAAATACAATGTTGCTGCGGCATTGATAGCAAAAGACCGCGAGCGTGCCATAGAGGGACTTAGGGAAAAGGGAATGTGGGACGACGCGGACGATGAGATTGATCTGGACTAGGGGGTGAGGGGAAACGCAGAAAAAGTACCTTTTTCTGCGTTTCCTTAATAGTTATAAATACATTTATCTACTAGTTTTATCTGATCCTATTTGTTTATCATTCGTTTGAGCTTTACTTTTAATACCCAATTTCTCTGCGAAACTGCGATTCCTAATTTCCGCTCTATCGGCTAATCCGGATAATTGAATGATTTCTTGATATATGTCNNTAGATCCAATATTTCCCATATGGAGATTTTTTGTATCTATCAGGAATAAGCCCTGTTTTTTCTCCAATTAAAAAGCCATAAAACTGTTTAAATTGAAATTCAGGGGCTGCGTAATTCGCAATTAATTTGGCATATTTTTGTATTTGGTCGCAACACTGAGACAAATCCACAGTAGGCGCTTTCAGTTCTATTAAAATACACTTTCCTTCTTCGGGATATAGAAAAATATCTGGACGTAAGCGCCCAGCTTCTTCAGCAACTGCTAATCCGACAGCATCTAGTGCATCATTTATATCAATATCGTCGCTAAATAATTTTCGACCTTGAATTTCAATTTGATCCAACGATAAGTCAGAACATCCTTCGAAATGTACAAATTCCTCATTAAATATCCAAAGATCATTTGGAACACCTTTCGCTTTACGTTTGAAAAGGGTGTTATGAAGGATTCCTTCTTGATCTTGCCGAACGGCAATACCCTTAGATTTATTTTCCTCCCACTTGGTTTGTATAGACAGTTTGTTATTTAAAGTAAGCCGCAGTAATTCGACAAGTATATCTCTTCGAATTATATATCGAGCTAGCTCATCCTTATTTTGTTCAGGAATTTTTTCTAATAGTTTATTTGATAGCGTTTCAAGTTTTTCTCGATATTCCGTACTAGTAGGATCTAGGTTTTGTGTTTCTAAATCTTTGAGTTCTTCATATGTTTTGTGAATCTCAATGCTTTGTTTCGCAAAGCGCTTAGCTTGAGTTTGAAATAATTTTTCCGTTACCTCTTCATCCGTGTCATTTAAGGATATAGAAGTTGTTGCTTCCACATCTTCCATAGAAATACCGTACGTCTTTGCTATTTTTCGAATGTTTTCGGAACGATCTTCTTGAATACGTTTGACATCTTCATACACGTGTTCAAGCCCTTGGTCTATTTTCTTTTTTAACTCATCTTCCAAGACATATTTCATTTCCTGATTATATAGATCACCATTCTTGATATTTCGCTCAACTTCTTTTCTGTCCTGAAATTGAAAATGATCTACAGCCTGGCTAACATATTCAGGTTTATCAAGTAAATCACCTTGAATACTTGTAAGGTAGCGGTACCCCTTATAATCTGTCCCCTTTCGTTTAATAAGGGGAGTGAAAAAGGGCTGGACCAATATACCTTTACTACACATGTACACTATATTTTCATCCAATTCGTTAGTCGGAATTTTAAATCGTTGAATTTCAAGTGTGTATGAAGGTTCAACAGGACTCCATTCCACTCGGATTTTATCAGGGTTTTCCTTATCAGTAATTATTTTTGCTTTTTCTGTATTTATTTCGACAGTTTCTGTCTTGTCTGGAGTTGGGATAGTATTTTTGTCAAAAAGAAAATGTCCACTCTCTGTATCATTTAAGTATGTTTTTATTTCTATTTCTAATCCATTTTTTTGATTATCTAACCACATTCGTAATAAAAAACATTTTAACACATCTGTTTTTAAGTAAGAAATGTCAGAGATATATCGATTATAAAACTCATTTTCTTGCACGTTTCCTCTAAAAGAACTCATAGAAACAACGGTTTCATAATGGTTTTCTTCAGGTGTGCCAGATTTTTCTTCATATTCACTGGTTGAAGCATTCCAAGTAATATTAATTCTTTGCGAACGATTATTTTCCACGAAATTACTATCTATTTGTAGATCATCAAAGCGACAGAATACTTGAACGATTCCGGTCCCTCGATTATTTAATCCTTTAGATTGATTGGCTAGTTGTTTAAAGTTGAATAAATTTTCACTTGTAAAACCAATACCATTATCTGTTACCGAAATCTTTTTCAGTTTTGCTGGTTGTTTATCAAACAAATTTTTTCCTTGTTCGAAATATAACTCTAGAGAAATATGCGGCTTAAAAGATGATTTCGTTCTTTCTCGCAGTACAATCGAATCGAAAGCATTGGTCATGACTTCTTTTACAGGAGCAAATAAATCCTTAGATTTTCCAATTAAATTACNNGCCATGGATTTTTCCTCGAGATCTTTAATGATTTTCTTCGAAATTTTCGACTTGTTCCATTACTTTATTAAATACTTCGGGGATATATGTTGGTGGATATCCGTTTTTATAGAGACAGATTTTAATCTCTAACTTTAATTGGTCACGAACATTTTGGTTGTTGAGCCAATCGGCGAAGGAAGATTTGGTGTCGATAATTTCTTTCACCTTTTGGGCGAGTTTTTTACACTTGTCATTAATTACCACACCGTCGATTTCTTCATCCGTGCCATATTTAAAGTTATGTTCGTTACGTAAGGAAATTAAAATATCGTAGAACGCTTTTTCCTCGAAAGATAGCCCAATTTTCCGGAAACTCTCCTTGCTTAAATTCATATCCTTCAAAATGGCAAGGGCCTGTTCGGTCGCATTTTTAATAATCGCATCAGACGCTTGATCTTGTGTTTCTCCTGCCTCTTCCAAAGATAAATGCTTACGTCTCTCGTGATATTCCGCAATCGTTTTCTCTAACATGTCTTGGAATTTCCTTGCCTCTACTTGGTTGGTCATACCATATTCTTTAATCTGACGTTTAAGCATTTTTATGAGCATTTCAAGCCGACATGCAGGTAGTTTAACATCCGACAATTTCTCAAAGAATTCCGCGCTAAAAATATCTTCCTGTTCGCCACTATCAAGGATACTCTCTACTTTGTTATATTTAAGGGCTTCCTCAACCATCTTGGCAACATTTTTGTTCATTACATCAGTATCTATTTCAGTTGTACCACTCATTTTACGAACAAACCCTGCTATTGCCATAAAACATTGTGCAAGAGCAGATTCTTCTTCCCCTAACTCTCCAGATGGTTGGCAAATATCAAAAGCGGCTCTCATTCTCTTTACATTGTCTAGGTAATACGTCTTAAAGGAAACCTTTCGAATCCTCTTGCCACCTTTCTGCTCAATGTTTAACTCTTGCGTGGAGACAAACACATATTCTGCGGCCTTGGATAAGAGTTGATAACGTTCTAATGGGTCGCAATCGGGATTTAAGAATGGCCGTAAATCATAATCCTTGAATAATCTTTTAAGGATTTCCAACTGTCCTCTAAATATAGCGGTTGCTTGGGCCACATCGTCTTCAGTAGGTGCAACAGAGGTATTGCCACCATAAATCTTCATGGCTTCGCGCATATTATCCCTAATACCGATATAATCAATAATCATGCCATATTCTTTTCCAGGATTCTTTCTATTTACGCGGCTAATAGTTTGAATAAGCATATGTTTCTTTAAGGGCTTATCGTTGTACATGTAGGTAAGAGCAGGCACATCAAACCCTGTAATCCACATATCTACAACAATAACTATACGGAAATTAGATTTTTCTTGCTTGAAGGCAGCATCTAAATCCTCAGAACGTTTATCATTAGCTGCCCCTCCAAGATAATTATACATATCTGCTTCATCGTTCTCACCAACACTTGCCACCATCGCCATAAATGGCATCGGCTTTAATCCACATAATTCTTCATTAGAAACACTGCACCCTTCCGGAGTTTTCTTTTCTACAAACCACTCAGGATATCTGTTTTGGAATTTTTTGAGTAAGGCATAAGCAATTGGTCTGCTAGAACAAACAATCATTGCTTTTTGTATTCTGTCAGGATCCTCATTACAAGCAGCCGCATAATGGTCATGAATATCCACAGCCAATCTTTCCAAGCGGTCAGAATCACCTAAAATAACTTCCATAGAACTCATGGCTTTTTTGCTTGCTTCTATATCTTCTGCCGTGGCTCCTTCAATTGAGCATTTCTTGTAGTATGCTTCAATTTCTTTAACTTTTTCTTTATCTAAAAGAACTTTAGCAATACGAGGATGATACTTAATAGAAACAGTCAAACCATCTGCCACAGCTTGATCCATAGTATAACGATCTATTTCAGCCCCAAAGGTTTGATAAGTCCCTTCAATTGGAGTTCCTGTAAAACCCACAAAAGTGACATTTGGAAAAGCCTCTCTAAGCACTTTTGCATAAGGTTTTGATATCAATGCTCTCATATTTGCATCTACATCTTTATCAAATTTTATTCTGTTGGCATGTTCAATCTGTGTTCGGTGTGCTTCATCTGAAAAACAAATAATATTGGCTCTGTCATTAATAAGCCCGATTTTATCTTCTCTCCTATCGCAAAATTTTTGAATAGTGCAGATATAGAAACCACCACTTTGTCTTGCGCATAGTTCTTCTCTTAATTGATTACGGCTAGGAACTACCGATACAGCACCTAAATTTAAAAATTCTTCACTCTTTGTAAAAAGTTTAGCACCCTGTTTTTGTAGTTCTTCACGATCTACAATCATTACGATAGTAGGCGAACCGATTTGTGGGACATCCGTGCAACGCAAAGCCAATTGACGTGCCAAAAATGCCATCGTGTAAGTTTTTCCACACCCTGTGGCACCGAAATAGGTTCCCCCTTTGCCACTCTTCTCTNNGTTTAAGCAGCCGGGACGCAAAAAATTGAGGATAACGGCAAACAATTTCGCGTTCTTCATTATCATAAGTGTCATCTTGAAAATAAATATAATCACGGAAAATTTCTAAAAATCTTTCTGGAGCATATACACCTTTTATCATCGTTTCCATTTCATCAAAAGGTAATGTGGATATTTTATCTTCATNNAGCGAGTTTTTACACCATCAGAGATACAAGCTAGTGGACAGTAATGCAATAAATGTGGAATATCGCGCCAATATCGTTTAGTTATCTGTTCCCAGGCATCATGTATTGTAGCATTGGCATCTGCTGGGTTTTTTAATTCCATTATACATAAGGGAATACCGTTTACAAATAAAATGATATCTGGTCTGCGGTTTTCTCTTTTACCATTGTTGATGTATTCCACTACAAATTGATTTACGGCTGTAAAGATATTATTTTTGGGGTGTTCAAAATNNCTCTGTACCTACTAAACGAACGGTATCTACTATCTGTTGTACTTCCTCTTCTATTAAGTTATGATTAGTCTTTTTCAAAAACTTTGTTAAATCCTCTTTGCAGAGAACCTCATTAAGATAGGTACGTTTAATTTCATTCCCAGCAACATACTGCCACCCAACACTCTCTAAAAAAGCAAGGAATGCATATTCGTACTCGGACTCACAATAGTGACCGTTATATTCCACCTGTTTAGCCATGTGCTTCCTCCTGTTTTGCCTCTTCTAAGGAACCCTTTATGAGAATAGGACAAATATTTTTTAATTGGGATTTTAG
>LXOW01426017.1_pt1 | contig 33488 bp, 23 predicted proteins | sample 1368591 | NCBI WGS metagenome assembly LXOW01 (sample SAMN04884650, study PRJNA319009) | bovine gut metagenome | isolation source: Cow rumen | host: Bos taurus | place: Italy: Legnaro (PD) | collected 2014-07-09
TTCTCCAGCGGAAATCAGGAGACGCTCATTGCGGCTTCATGCCATAGATTCCGCACTGCGTGAGGATTTCTTCAGAAAAATGGAAGGGAAGACCTTGCATACGCTGATAATGTCCCATTCGGAAGGAAATATTCAGGGGCTGACCTCTAATTTTCTGACGTTGAACATTGATGGTGTAAGATCAGGCTCTGATGTCGGAAAAATCGTCCCAGCCAGGATTGAATGTCCTGACAAGGGAATGATATTGCCATAAGGCATAAAAATTTTCCTTTACAGACATAGAATTATAATTGCTATAATAATAAATAAGAATACCTGACCGAAAGGCCTGGAATTATCCTTATGGAAGAAATTAAAGGAAAAAACACTGAAGAACTCTTGGAAAGCCTCAACAGCCTGCTGGACAAAATGCCAGGACTGCTGAAGCAGGCCGAGGAATTGCAGATAAGCCGTCGTGAGCTTGAAAAAGAGAATTTGGAACATACTGCGGAGAAAAAACAAGTCGTCTTGCAGGCTGCTCCCAATCCTCCTGAAGAAAAACCTGCTCACAAGGCAATTGATGAAAAGAAGCCTGTTGATACTGTAATCAATACCAAGGAAGAAAATCCTGTATGGAATGAGTATTCCATGGCTGGGCAGAATTCCGACGAAGATTTAAAAAAATCGGAAAAACAGGAAGATGAAAAGCCGAAGCCAGAGGAGAAAAAGGCAATATCCATACCAAAGGGCAATCCTGTACTGCGCAATGTTCCGGACGGAGTGCCACAGTCAAGATGCAGGAGGGTAATGTTCCTGTACACGCAGGATTCCTCGCAACTTCTGGAAACCTTTCTGGAAGACATGGATTCATATTCCCTTTCATCCAAGGAAAATCCTTTCTTCGTTAGCCGTGCCTCTGTTCGCAAGAGCGATGATGCTGTTGCCGCCGAAATGTTTTCTTCCAATACTCATGATGACATATCCGGAATCGCGTACATAGGCAGTCTGCCGGAGGACGTAGGTAATGAGTTTTCATCCATTTGCCGCAAGGAAGGTATAGCGTTTATTAACGTAGACAGTATTTCTTATTCAAAAGATTTGGTTTTAGATTTTCTAATTGAGCTTATTGCTATAGAGAAGGTTGATTTATGATTCAAGATTGGATACTTTCTGCCGCACCCACTGACAAGAACCCGCAAAGACATGAGCTTTTGCTCAAATGTGATATGAGGGACGTTTTCCTCGTAGTAAAAGAGCTTGGAAAGGTATGTTCCAGACCGGAAAAGGTAAAGGATGAAGAGTATAATTTTGTAATTTACCTTTCGCAGGTTGACGGCGATGTTGATGCCAAGCTGAAAGGCATAGCCAAGGAACAGGGAATTGATCCGGTGGAAAATTCCAAACAGAAAAAAGAGGAAAAGGCCGACAGTCAGAATGTGATGGAAAACAATCCATTCCTCACCAGCCCAGGTGCTCCTGAAATGCCAAATGTCAAGCCTGTTCCGGTAATAGACAGCGATGCCCTTGCCTCGCAGATGGGACAGCAGCTTTTCCCATCCGCAATGAACAATTTTGATTCGAATACCAACACATTGCCCGGCGTAAGTCCGGAAGCCGCGGCGGCGTACAATGGTGGTGGAATGGGATCCGTATTCGTTGATCCCAATGAGCCTGTTGATCCGTACAGTGGCTATATCACTGAATCACAGCCTATCGCACCCATTCCCGATTATGAGAAGCTCCGCGAGGAAGAACAGTTGAAGGCACAGTCCCAGCGTGTCCCGCCTCCACCAACCATGTCGGGAAGATCTGCTGTTCCGCCTCCTCCGGCACCCGGTATGTCGTCAAGACAGGGTGGAATGAATGTCCCGCCTCCTCCGTCGCCTGCTGTTTCCGCAAGATCGGCGGAAAATACTCCCAAGCCAGCCAAGCCTGAAGCAAAGGAATCCAAGAAAGGCAAGAGCAAGGGATTCAATCCGTTCGGTTCTTCCAAAGGCCGCTCACGTTCAGGATTCATGCCTTCTGCCCACATACGCAAGTCAACTCCGAAAAAGACCAGCGACATTCCAACGGATTCGGACAGCAAGGATGAAATCAAGGAACGTAAGGAAAGCACCAGTATAAACCTTAACACAAGGTGGAATCTGGAGTTGCCACTTATACCGACGGAAAATATCAATTCCATGCTTTCCGGTTCCCATAACCGCTTTGCCCATGCGGCCGCAATGGCCGTAATTGAGACACCGGGAACGATTTACAATCCCCTTGTCATTTATGGTGAGCAAAGCACGGGAAAGACCCATTTTGTCAATCTCATTACCGAAGGACTTTCAAAAAATCTGGGATACGAGAATGTCTTTGTCACTTCCGGACTGCGTCTGTCAAAAGGCGTTGACATTGCAATTCAGCGTGGCGTTATAGACAGAATGGATGAGGTCATTTCCAATTACAAGGCAATCATAATAGATGACGTTCATCTTATGATCCTGACGGATTCCAACAAGCCTTATATTTCAAAATGGCTTAACAAGTTTGTAAAGGAGAGCAAGCAGATTGTTATGTCTACGGCTCTCCCTGTTTCCTCGCTTGCGAACATAGAGGAGGCATTGGACTTCCAGCTTTCACAGGGTTGGACAGTTGAGCTTAAGCAGACCTCAAATCAGAACTACAAGAACATTCTCAATCAGCTGCTCGGCGGAATGAATGTCTCAATAAATGAAGGAGACATGGCTGATTACTTCCTGAACAAGAGAATGCCTTTCAAGGATGTAGCCTCAATACTTTCAGATGTACGCAAACTTGAGAAATTCATAAACCTTGAGGAAACCGGAATAACCCAGGGCGAGCTTATAGAAATGCTTGTCGGAATGCACGAGGCACCGGTTGATGTTCCCAACGAGGCGGATCTTGAACAGGCCGCATCCTGGAAGCCGTCCACTGATGAAAAATGGCTTAAATGGGGTCTTATGTTCCCAAAAGGACAGGAAAGGTATGCCTACTATGCCATATATACACTTTACGAACAGGCAAAAAAGCTCGGATTGGAGATAGAGTGGCAGCAGGTGTTCGTAAAGGACTATGACCCATCCAATGTGACGGCGGCTGCCTTTGGCATAGCTGACTTTGTCGTCATGCAGGACGTGAACGGTGTGATAGTGCTTGGACCACAGCCTGCTACCGAGGCTGCCGATAGGGAATCCGATTTCAGTCATTTTGTCCTTAATATACTAAAGGATTTCTCACTGAGATCAGCCTGGATACCTTTTGAAAGGGTGAAGTCAATAGCGGTATCCAACAAGGCACTTATGGATCTTATAGGTTGATTCACAGTCTTGAATCAGGCGGTATAATATGAAATTCCAAAGCATAATCAGGTTTGTGGCAATAGCTGTATTTTCCTTGTCCGTAATATCCTGTTCTTCCACAGGCAGAAGGATTCAGTCCTTTCAGGATTCTGAAGAGCCAGTCTTTGTAGAAGGCGTAGTCAGATATAATGACAAGAATGTGAATGAGACAAGGGAAAGGGCCGTATACGAGGTAAAATTGCAGGCCGTCAGACGTGTCGCGGAGCTTTTTGCCGATGATTCGTATAAGTCAGACGGCAAATACGATGTAATGGAGGAGCTTGTAGAGGAAGATCCTGATTTCTTCATAAGGAAATACAAGATACAGGCGGAAGGGCTTGACAGGGACAATTATTTCCTGAAGGCTAATGTCTACCTGTTTCCAAACAAGATTGCCTCCGCGGTGCGTGCAAAAGGCCTTGTAAAGCCTGTCTCAGGCCCAAAGGCGGCTCTTTTCATTGAGGAGACTCCAGCAAAGACAGGTTTTGCCAGGAAGTTTGCCGAAAACATGGAAAAAAATTCCATAATGTCGGTGGAAATCATGCCTGCTGAGAAGAACGGAGACGGCAGCTTTGAGACCCTTATGGCGGCAGCGGCGGACATAAATGCTGAGATGTACATAAAGGTAAAGGCCAAGTCATACTTGATCAATACCGGCCCGCTTGCTACGGATTTCTTCCCTGCGTCTGCCGAGGGATCTGCCGAAGTCGTACAGCTACCTCTAGGCAGAAGGCTGAGCGATATTTCCAGACAGGGCACGGCAAGTTCCAAGTCAAAGGATGAGTCTGTATCAAAGGCAATGGAAAGCCTTGCGTCCATTCTGGCAAAGGATACGTCCGCCAGGGTTGACCCGCAGTTGAAATCAGATCCTCTTATAAAGCTGATATTCACCAGGCTTTCCGGACTTGAACAGGTTGAAAATCTGAAAAAGGACATGCTTAAGCACAATTTCAAGTATATAAGCCTTGACAGCTATGCGTCTGGTAAAGCTGTTTTTTCTGCCGTAACCAAAACACAGGATACGCAGGAGATAGCAAGCATGATACTTAAAGGAGATACCGTAGGCATTCAGCTGAAGGAAGCGTCTGGAAAGGAGATTGAATTTACGGCCTATTGACCATAAATTTGCTCATAATTTGAAAAAAACGCCGATTTTTCGGCGTTTTTTTATGCCCTTCCGAAAATGCGACAGTACGTTGTCGCATTGACATTGTATAATATCATTAAGACAGGTTGTAAAAACTGTTTTAAAAAGGAAAGGTGCATAATATGCTTGCTAAAATAAATACACTTTCACTAAGGGGCATTGACGGATATAAGGTTTCCGCAGAGGTGTTCCTTGCGTCAGGACTACCTGCGTACAATGTCGTAGGATTGCCGGACGCGGCAGTAAAGGAGGCCAGGGACAGGGTGATTGCCGCGTTGAAGACATCCGGGTACAATATACCACCAAAGCGTATAACGGTCAATCTTGCTCCGGCGGAAAAGAAGAAAACCGGCACACATTTTGATCTGCCAATAGCATTGGGACTGCTTGCCGCTTCCGGCGGAATAGATTATACGGAAGAACACAGGCTGGATAATACATATTTCCTCGGTGAACTGGCCCTGGATGGCACAATACGTCCGGCGGCGGGTGTTTTGCCTATGCTGCTGGCATTGAGACAGTCCTGTCCCGGATGCGTGGCGGTCGTTCCTTCCGGCAATGCGGATGAGGCTGCCGCTTCCGGCGTGCCGTGCTACAGGGCGGATACGCTTCGTCAGGCCGCGGATTGGATTTCCGGGGGGCAGGAATTGCCAGAATGTTCCCATAAGCCTTTCAGCGAATACAGACCGTCATATCTGGATTTTTCTGATGTAAAGGGACAGGTCTTTGCCAAAAGGGCCTTGGAAATCGCCGCCGCCGGATTGCACAATATACTTCTCGTAGGTCCGCCAGGATCAGGAAAAAGTATGCTTGCAAAACGTTTTGCCGGACTGCTTCCTCCAATGACCGAGGAGGAGGCTTTGGAAACAACAAAGATTTATTCCGTATCAGGAATGACACAGGCAGGGCAGCTGGTGGCCAGTAGGCCTTTCCGCGAGCCGCATCATTCAATATCTGATGCCGCGCTTATAGGAGGAGGCAGCAATCCCCGTCCGGGAGAGGTGTCAATGGCTCATAATGGGGTACTTTTTCTTGATGAGTTTCCTGAATTTTCCCGGGCTGCTATAGAGGCCCTGCGAGAACCTATGGAGACACACAGGGTGACGGTATCCCGTGTCAGGGAATCCGTGTCATATCCGGCTAGATTCACACTTGTAGCCGCAATGAATCCGTGCCCCTGCGGATATCTTGGCCATCCTGTACGGGAATGTACCTGCACACCGGTACAGGTAAACAGATACCGTGCGAGGATATCCGGCCCTGTTCTTGATAGGATTGACATACATGTCAAACTAGCACCAATGAAATACGAGGACTGGCAGGACGCTCCTAGTGGTGAGACTACGGAACAGATCGCAGGGCGTGTATGTCGTGCCATAGAGATTCAGCATAGGCGTTTCGGTCATAGCGGTGCTGGAGCGGCAAATGCGTTCATGTCCGCACAGGATATGAGGAAATATTGCAATCTGCCTGACGAGGCATCTTCCGTGTTGCAGATGGCCATGGATCATCTTGGCTTTTCCGCAAGGTCTATGGACAAGATAATAAAGGTGGCACGCACAATAGCGGATCTTGCAGGCTGCGACAAGATAGAAAAGGCTCACATAATGGAAGCCGTGCAGTACCGGATAATGGACAAGAATGATTATCTTGGAATATAGGCGGATATTGAGGATAACTATATGCAGGAAAAAGAGATCAATGATATAAGTCAATCCATTTCAGTCAGCGAGGAGGAGTATCTTGCCCGTATCAAGCTGAATGCGGCATTTCCATTCAATGCGGAAAAGTCCCATTCACTTATGAAAATATACGGCAATGCGTCGGAAGCCGTCAAGGCGGATACTTACAGCCTTTTCAAGGATGCGGCATTCACATTGGATTGTGCCGAGAAGACGGCGAGATTCTTTAAGAGGTTTTCATCGGAAAAGGAACTTGATCTTGCGGAAAGGAATGGCATAAGGATAATTGTCCGTGAGGATTGTTCATATCCTGAAAGAATAGCATTTATATATGGTGCGCCGATTGTCCTATACGTCAGGGGTAATTGCGACGTGTTTGGCAGGACCGCGGTTGCGATAGTCGGTACTAGGACACCAACGCCTTATGGGACAAGAATGGCAGGCAATATTGCTGAAGGACTGTCAAAGGCAGGGGTGGTCGTCGTAAGCGGTCTTGCCAGAGGCATAGATTCCGCCGCCCACAAGGCCACCTTGTCTGCAAAGGGCATAACCTGGGCAGTACTGGGTTCAGGACTGTTGAAAACCTATCCTAAGGAAAACCGTCGTCTGGCAGACGAGATTGCCAATTCCGGCGGAGCGGTCATATCCGAATATCCGCTTACGCAGTCCGCAAGGCAGACTAGTTTCCCATTGCGGAACAGGATCATATCCGGCCTTTCAAATGCAACAACTGTAATAGAGGGGACATTCTGCTCTGGGTCTTTGATTACGGCACGTTGTGCCCTAGAACAGGGCAGGGAGGTTCTCGCACTCCCCGGTCAGGCGGACAACAGGTATTCGCAGGGGCCGCATTATCTTATAAAAAATGGGGCATGGCTTTGCGAAAGTGCGGAGGACATACTGTCCTGTCTTAACAAGGATTGCAAAAAACAGCTTGTTCCTGGGAAAAGGGAGGAAAAAAGGCCGGAATTTCAAATTGAGAGCCTGTCTCCGGAAAATGCCGTGATTTACAAGACCATATCAGAGGAAAAAGACGGTCTTACGGCAGATGAGCTGTCAGTCAGGTGTTCCGGAAGCACTGTTCAGCAAATGTCGGTGGCCTTGTTTGAGCTGGAGGTTGCCGGAATAATATTCCAGAAGGCAGGTCGTTATTTCGCCAGGTAGGATCAATAAAAAACGCTGAAAAAAGACATTTTTTCAGCGTTTTTCAAGCAAAAAAACAGGGTTTTTATGCGATTATTTGGGCAAATATTGGTGCAAATCCCTCATATTCGCACGGAACAGCTTGTTTTCCATGTATTTTGCGAACAGGGCATTGCCCAGTCTGCGGCCTGCCTCAATATCGGTAGGGTGATGAACTCCTCCGACAATCCGGCTGCGGCCTATCATTTCCGCCCTTGTCACGAACTCTGAACGCCTTTTTGGCATCAATTCGGTAAGCATAAGGGCATAAACCCTGGAATATGTCGCATGACCGCTTGGATAAGCACGGCTTCCCTTTTTGGGCTTTGTTATGCACGGTTCAAGGGTTGTGTCTGTCTCATAGGGTCTTGCACGGTCATATTTCCTTTTTGCGATCTTTACAGCGAGATATGTCTCATCACCGACGGAATCTATGAATTTCCTGTTGGCCTCTGGCAGTTTCTCGTAAAATTCCTTCATTGTGGGGAACATTTCAGGAAAATCATATTTCGCATCCTTTTCCGCGGCAAGGCAGTCTCCCTCAGTGCGGCTTTCCTGCTCATCGTGAAGGGTTTTGAAATCTGATTCAAACAATGCTGATCCCTTCGCAGGTACTTCCGGGAGTTTTATTGCTTCTACTGTTTCGGCATCAATGTATTGAAGTGATGTCGCATACTGTCTTTTGTTGCCGGCACATGAGGAAAGCAGCAAAGCAGTTGCGAACAATGCCGCAATTCCCAATTGTCTGAACATGATCTTTTTCATTTTTAATCCTCCTCTTCTGATACAGGACGTTCGCTGCGGCGGCGCTTGCCATGATCAAGGATTTTCTTCCTCATGCGTATGTTGTGCGGCGTCACCTCTACGAACTCGTCTTCTGCTATGTATTCTATTGACTGCTCCAGGCTCATTCTTATTGGCGGCGTGAGTATTACTGACGCGTCAGCCGTTGATGAGCGCATATTGGTCTGATGCTTTTCCTTGCAGGGATTGGTGACCAGGTCATTGGCACGGCAGTTCTCGCCGACAATCTGTCCTGCGTAAACCTCCTCGCCTGGCCCGACGAACATTGTGCCATGTTCCTGCAATGTGTTCAGGGCGTAGCTTGCCGTCTGTCCTGTCTCCTTTGCTACGAACACGCCATTCCTCTTCACAGGAGTGAATGATCCTTCCTTCATATAGCCGTAAAAGCTGTGATGCATAAGGCCGGATCCCCTTGTAAAGCTAAGGAATTTGGACTTCAGGCCTATCAATGCCCTTGATGATATTACATACTCAAAGCGTATTCTGCCGTCCTCGCCAATGACCATGTTCTTCATCTGCGCTCCGCGCTCGCCCATCGCGGTCATTATATTGCCCTGATATTCGGCGGGAGCGTCCATGACGAGGTATTCCACGGGTTCCATCTTTACGCCGTTTTCCTCCTTGGTAAGGACTACCATCTTGGAAACGCAAAGCTCGTAGCCTTCCCTACGCATGGATTCAATCAGTACGGAAAGATGCAGCTCGCCTCGGCCTGATACCTTGTACCCGGTAGTGCCGGCGGTTATTTCCTCAACCTTTAGTCCAACGTTGGTTTCCTGCTCACGCATCAGACGGTCCTTTATCTGCGTTATCGTGACGAATTTGCCGTCCCTGCCTGCGAAAGGTCCGTCATTGGCAAAAAACTCCATGGAAAGTGTTGGCGGCTCAATCTCCAATGTGGGCAGACAGCCCGGATCTTCCGTGCAGCTGACCGTGTCTCCAACGTCAACGCCTTCAAGACCGGCAATGGCGACAATGTCGCCTGCCCTGGCCTGCTTTATGTTTATCCTTTGCAGACCCTGATATCCCATTAGTTGAAGAACCTTTCTCTGTATAAGTGGCTTTTTTGCCGAACCAAGCATTACCTGCTGTCCCTCGGAAATCCTGCCCTGCGATATGCGGCCTATGCCGATCCTGCCAGTATAGGAGCTGTAATCCAGCATTGTGACAAGCAGACGAAGCGGCCCTTCCTCATCATCGGCAGGACCTGGAACGTGCTTTATTATCGTGTCAAACAGGGCTTTCAGATTGTCCGTCTTTACGGCAGGGTCATAAGTGGCCCAGCCATCCCTGCCTACGGCGTAAACTACGGGGAAATCCAGCTGTTCGTCGGTAGCGTCAAGTTCCATAAACAGGGAAAAAACCTTGTCCAGCGACGCGTTCGGATTGCAGTTTGGCCTGTCAATCTTGTTTATTACAACGATTGGACGCAATCCCAGAGCCAGGGATTTTTTCAATACGAATCTGGTCTGCGGCATTGGACCGTCCAATGCATCCACCAGCAGAAGAACACCATCCACCATGCGTAGGACGCGCTCCACCTCGCTGCCGAAATCGGCATGTCCGGGCGTGTCCACTATGTGTATTGTGGTATTTCCGTATTTTACCGACGTGTTCTTGGAAAGGATCGTTATGCCTCGTTCCCTTTCCTGGTCATTGGAATCCATTATGCAGGTGGTTTCCTCGCCTGACTTGTCCTTGAATGCCCCTGTCTGCTTCAGCATTGCGTCAACCAGTGTTGTCTTGCCGTGGTCAACATGGGCTATTATCGCTATGTTTCTCAAATCTTCTCTGCGTTTTATTTCTTTTTCCATATAAAATTCCGAACTAATGCAAAAAACTCACCTATATATTTTAAATAATATTAGGGCAGGTTTACAAAAAAAACGTAGAAAAGCACCTTTTCCTGCGTTTTAAATGAGCAATTTTTGAAATTTCCATACGGAAATTTCAAGTTAGAAGTTAGTAGTGAGTAGTTAGGAGTTGCGGAAACCTTTTTTCTCTTCGTGCTGAACTTGTTTCAGTATCTCAGAATTTAACTTATGCCACTATGTTATATACAGAAAATACCTTGATTGCTAATTGCAAAAGTCATTCGCATTTGCGAATGACTTTTGCTTTCTTTCCGCAGAAAGCTGCTCCGTATCTGAATATCGGATTTGCCCCTGCTTCTTTCAGTTCCGTAATATAGGCATTGTTTTCAATTTGTTTTAATGCCTCTTCTGCGGCCTTTTCAAGGGATTTTTCTAACTTTATTTTGTCAGATTTTTCGGATTCTTCAGCCTTGTAATGCTTCAATTCAAATATTATTCCAGGGAGATTATTCCTCTTCGGGAACATTGCAATGTCATAGCGTCCCTCGCCGCTTTCCCGATTGCTTTTTATGCTGTAATTGTCCGTCGCTATGTATACAAGTCCTAGGAACACATTGTGATAGTCCTTTTCTTCGGTAAGGTCATGAAAACTCAACGAGGACATCAGATAATCCTGAACAAGCCGCTCTATCTTTTCAGCATTTCCTTTTGTCATGGCACGACGTAGCTCACTGGCCTTTGTTCCTGCCGTATTGTCTTTTACAAATCTGTTCAGTATCTCGTCAAAGTATATAATCCTTAATTCCCTGTTTGGTATTTTGAGGGTGCAGATCATTCTCCCGTCGTCTATCTCATTGTGTATGCTTTTAAGATAACCTGTCTGGGCAAGAAGACTGTATGCCACGTTTATGTTTGACGTTATTTCAGGATAAATTACATTAGTGTTTATCTCCGTTTCAACAGTGCCGCCATTTACGAGATTTTCCAGAACTACGCTGTCATACTGATCTGCCATTTCCAATGCATGTCCTACGAGGGAATTTGAGGAAGTGTTTACCCAATATGGCTGTGCTATACAGTTTGCATGAATGTACTGTATCATTGACCACGGATTGTATATTTCCGTATCACCGAACGTATATCCGTCGTACCAGTGTGCTACTTCTTCCTTCTTGTCAGGAATGTCATAAAAATCAAGCATGTCCGATACTTCTGATTTTGTCAGACCGAAACAGTCAGAAAAATCATTGTCAAATATGGTGTCAACAAGAAGATTGTTCAGCCCACTGAAAATACTTTCTTTTGAAACCCTTGTTATGCCTGTAAGCATTCCCCTGTACAGGCTGGAATTGTCCTTGAATGCCGAGGAAAGGAATATTCGCATGAAATTGACCATTTCCTCGTAATATCCGTATTCGTTCGCAGTCTGAATCGGAGTGTCGTACTCGTCAATAATGATCATCGGCTGTATGCCGTGATGTGCATACAGAAGCTCCGAAATTGTCTTTATGCTGCCTGACAATACTGAAATATCATTACTATTTAATAAGGCATCAGCCTGTTTTTGCTGCAAGGAGTTGAAATTTTTGCTTTCAAATATTTCCGGGTGGCGTTTCAAATCATCAAATACTTCATAACTTATGTGCTTTATTGCGTCAGAAAAATTATTGAATTTTATATCTTTTAGAGTAAGATAGATTACAGGGCGTTTGCCCTGTTCCTTTGTGTATTTCTCCCCAGCCTGCCATATTTTAAGATTCTTGAAATAATGCGACGTGTCCTTGCCATCACGGGGCTTTTCAAAGAAGGTACGCATCATCGTCATGTTGAGCGTCTTGCCAAAGCGTCTTGGACGGGCGAAAAGTATCACCTTTGCGGCAGTGTCAAGAAATCTCTTTATAAACAATGTCTTGTCGGAATAATAGCAGTTTGTGTCTATTATTTCCGTAAATTCGGATATTCCTATTGGCAAAGGCCTGAGCAGTTTTTTTTCTTTTAAGGACATATTAAGATTATATGAAATTTTCGGCAGAAAATTTCATATAATCCCTTCTTCCATATCCAGAAGTTCCAGGGTTTCCAGCTCATCGGTGTATGCGGCTATGTCGCTTTCCAGTTGCGACAGTTTGTCGCCTAGATCCTTGACCTTGGCATAATCGGAGCATACATTGGGCTGGGACATTTCCGCCGCAAGTTTTTCAACCTCTTTTTTTGACGTGGCAATATCGGAACGCAGTTTTTCCTGTCGACGCTTTCTCTTGCGTAGTTCCGAATCCCTCTGCTTTTTCTCTTCCCAGCTTGAAAGTGTACGGTTTTTATCAGACTGTTCCCTTGCGGAATTTGCCATTGAGGCGTTTTTTGCCGCAAGCTGCTCCTCGGCTTCCTTTTCCTTCTGTCTTTGCCTGTACAGGAAATAATCGTAATTTCCCGGATAAATGGTGGTCTTGCCCTGCTCAACATGCACTACGGAATCCGCAAGGGCATTTATGAAATACACGTCATGGCTTATGAAGCACAATGTGCCTTCAAAATCCTTCAATGCCGCTATAAGGGCATCCACGCTTGACATATCCAGATGAGTTGTAGGCTCGTCCATGAGTAATACGTTTGGTGGGTCAAGCAGAAGTTTTACAAGTATAAGACGGCTTTTTTCGCCGCCGGAAAGCACCGATGTAGGCTTGTACACGTCGTCGTCATGGAAAAGGAATGTTCCCAGAACAGTACGCACCATCAATTCCGGATTCATTCGGTCATTTGACATGGCCTCCTGCAGGACTGTCTTGTTCGGGTCTAACATTCCGTAATGATGCTGTGAGAAATATCCAGTCTTTACATTCAGTCCGAGAATCCTCTCGCCGGAATCCGGCTGTATTGTTCCGGCAAGCATTTTGAGCAGTGTTGACTTTCCTGCACCGTTATGCCCGACGAAGACCATTTTCTGTCCCCTTTCAAGGGTGAAATCAAAATTCTCGTATACCTTGATTGGATCATGCCCCTCTATGGGATATGTCTTGCTTATGTTTTTTAGCTCCAGAACCTTGGTTGCCGTGCGTATTGGCTGTGGAAAGCTGATCTTTACCTTCTTGTCTTCGGGGGGAATCTCTATTCTCTCTATTTTTTCAAGACGCTTTATCATGCTCTGCACGCGGCTTGCCGTAGTGGCACGAACCCTATTGCGGGCGATAAAATCCTCCATGTGGGCAATCTCGTCCTGCTGCTGCTTGTATGCGGCAAGCAGCTTTTCCCTTTCCGCCTCCCTTTGGCTAAGGAAATGCTCGTAGTCGCCGTAATATATTCGCAGCTTGTGATCCTGCAATGACACAATGGCCTTGCTGGTCTTGTTTATGAAATCCCTGTCATGAGATATTGAAAACACCGCCCCTTGATAACGCAAAAGATAGTTTTCCAGCCATTCAAGAGAATCCAGGTCAAGATGGTTTGTAGGCTCGTCCAAAAGCAGCAGATCCGGGTTTTTGAGCAGCAGTTTGGCCATGGCCGCACGCATTGCCCATCCTCCGCTTAATGTGTTTACCGGCCTGTCAAAATCCTTTACCTTGAATCCAAGTCCCATCAGAATGGATTTTGCCTCTGCCTCAACCTTGCCGCCGAGATCCTCCGCACCGTCCAGTACGGTTTTCAATACTGTCTCTTCGGAAACAGGAGGGTTTTCCTGTGGCAGATAGCCAACCACCGCACCTTTCTTGAAGCTGATCTCGCCGGAATCACATTCCTCCTGCCCAAGCATCATCTTGAACAGTGTGGACTTGCCAGCACCGTTAGGCCCGACAAGCACGAAACGATCCCCGTCGTTCAGCTGCATTGACGCATCTTCAAGAAGTATCTGTGAAGTGAAAGATTTGGAAACATTGCGCAAGGTTATCATACGGCGAAATCCTGAATAATTTATTATATTTTAACATTAATGACATTTACGGGGCAAAATACATATTTTATTGTGCTATTGTTTTTTTATATTATATTTTTAGGCCAGATTTTTTTGGAATGGCAAACAATTTTCAGGAGGATAGGCAATGACATTCAAGACATTGCAGTTCGCAGAAGAAGAAGTAGCAAAACTGAAAGCCGAGAACCGCTTTCTTGCTCCGCGCGTGGTGCAGAGCGCACAGAAGCCGGTTTCCATCATAGACGGCAAGGAAGTAATAAATTTAACATCAAACAATTATCTTGCACTGACTGACAACCCTAAAGTCAAGCAGGCCGCGATAGAGGCCACGCTCAAATACGGCATTGGTTCGGCAGCAGTCCGCACAATCATTGGCACAATGAGCCTGCACGTTGAGCTTGAAAAGAAATTCGCGGAATTCAAGCACGCCGAGGCATCAATACTTTTCCAGAGCGGATTCCTCTCAAACGTGGCAGTATGCCAGTCCCTTATGACATCGCCGGAAGACCTGCTCATATCAGATGAACTTAATCATGCATCAATCATAGACGGTGGCCGTCTTGCCAAGGCACAGAGAAAAGTCTATCGCCACAGCGATATGGCACATCTCAGGGAAATTCTTGAAAGCGACATAGCAAAGAAAGCCCGCCGCAAGATGGTAGTCACCGACGGCGTGTTCAGCATGGACGGCGACATTGCCAAACTGGACGAGATTGCGGAAATCGCACACAGCCATGACGCATTCGTAATGGTTGACGATGCACACGCTTCCGGCGTAATCGGAAAGCAGGGCCGTGGAACAGTAAGCCATTTCGGCCTGGACGGAAAGATTGAGATACAGATAGGCACATTGTCAAAGGCATTCGCAGCCGTAGGCGGATATGCAGCCACGACGCAGAGTCTGCGCGATTACCTGGGCAGCGTTGCAAGACCGTTCATGTTCAGCAGCTCACAGCCGCCGTCAGTAGCAGCGACCTGCCTGGCCGTGCTTGACATTCTGCTCAATGAGCCGGAATATCTTAAACGCCTGTGGGACAACACCGCTTTCTTCAAGGGCGAGCTGAAAAAGGCAGGCTTTGACACCGGCAATTCCGAAACACCTGTCACACCTGTAATGATAGGCGATATGGACAAGGCCAAGAAATTCTCCAACAGGCTGTTTGAGGAAGGCGTTTTCGCACTGCCGCTCGGATTCCCGACAGTTCCCAAGGGCAAGGAAAGGCTGCGCACCATAGTCACCGCCGGACATACGATAAAGGATCTTGAAAAAGCCGTTGCGGCTTTCACCAAGATAGGCAAGGAACTTAACATAATCTAATCAGTCTGGGAAACGCAGATAAAGTGTCTTTATCTGCGTTTCCAATTAGCAATTAGGGAAATACGGAAAAAGTACATTTTTCCGCATTTCCAATTAGAAATTAGCAGTGAGCAATGAGAAATTGAGGAAAAACCTTATAAGATAGGTTTAATTTCTCGTAGTTATATAAATTATAATCAAAATCAGTTTTTTTGAGAATGACTTAATAAAATCTGATAAATCGTGAAACATTGACTTTATCTGCGTTTCCTTAGCAATTTGAGGAGATTTTTTATAAGAAAAAATAAAATTCTTGTAGTAAATTTTTTCAACTAAGTTTCCTCTGTCATTGTGATTAATAAAAAACCCGGGCATGAAGTCCGGGTTTTTTATTATTCCCCGAATCTTCTCTGTGTCCCAACCTAGGAAAATACTACATAGTCGTTTATGCACGAAAAAATGTAAAATATAAAAAGTATTCAAAACCATCATTAGGAAAAATACATTATGTCTGAAAACGAAGAAGAAAAAAGTGAATGGGAAGATGTACTTGTACCATTGCCGGAAAAAATATGCCCAAAATGCAGCAGAAAATATCCATTGACGGAAAAATACTGCAGCGAGTGTGGCACAAATCTGATAGAAGAGAACGAGCTTGGCAAATACCGAAAGACGGAAGAACAGCACAAACAATATGAGGCGGAGCAGCAACGCAGGTCAGAAGAAGAACGTCGAAATCAGAATCAGAAAATAGAATACCTTGAGGAAGAAAACCGCCGTATGAGGCAAAAACTGGAAGCAGTGGAAGAGGAAAGTATAAGGAATAAATCTTCCAAAAAAGGTGGATTCGCAAAATATGCGATAATAGCGTTGCTGTTGGCATTTGGCATAGTGTCGTACAAGATGTACGATAAAATTCAGAAACTGGAGGAAAGAGCAAGTGTTGCAACAGCGACAACCGTGCGGACGGATAACAATGACAGGCCATCCAACCCGAATGTCAAAATAAATGAAAATGTAAATATACAAGAGACGGTAAATAAAACCCAATCCGAGCAGACAGATGAGCAAACGAAAATAACGAAACCAAAGAAACAGCCGAAAATTCCGTCTGTAAGGCAACAGCAAACGCAAAGCCAGCAAATAGCAGCAGCCCGACAGTCCACCGCACAACATTATAATGTCGGGGACATAATAACATTTGGCAGTTATCCGTTTTATGCAGATGGCAGCGAAAAAGCAATAGACTGGATAATACTGGACATAGACGCAAATAACAATGCCTTGGTAATAAGCGACTATGCGTTGGACAATGTTAGCTACAATAAAGAATGGGTAGCCATAACATGGGAAGACAGCAGTATAAGGAAGTGGCTGAACAATAAATTTCTAAACAAGGCTTTCTCTACTGAACAGCGAAGAAAGATAATAAGTAGTAGGATAGCGAACAAGGACAATGCGAGATATAACACAAGAGGAGGGAATGCCACAAACGACAAACTGTTCCTGTTGAGCATAGAAGAGGCAAACAAGTACTTTAATAGCGACGAATCAAGGATAGCATATCCAACGCCGTATGCGAAGAGCAAGAAAAGCGTGAATGGCGATTTATATGTATCAAGCTCTGATGTCAGCACGGACCGTGGCGGTTCGTGCTGGTGGTGGCTGCGTTCCCCCGGCGACCTTCAGTATGCCGCTGCCTTCGTCCTCTCCGCCGGCTTTGTGACCGCCCATGGTCGTGACGTAGGCCTTGAGGATGGCGGTGTTCGTGCGGCCTTAAAAATTAATCTAAATAATCTTTAATCTTCAGTAACCAAGAAGCGGAAGATGCCTGCCGCAGACGAGAATCTTTCTCCTGCAAAGGAAAGAGCCGAAAGCGGCAGGCCGCAAAAAAGGGGATGCTGAAACAAGTTCAGCATGACGTATAAAAGAAAAGTTCCAAAAATAGCCATTTAAAATATCTGGTTATAATAAATAGTTATAACTTGTTAATATTTATAATTTTTAGTTATATCTACAAAACAAAATATTATGCAAAAAAAATAAAATCATAATCTTTTTTTCAATAAGAAAATTCTCGTAGTAAATTTTATAAGAATTGGATTATGAATATGCTTTTTTGATAACATATATTCAGCAAAAAAATGCAACACAATATACATTGTGTTGCATTTTTCAATTCTGAAAAAATCAGGCAGAAAAATCAGTTTTGAAATTCCCACCCTGAAATTTTATTTTTGCAAATCCTGCTCCTTTTTTGGAAAAGCCACTGAAAGCAGCATTGAAAGGGCAAGCACGCCGATAATCACCGCCAGTGAAACAAGGGGAGAGATTGTAAACCAATGCTCACCCAGCATTTTTACACCGACAAAGCATAGTATTATGGAAACCGCTGGTTTCAGGAAGCGGAAAAGATCCATAATGCTTGCCAGCAGAAAGTACAGGGAACGCAATCCGACCACGGCGAAAACGTTGGAGGTGTAGACAACAAATGTCTCCTGCGATATGCCAAGCACGGCAGGAATTGAGTCAACCGCGAAAATCACGTCGGATGTCTCTATGACAAGCAGCGTTGCAAAAAGGGTAGTCGCATGCCATATACCGTTCTTCTTTACAAAGAAATTGCCACTTTTGTCTTCCTTGTCCAAAGGCATGGTCCTGCCGAGCAGCTTTAGCACGGGATTCTTGCCAGGATCGCTTTCCTCTTCGCTCTGAAACGCCATTTTTGCCGCGGTGTAAATAAGTATTCCACCAAAGACATAAAGAAGCCAGTGGAAATGAGTAAGCAGTTCCACACCGGCGAAAATCAGGATCAGTCTCATCACCACGGCACCGAGAATGCCCCATGTAAGTATTTTCGGCTGGAATTTGCGAGGCACGCCGAAATATGCGAATATCATAATGAACACGAACATGTTGTCCATTGACAGTGAATATTCAATTACATACCCCGTAAAGAACTGTATCATACGGGTCTTGTCCAGCATATATCCGCTAAGCAGGCCGAAAATAAGCGTTATGGCCACCCATGTCAGGCACAGCTTTACCGCTTCCTTGCGATTGATCTCATGCACATGCTTTGCCGACAGCTTTATGTCAAGGCAGAACATTGTCGACGCTACAATTATAAAAACAAGCCACATGATCTGTAAATTTGTCATAAGTAAATTATATAAAATTGTATAGGCACTTTTTTTTGCCAAAAAAGGCCTGGATTTGCGGAAAGTCAAAAAAAGTATTATCATAAGATAAGAAAAGATTTTCTGAAGAAGCAAGGATTATACAGAAAGAAATGAACACATCAGATACAGCAAAAGAAACAGTTGAAAAGAATGCGACAAAGCGTGGCACGACGGGACATAGCCTGGTAATAGTTGAGTCTCCTACCAAGCAGAAAACCATAAGCAGGTTTCTGGATTCAAACTATGTAGTGCGAAGCTCATTCGGACATGTAAGGGATCTGCCAGCCAATGAGATAGGTGTTGAGGAGAATGGCACTTTTGCCGCAAAATATGTAATAGTGGAGCGTGCGAAGAAGATTCTGAGCGAGCTTATGGCAATAGCCAAACGCTCCGACATGGTTTACCTTGCGACCGACCCTGACCGCGAGGGCGAGGCAATAAGCTGGCATCTGATGGAAATGCTAAAAAGCACCGGCGTTCCGTTCAAGAGAATAAGTTTCCACGAGATAACGAAAAGTGCGATAGATGAATCACTCAAAAGCCCTCGTGATCTTGATATGAACCTGGTAAACGCGCAGCAGGCAAGACGCATAATAGACCGTCTGGTCGGATACAAGCTGTCCCCATTGCTCTGGAGCAAGATAAAGAGCGGCCTTTCCGCCGGACGTGTGCAGAGCGTAGCCGTAAGGCTTGTTGCGGAACGTGCCAAGGAGATCGCGGCATTCAAGGAAGAGGACTATTATACATTCTTTGCAAAACTGGCCAAGGGACGCTCAAAGCATTTTCAGGCAAAACTAGTACGCTGGGAAGGCAAGGCCGTAGAGCAGACAGTCCTCTTGCATCTTTTCGCCGAGGATTACCGATACAAGACATCTTCTTTCAAGAAGATTGAGGACACGGCGGCGGCGGAGCAGTATCTGAAGGCCGCGAAAATAACCGTAACCAAGATTGACTCAAAGACGGTAAGGCAGAAGCCAAAGCCACCGTTCATAACAAGCACATTGCAGCAGGATGCCTACAACAAACTTGGATTCTCGTCTGACAGGACAATGCGTATAGCCCAGGCTCTTTACGAAGGCGTTGAACTGAAAAACAAGGAACGTTCCGGTCTTATAACGTATATGAGGACGGACTCATTCAATGTTTCCGCTGAAATGCAGAAGGAGACTGCCAGATTTATAAAGGACGTTTACGGCAAGGAATACTGCCCGTCCAAGCCGCCGCTTTACCTGAAGAAGGTCAAGGGAGCGCAGGAAGCCCACGAGTCAATTCACCCGACATCAGTTTACAGAAAGCCTGACGAGATAGCACAGTATCTTACGGCGGAGCAGCTAAAGCTGTACACGCTTATATGGAACAGGTTTGTCGCAAGCCAGATGAATTCGGCAGAGTTTGATTCCCTTGTTGCGGAATTTTCAGACGAGAAAAACAGGGCCGTACTCCGTGCTGGCGGCAGGGCATTGAAATTTGACGGCTACCTAAAGGTTTACAGGGAGGAAAAGGAGGATTCCGACGATCAGGATAGCGAGGACAATTCCATACTTCCTCCTCTTGTAATCGGAGACGAGGTTTCCCTGAAGGATATTTCCACAAAATCACACAAGACAACTCCTCCGCCGTGCTACAACGAGGCCAGCCTTATCAAGACACTGGAAAAGCACGGTATAGGCCGTCCGTCCACCTATGCGGCGATCATAAAGAACATTACCGACAGGGGCTACATAACCAAGGAAAAGGATCGCAAGATGATGATTACTGAACTTGGTGCCCTCGTCACGGAAAAGCTGAAGGAGTTTTTCAAGGACATAATGGAGATTTCCTATACGGCTTCCATTGAGGACAAGCTGGACGACGTGGCGGAAGGCAGCATAGACTGGGTAAGAATGATGTCCGATTTCTATGGCCCATTCTCACAGGAGCTTGCCGCCGCTGACAAGAATATGGGCAGATCCAGACTGGGAGTTCAGAGAACCGACGAGAAATGCCCTCTTTGCCTAAGTCCAATGCTGTTGCGGGAAAGCCGTTTTGGCAAATACCTGTCCTGTTCCCGTTTTCCAAAATGCAAGGGCAAGATACCGCTTGACAAGGACGGCAACAAGCAGGTAGTATTCAATCCGATAACCACCGACAAGGTTTGCGACAAATGCGGCAAGCATAAGATGCTGTTGCGAAAAAGCACAAGGGGATATTTCCTGGCCTGTTCAGGATTTCCAAAATGCCGCAACGCCAAGTCTGTTTCTCCAGAGGAAGTGGACGAGATACTGGAGAAGAACAAGAAGAAATCCTGAATATGAGGCGAGAGATAGAGAGGTTTCTGCTAAACCTTGAAGCCCAACGCAACTATTCCTCGCATACGGTGCGGGCGTACCGCAACGACCTTGAGGCATTTGCGGAATTCCTTGAGGGCAAGGGATTGCCATTTCCCGATGGACTGGATCGTTTTCTCGTCAGGGATTACATTTCGTATCTTAATGAGCAGAAATTCTCCCGCAACAGCCTGCTTCGCAAGATCTCGTCTGTAAGGACATTTACGGAATGGCTTGTTGATTTGAAGATACTGTCGCAGAATCCATTTGAGCTGGTAGTAATGCCAAAAAGGGAAAAACATCTTCCACGATTCCTTACCGAGGGCGAGGTTGGCAGATTGCAGGTTGCCAACAATGCCGAGGAGGTTGAGGAAACCGAATATGATTACGAGTTTGCCGAGAGGGATTTTGCGATTTTTGAGCTGCTTTATTCCAGTGGGCTTCGCCGTTCCGAGATTTCTGGCCTGAATATAGGCGACATTGATTTCAATTCCGGCATGGTAAGGGTCTTTGGCAAAGGCCAGAAGGAAAGGATTATCCCCGTCGGTGAACGGGCATTGCAGTGCATAAGGGCCTATCTTGACACGAGGCCACTGCCACATCTTTCGGAATCCCCATTGTTCCTGAATTGCAGGAATACCCGTCTTTCCGGCAACGGTATCGCACTTATACTACAGAGAATGGCGATGCGTGCAAAATTTCCCCGACGTGTAAATCCGCACTCTTTGAGGCACACCTTTGCCACGCATCTGCTGGATAATGGATGCGATCTCAAATCCGTGCAGGAAATGCTGGGACACAAGAATTTGCAGACCACGGAGATATACACGCATGTCTCGCTGGAAAGATTGAAGTCCGTATACGAGAAGTCCCATCCTGGTGCGAAGGAAGAGTAGCAGACACGGAAAAGCACTTTCCTGTGTTTGCAATGAGCAATTAGCAGTGAGCAGTTAGCAATTGAGGAAATACTTTTTTCTCGTCATTGCGAGGAATGAAAAGACGAAGCAATCTAAAAAAATAATTTTAAGGCGGAGTTCCCGAATCAGATTGCTTCACTACCGTTCGCAATGACGAAAAATTGAAAATTATCAATTGAGTAAATTCTTTATAAAGAAATAAAATTCTCTTCGTGATATTGATTTTTTTGGAGTTTTAAAGGAGAAAAATATGAAAACAATAATTATAAATGCTAGTCCGAGAAAAAACTGGAACACCGCTCAATTGTTGAAAGAAGCTCAAAAGGGAGCGGAATCTGTCGGAGCGGAGACAGAATATATAGATTTATACGATCTGAATTTTAGTGGTTGTCGTTCATGTCTTGCCTGCAAGCTGAAAAACGGAAAACATCCCGGTTGTGCATGGAAGGATGACCTTTCTCCCTTGATAGAAAGGATTTTGCAGGCAGATTCCCTGATTATCGGAACTCCTATCTATTTTGGCGAGCCAACTGTCCCTTTCAGGGCGCTTATGGAAAGATTGATATTCTGTACTATGCCATACGAGGAAGGAACATATTTCGTTGGAAATGTAAATGTGGGATTTGTCTATACGATGAATGCTCCGCAAAGCTATTATGAGGACAATCTGAAACCGTATCTGGCAAGTATTGAACATTTATTCAAATTGGGCTTGCATGGGGAAACTTGCAGTTATGCGTCTTGCGACACATTGCAGGTAAAAAATTACAGCCTGTACGATATGGCTTACTTTGATGAGGAACATAAGAAACAGGTAAGGGAAACACAGTTCCCAAGAGATTTGCAGGAAGCGTTTGGTTTGGGTGTGAAGTTGGGTAAACGCTGAAAATGTTGTTTAAAATAACAAATTTTTATTTTTTGTGTTTTAAAACAACATTTGAAAAAAACGGCATAAAAATTCGGTTTTTGTAATTTTTGCCGAAAAATTTAGGTTTTTAAAATTTCTCAATAAATTTTGAATTTTGAAAATTTTACGACGAGTTTTTTTGATTTTTGAAATTTCAATATCTTTTTTTATGGATTGAAAATATGGAAGAAAGATACAGGCAGGAAAGGGAAATATCCGTGCGTCTCGCACATTTCGCAGGACAGTCCTCGGCGTATACGCAGGGAGCGGGGGGGAATGTCTCCGTCAAGACGGACGACGGAAACATGATAATAAAGGCAAGCGGATTCCGACTTCGGGATCTGTCATTGAATGACGGTCTTGCCTGCGTGAATCTTTCGCCCATACAGCAGGCCTTGTCTGAAGAAAATATGTCCTCTACCATTTTTTCGGACACGATAAGATCCTCGCAGATGGAACTTTGCGGCAAGATGCTAAAACCGTCGGTGGAGACAGGTTTCCATGCCCTTTTGGACAAATATGTAATTCATCATCATTCCGTATATGCCAATTTCGTATGCTGCTGCCGCAAGGCCGCCGAAACTGCAAAAAAACTGTTCCCACATGCCCGCATTATCCCGTTCTGTATGCCCGGATTGGAATTATGCCTTGCCATAAGGAAAAGCCTGTCAGAAAGGCCTTTGAGCGAGGACAGGCCGGAAATATTCTTCTTTGCCAATCATGGTCTTGCGGTATCTTGCAATAATGAGCAAGTACTGCTTGATACGGTAGCACAGGTCAATGACAGGATAAGGGAGTCCTTCTCACTTGCGGATTTTGAATTGCGTGATATATCGGAACAGGAGGCAATTCCCTATTTTGACAGTCATATCACGCTTGACCAGCATTTGTACTGCAATGGCACTCCCGAAGTAAAAGACGATACAATGCGGGAAATACTCTCCGCGGCTATATGGCTTGACGAATCCTACAGGCAGAAAGGACTTTGTCCTGATTATCTAAGGTGAAAATTATGTATCAAACGATATTCTCCCGAAGGGCGATAAACGCACGTCAGGAAAAATCCGCAAGGGCATTGGAAAAATTTGGAAAAAACGTACTCGTATTTTCCGGAAATCCAATCACAAAACCGGGCGGCCTGGATCAGACATATACCTTCCTGCCGCATCCTAGGCATTACTGGCTTAGCGGATTCCGTCGTAGCGGCTGCGTAATGGCGTACGCCCCCGGAGAAGGCTGGACCTGCTTTGTCCGTCCTATAGACGAGGACGAGATAATCTGGGAAGGCGTGTCGGAAGAGCCGGAAGGCCGCCCTATATCCGAGCTGCCGCAATGGCTTTCCAGACATTCTGGACATATACACGATGGCACAGTGATCGCAGGTTCGGAAATGCCCGGATATGATTATGAGTATTCGCCGGAGGCTGCGGAAATACTGGATTCATTCCGCCGTCCCAAGGATTCCGAGGAGATAGCCCTGATACGCCGTGCCGTGGATTGTGCCGCTCCGGCATTTGCAAAAATCAGGGACATTCTGTCGGACAGGGACAGGCTTCGCCCAAAGTACAGAAAACGTTATATGACGGAGCGTGGCATACAGACGGAACTGGAGGCGGAATTTATCCGTCGTGGCGCGCACGGCACAAGTTTTGACACGATAGTCGCGGCGGACAGGCATACATCGGTGCTGCATTTCCCTCCTGGGGACAGCGAGGCCAATGACGTGGTAATGATAGATGCCGGTACGCAGGTTTATGAATATTCCTGCGATATTACGCGCACAATCCCGGTGGACGGAATCTATTCTAGCCAGTACAGGCAGATTTTTGACCTCGTTGTAGCGGCACAGAAAGCCGCAATATCCATGGCCTCTCCCGGCGTGGAATGGAACAGGGTGCATATAGCCGCCGCGACCGTAATAGCCAAAGGACTTGCGGAAATGGGCATACTCAGATGCAGTCCGTATCAGGCGGTGGATAATGGTGCGGTTGGACTTTTTATGCCACATGGCATAGGACACATGCTTGGTCTGCGTGTGCGAGATGTCGGCGGCAAACTGAAAGGACGAGAAAATAACAGGTATGCCGGAGCGTCCATAAGGGTGGATATGCCGCTTGAAGAAGGTTTCGTAATGACGGCAGAACCCGGCGTTTACTTCATTGAGCCTCTTCTGAAATCAGAGAATACAAGGGAGAAATATGGATCATTCCTTAACTGGACTGAACTGGAAAAATGGCTCAACATCGGCGGCTGCCGTCAGGAAGACGACATCCTTATAACCAAATCCGGCTGCGAGGTCCTTACCAGGGATATTCCAAAGGAAACAGTATCAGATTGCGACCGTGGCTGCATAAGGTAGGTGTTTGGGAAGTGCGGAAAAAGTGTCTTTTTCCGCACTTTCCTTATTTTCTGCTTATTTTATTTCCACGGCGATTCCTGCTACCGGGTAATATATTATTTTCGCGATTACTATTTTTCCGGCGGCTGTTAATGCGTGTTCATAGCAGTCAAACTGGCCTTTGTACTTTCCGGCATAATGAGTGCCTTTTTCGCCTTTTTTGTCCTCATCATCCTTGTCTGTTATCATTTCAATTCTGCCTGGGAATGACTTGTAATCAACAAGAATTACCTTGTTTTCCGGCAGTTCATAAACAAAGTCAATGCTTCCGGTAAATATCTGTCCTTCCTTTGCGTACTGGAACGGCAGTTCATGGTATGTGGCCGCCGCCCTGCCATATTTTTCTGACAGGAAATTTGCCAGATTGTCCCATGCCTGCACAACTTGTTCCGAGTTAATTTTATCGGCAAATCCGTAATCCTGTATAATGGCGGCGGCTTTTGTCTTTCTGGCTTCACCGTCTTTTATGTATTCAAGCACGCAGAAAATGTCATGTATGCAGCTGCCGGCCACATCCATTTCGTCATTTTTTACATTCAGGGATATTCTTTCCGCCGTTTTTGTTTCCGCAGAATAATTTTCCGGGTAAATTATTTTAACAGCCGTGTCCGGGCTGCCCGGCACGGCGCTCGGCTGGCAGTCCCGCAGGGGATATGCGGCAGGAGCATTTTCTGCTTTTACTGTAAATTCCGTGTTTTGCGGATTATATTGCCAGTCCGATATTTTCGGCACGGTTTCTTTGTGAAAATTCATGCCAATGCCAAGAAAATCACATTCAGTGCCGGGCATTATTTCCTGTACGGCATTTATTCCTATCTGTTTAAGCCATGCAAGCTGCGGAACAGTTTTTTTCGGAGTGTCCTGCTTCGGAATTTTAGGCTCTCCTTTCTTTTTTTTGCCTTTTTTCTCTTCAACATCAACCTGTTTTGTTTTTACGGCCAAAATAAGGCAATGACTTGCCCTTGTCATGCCAACATACATAAGGCGTTTGGATTCTTCCAGTACTGATTTTGTAGTTTCTGACTGGGAAATGTCCTCATATCCCTGAATTTTCTTTAACAGTTCCTTTGTTTTGTCAGACACTTTCTCTTTTGAACCGTAAATCCATGGAAGAACCCTTATTGATGTTTCAGGAAACAGATTGTCTTCTGATGGGTTTTGCCTTATGAATCTAATACCGTATATACGTTTGTATATTATATTGTCTTCTTTTATAGGATCATCTTCAAGGCTTAAAAGTATTACGTTTTTCCATTCAAGGCCTTTTGAACCGTGATATGTAAACAGGCTCACGCCGTTTGGATCACCGGAGGTTTCAAGCTCTTTTTCTTCTATGTATTCCAAAAAACCGTATATGGTGGCAGGAATGGCTAATTTAAGGCAATGATCCTCATAAGCCCCTGCTGCCACAGACATCGCATTAAAAACATCTTTGCTGTTCGCATTTCCAGGCCATTTTTTAGTAATAGCCGCAAGATCAAGTTCGGTTATAATCAGGTCTGTAATTGCTTTTACGGAAAGAGTTCTGTAAAATTCCGCTTTTTCCGTTATTTTCTTGATTATGGGAAGATTTTCAAGATAATTATCATTTATTTTGTCATTATCTGATAATCTGGCATTTATTATTTCGCCAGGGTTATATCCTTTTGCAGCGAAATAGGCAACCTTAGCCCTGGCAAGAGAATCCTTGGTGTTTGCCGTAAGGGCAAGCAGGGCAGATACAAGCTGACATTCATTTGATTCAAATGTTTTGTTTTCTTTGCGGCGGACAGGTATACCGTATTGTTTAAGCCACTTTGCAATCTCTGTCAATATGTCGTTTTTCTTTGCAATTATAGCAATATTCTTCGGATTTTCGCCACCTTGAATCATTCCTGCAATGTACTTTGCCAAATCACAGCTTCTCTGTTCTTTGTTTCCTCCAGACAATGGAAGAAATCTTAGGGAATGCCATTCTGTTTTTTCCCGCCTTAATTTGTTTTCCTCTTCTTCAAGATCTTTGTATGATTTAAGGGCAACCTGATTTTCGTCAGGCAATATGTTTCTAAAAACAGGCACAAAGATTTCATTCACGGCATTTACAAGCTCAGGCAGTGAGCGATGGCTTGTGTCAAGAGTTGCCATTTGGCAACCGTCATGTTTCCTGCTTATTTTGTCTGCCACGGCTTTTACCAATGCCGTATCAGTTCCTCTGAAGCCGTAAATGGACTGTTTAAAATCCCCTACCCAGTAGCTGCCGCCTTCCATAATATCAGCAAGGGCTTCAAAGAATTTAATCTGTATCGGAGAAGAATCCTGAAATTCGTCAACAAAAAGATATTTATATTTGGCCTTTATGTCTTTTTTCACTTCCTCATTTTCAAGAAGAAGCACAAAGTATTTTTCCATATCGGAATAATCAATAAGGCGTTTTTCTTTCTTATATTGTTCAAAAGATTCTTTCCAGCGGCGGGCAATGGCAAAAATTATGTCTATGTATTCAAGCTGCAAATCTCTTGCATCTTCCGTATTCATTATTTTCGCAAGATTTTCAATTAATTCTTCATGTCCTGCTTTCATATCATTATTGAATTTATATGCTATGGTATGTATGTCATAAATATCATATAAAGAAAGTTTATTATGCCTGATTATTTTTAAGGCACTTTCCATGTTCTTCTGCTGGGTCTGAGCAATGTCCGGATTGTTTTTTCTGATTTCTTGTATAGCATTTTTTATTTCTTCATCATCAGGCAGATTTTTCCTTTTTAATCCAGCTTCGCAAAGGCTTTTTATCAGTTTTTTTGATTCTTCCTTGCTTTTTTCATAATCCGTAATGCCGTAATTTATGCTGTATTCAATTATTTTTTCAAGATGCTCTTTCCAGAAATCGTAATTTATGCCATATTTTCCGCTGTCGAAAGTATATGCAATGCCAAATTCTTCCGCAAAATCATGCAGAAATGACAGTTCTTTACCTGTAGGCACTGTGTAAAGGGACTGGTTTCTGTAAAATTTCACGTCCTCATCTGTCATAACATTAAGTTCAGGGGAAAGGCCTAAAATATGCCAGTATTTCTTTATAAAGGATTCCGCCACGGAATGTGCCGTGCCTATCATGGCTTGTTCCAGGCGTTCCGCCTGCTCATAAAGGCCGTTTTCGCAAAGTTTTGCCTTGGCTTTTTCCTTAAGCTCCGCTGCTGCCGCTTTTGTGAATGTGGTAAGTATTGCCTGTTCAGGTTCTGCCTTTTTTTCCTTTATAATATCTGCCAAAGTTGTTGTTATTTTATAAGTCTTGCCGCTGCCCGCGCTTGCACTGATATAAGTGATATTTTTCATTTTGCTTCCCCCTTTCTTGCCTTAAAGCATAAATAATCGCTGTATTTGTCATGCTTTTTTACATTTTTTTTGCCATGATCTGTTTTTATTTCTTCTGTTTCAAGAGGAACAAGATTTTCTTTTTCCGTATCATTGAAATAATCAAAATCCTCAAGGCCATCAGCTATTTCCAGTATGCCTTTTTCAAGCTGATCCATTCTGTATTTATAGGAATTTCTGACTGTTTCAAAAACATTTTCCATGTCTTTTGCATCATTTATAGGAATGACATTATTGCCTTTCAGATTTTCGCCGGGAGTTATTATTGTTGTCTTTGGCAGAAGCACATAAGCAGCCGCCTTTACGTCCTTGTTTTCGGACTGTTTTATTAGGGCGGAATACAAAGCCAGCTGCACGGAACGGTTTTCCCTTATTATATCGCCGTATTTTTTGTCATTTCCGGTCCATTTGAAGTCAAAAAGATAAATATTGCCACTATTGTCTTCAAGAATCATGTCCGCTATGCCTTGTGCTTCTGCATTTTCCAGCATATTTTCCTGAACATACTCTTTTTCGCAGTATTTCACCGTAAGATTATTATTTTCAAATGTTTTTCTAAGAAGCCCAAGACATTTTCTTAGCTGATTCCTTAAAAGTTCCTTTTCAAAATGATTTTCCGGCAGAAGAAGAATTGCCCCGCATTGTTCAAGCTGCTCATTGAATATTTTCTCAAAATTGGCATTTATGTATTCTTCCGTGCCTTTGCCAGGCTCATTTTCTGACGGCTCAAAAATGGCCTTTATCACTGCATGGGCCACAGTACCTTTTGTAGGCACAATGTCATTTATTGCAGCAATTCCCTCCGGCTTGATTTTTGCCATGTATTCAAAAACATAGTCCATTGGATTCTGTATCAGCTTTTCCAGAGATGTAGCACTTTCCTTTGGCCGAGGCTTTATTATTCCCTCATTTATTTCAAAAGATGAAGCAGCCGCAGCAAGACGGTTGTCAACAGTGTCTTTTTCTTCTGTTTTCTCTATTTCCTGGCCTTTATGCTCTATTACAAGTTCTTTGAAACTTTCTTTTTTTATCTGATTTTCAAGGCGTATTATCACGGGGTGCTTTTTTGTGTTTTCCGTGCCGTTTTTGTCCGCAATTGCAAGGACAAGATTTTCGGAATACATAAAAGGCATAAGCATTAAAATTCTGTTGAACTTGCGTTCGTTTTCCTCTTCCCAAAAATTTAGGCTTTTAAGCTCTGTTTTTTCTTCTTCATAAAGGAAAGAATATCTAAGTTTTTCTTCCGGCTTGTCATAAAAACCGCAGCATATTGTCTTATGTGAACTGGCAGCCATTTTGCCGAATGAATCTATTACATTATGGCAGTTTCCCTCAGCCGGATAAAGGGGCATTTCAACAGCGGAATTTATGCTGCCCAGCATGGATTCTATTTTTTTGTATTCTATTGTTTCAGATGTTTCGGCTGAAAGAATATCCTGCATGGCGTTGCACTGGTCTTTTACAAATACAAGCTGTGATTTTTCATACGGATTAAGTTTGTCGTTCAGATTTATCTGACTTGCACACCATAATTTCAGATTTATTACAAAATNNATTTCATTTTTTTCATTTTGTGATTTTTCAAAGAAATACAAGAAATTGTCAACACGGTCTTTGTTTTTTGAAATTTTCTCTTTTCTTTCTTTTTCTTCAATATCCTTGTCTGAATAATCATAATTCAGAAATTCATCTATGACTTTCTTACATTCATCGTTATAATAACCGCCTGTGGCTGCTATTTTGTCAGCAAGTTTTCCACACAGTTTTTTTGGCAGAGGGCTTGATGGCATATTAAGCCAGTCCATAAGACGGTAAATATTTAATGGACGGGAAAACAGGGAAATTCCAATTACAAGCAGCTGTGCTATCTGCGGCAGACCGCTGATATTGGAGCCAGAAACAGGTTTTCCGGCGAGTTTCAGCCAGCTGTCAAGTTCCTGGTTGTTTTCGTTTATCCATACATTGAAGGACTCTGCGGGCAGTGTGCTTAGATATTTCATGGATTCAGTCCTGTCCGCAAAATGCCATATTTTAAATGTATCGTCGTTTTCGGCAAGTTTTATTTCTTTTTCAGTATTTCTGCCATTATTGCTGCTTTCGTTTTTACCTTCAAGCAATGCAGTTATTCTGTCAAGGTTTGTGCCTTTGTCTTCCCTGCGCGGCATCGGTATTATTTTAACATTCCTGTTCTGTAATGCCTGAATCAGACCTTTTTCCGCCGGTGGCAGAATGTTCCAGTCAAAAGGCATCTGTATTTCAAGCCCAGCAGGCAGTGGGCAGCCTTTTTTTATTTCTTCCGTGATTTCAAAAATTTCTTCTGCAAGGGAAAAGTTTTCCTTTTTTCCGTCTGTGAAATGCTTTTCTATGCCCTGCAATGCCGTAAGCCTCGCAGATTGTACCTGCGTTCCGGCATTCCAGCCTGCGGCGGCGAGGGCATCGCGCCAGGCAAGGCACTGCTCCGCTGTCTTAAGCGGGTCTGTATTAAAGGATTCCCGGAATACGCTTTCCCTTTTATCCTTTATGTATGCCGACATGGCCTTGTAATAGGCTACAAAACGTTCCCCCTGCGGCTTTATCCTGCGCCGCAAGCCAGCGTGCAGTTTTATTCTGTCAAGAAGTCCCTGCGTGCTGACTGTTTCTGTGTCAAACAGTATGCCATTTTCTGCGTTTTCAAGCCCTGTATAAACATGGCCGGTATAAAGCGGACTGTAAAAAAGTTTCATAAAATCTCCCTGCATGAAAGCCCCGCCGGAAAAACGGAAGCGGTTTCTTAATTATACTATAAAAAGGCTAAATTAAATAAAGTTATTGATATAGAATTTTTAATATATATTCTCCCTTTCCCATAAAAGCAGGCCGTTTTCTACAAGCTGCCTGTTTATTTTCCTTGCGAGAATATCCCTTGCATTGAAAAAGTTTTCAAAAACGCGCAGATACTCCGATGGAACCGCATATTTTATGGTNNTATTTATCCTTGTGTCATTTTCTGTATCTAATTCTTTAAAACTTGAAGAATCTTTCCCCATTATGGCATTTGTTATGTCATAAAAGCTGTCATTCCAGTTTTTATCTTTATATATATCGCTAGAATGATAATAATTAAATAATTGCAAGGCCGCTTTATATAGGTCTTTTGCTTCTTTTGAAAAAGAAAACTGTTTTAAAAATTCTCTAAAGTCAAAAGGCTCTTCATTTTTTGTAACTGAAAACAAATCCTCATTGAATTTTGGCAACAGAACATTAAGCTCATTTTCTGAACAGCCAAGTTCTTTAGCGGTAAAAGGCATTAGATAATTTTTTGAATCCTTATTTGAAAACAAAAAACCTTTATAAAACATTGAAAACATTATAGCATCGCTGAAAAGCTCCGGCGGTATATCCTCTATATTGCCTTTATGTACTATGGAATTTAGCTCAAAATAATGATGATGGGTATTAAAAATAAGCCCTTTTGAAAGCAGACACCATTTTAAATTATGTGTTGTCACATGATTGCCGCTATCCTTGCCCCCTTGTCCTATTTTTATTACATCGTTTAAATAGCTGTAATTGCCTAAAACTGTTCCTTGTGAATTATCTTTTATTATTTGTTTAAGTCCTTTAAATAAATCAGGACAGGCATTGTCATATTCATAAATTCCCTTATGTACAAGCCTATTGTTTTTTTTGTCAAACTCATATCTTTCAGCTTTAACTTTAGAGCCGTTAAAAACCTCCCCATTATCTTTATCAAAAATAACCATGCTTATAGGCCATTCGGAAAGAAGAAAAGTTGTTTTTGCATTGCTGAAAATATGCGAGACTATTTTATAATGGGAATTTACATAATTAATAACTTCGCTATTAAGAAAAGAAAGTGTTTTATAGTAAAACACAATTACTTGCGGCTTTAAGGCAAGAACTTTGTTAAAAAACTCTATGGCTAAATTGTTTTGTCTGCCTTTCTGCCATTGATACGGCGGATTCATTATTATCATCAGCTTGCGGTTTTCACGCCTGCATATTTCATTGATGTCTAACAGCGAGCCTTTGTATTTCCATTTAGGCTGTGCGTCGTCTTTTAAGTAGTCAAACTGGACTGCGTTTTCAAAGCCTTTTATCTTGCAGATGTCTACGTCCATCTGCTCCAAAGTGGAAAGATAACAGTACTGCTTAAAATCCTTGCCGAACTGGTTTTGCAGGTTGCCAACGCCTGCGCATGGGTCGCAGACAATGTATTCGTCCATATTGTATTTTTTTAAGAGTATTTCGCACTGCTTATCTACAAAACAAGACGGCGTGTATTCGCCGCCTGTGTCCCTGCGGTATTTGTCTGAATAAAGCGTTGCGCTCCTTTCTAAAATCTTTAAAAATTCCTCCTTTTCGGGCGGACGTATGTATTTGCGCCAAAAATCAGCATATCTCTGCCTGTCTTTTATTAAAAAGGGATTTATATATAACACTACCCAATAAATAAAGAAAAAAGGCCGTTACAGTGTTATAATATATTATCCTCTTTTTTAATAAAAAATTTTTTCTAGTTTTAAATTTTTTAAATCATCTTTGTCAACTTGTTTTTTAATCACGGATATAATGCTGATCATGTACTTGATGATATTTTTTATTTTTTCTTTATTATTTGGATAATTAAGGTTAATCTCTATCTGGAAATTTATATAAATCTTATAATCAATAACCTCGCCTAAAACATACATTAAATCCCATATATATTTGGTCCATATCTTCATTTTATCATTTGTTAAATCTGGGTCGCCAATCAATATGACGCTTCTTTTTATGGCATTGACAAAATATACATATAGTTCCAGTTTAAATTCTTCTAGCGTCATTTTATTTCCTCTTCTATTTCTTTTACTAAATCCTGCTGTTCCTTGTTATCTTTTTTCAGCATTAAGTCTGATATGGCATTTGTTATAGCAACAGTATCTTCTTCATTCTTTTTAAATGAATTAGCAACTTCTGTAAAAGTTTTATTAAATTTTGCTGTAAATCCGCATCCCTCTATTTCATGCACAAATGGGAAAATACTTAAAACCACTGTGACAATTAACATGAGACTCTCACCGCTAAAAGGTGAAAAAACAACAACCTTTTCCCAATGCTTGCAACAATAGCTATAAACAATAACTATGAGTATTGAATACCAGCATATTTTAGCATTTGAAACTATGTGATTAAAAATAAATTTGCTCCAAATTCTTTTCCTAAAAAAAGATATAATTAATCCTAATAAGAGTACGATAAATGCCCAGGAAAATAAAGCAGATA
>LXOW01390311.1_pt1 | contig 33468 bp, 22 predicted proteins | sample 1368591 | NCBI WGS metagenome assembly LXOW01 (sample SAMN04884650, study PRJNA319009) | bovine gut metagenome | isolation source: Cow rumen | host: Bos taurus | place: Italy: Legnaro (PD) | collected 2014-07-09
GCCTGCCGTAGGACTTACCGATGTCTCCATACTGTGGCAGTACTATTACAAGAGAAAAAAGACGTTTGACAAATTAACAAATTAACAAATTAACAAACCATTTCGAATTAACGAATTAACAAATTAACAAATTATGATTACCTCTGGGGGCAGGGACGTGGGCATCCTGCCCGCGATGCCGTGAGGCATATTACGTTACTGTGTGTGCATTTTTTTCTGTCGCGGGTGTTTCTGTCCCCCGGGAAACGGGGGAAGTGAAGGGGGTTGTACCACGTCCCTGGCTGCGAAGATTTCTGCGTTTTCTGCGATTTCTGCGAGACATCTACAAATTGATAATTATTTCAAATTAACGAATTGATTTCCAACGAGGAATACATAGAGCAGAACCGTGATATGGACGTTCGGCAGCTGGCATTTCAGAAGATGCCGGAGGGTGTTGATGCCAAATGGGTTCTTCGGCAGATTGAGGGTTATCAGCTGGCTTTGAAGAAGTTACCCCAATGGGCTGAGGTGGCTGGGCTTCACTACCCTCCCCGACTGTCAATGGAACAATGTTCCAGCGAGGCAACGGCCCAGTATAAGTCCACGCTCGCAAAACGGCTGTCTTCAAGGTGCGGTGTTTTGGCAGACCTCACAGGAGGCTTCGGCGTAGATTTCAGCTATATGGCTCGCCCTTTCGCCAAGGCCATCTACGTAGAGAGACAGGAGGAGCTGTGTGAGGCAGCCCGTCATAACTTCCCGCTTTTAGGTCTCACCCAGGCAGAGGTGATAGCATGCACCGCAGAGGAGTTTCTTGACACTATCGACGTCATAGACCCCGACAACAAGCTCTGCGACATCACATTCCTCGACCCCGCCCGCCGCGATGATGCCGGCAAGAAGACTATTGCCATAAGCGACTGTACGCCAGACCTTTTGCAGCTTCAGACGAAGCTATTGTCGTTCTCGCGCTTTGTCATCGTAAAGCTATCACCCATGCTCGATATCACAATGGCTCTGCGCACCCTGCATCACGTCAGCGAGGTACATGTGGTAAGCGTCAAGGGAGAGTGTAAGGAACTGCTGTTCGTGATTACCGACAAGGCTACGGGGCGTCCTGACTACCATTGTGTCAACCTTGGGAGCGGGGAAAGCGACCTCATCCTCGGGTTGGCAGAAATAGAGAAAGCCCGTAACATGTCAATAGCGTCTGTGCCCCAGCCCGGACAGTATCTTTTCGAACCTAATGCGAGCATCATGAAGGCCGCCATGCAGGATGCCTTTGCCGCCAGCTACGGTCTGCAGAAGCTGCATCCCATGAGCAACCTCTTCCTTGGAACGGCCCCCATAGCGTCGGTACCGGCACGACAGTTCATCATTACCGGCATCAGCAATTTCTCCAAAGCCTCCCTTAAGGCTTTCCTTAAGGACATGCCGCAGGCCAACCTCACCATCCGCAATTTCCCTTCAACGGTAGCAGACCTTCGCAAACGGCTGAAGATAAAAGAAGGTGGCAGCGTGTATCTCTTCGCCACCACCCTCTCTGACGGGTCGCATATCCTTATCTCTGCCAGCAAGGCGGGGTAAGGTATTGTCTCAAGTTTCTGAAGTACGCATATTCTTTTCTCTACCACGAATTACACGAATTTCACGAATTTTTTGCTGCGCGCTGCGATTTACATAACACATACTTAATATGTTTATTCTGCTATGACAGGTATTAATTGTAATTAGCTTCGCTGACCCGCTCAGGATGCTCCTTGAAACGACAAGCGTTTCATAGTCGCCTCATTCGGGGTTCGTGAAATTCGAGAAATTCGTGGTAGAGAAAAGAATATGCGTACTTCAGAAACTTGAATAAATATAAAGCAAAGCCCCCTGACTTGACTGTCAAGGGGCTTGCTTTATCCCGTTATGGAAGTAGGGGGACCAACTTGTTGTATCCATTTTGGTACGGACAAGACTTGCTGAGGTCTGGGACGTGGTACAACCCCCTTCACTTCCCCCGTTTCCCGGGGGACAGAAACACCCGCGATTCCAGGCCTCAAGCTACATCTTCTTAGGGCAGAAATCGTTGAAAGGACATTCCGTACAGGCAGGACGCTGGCTTTTACAAATATAGCGTCCATGTAGGAGCAGCCAATGGTGGGCATTGGCGAGGTGTTGTGCGGGGATGTTCTTTGTCAGCTGCTGCTCTACCTTCATCGGTGTGTTGCACGATGGTGATACGAGTCCGAGGCGATGGCTGACCCTGTAGACGTGTGTGTCAACGGGCATCGCAGCCTGCCTGAATGCAACAGCGAGCATCACGTTGGCCGTCTTGCGTCCCACGCCTGGGAGCGTAAGCAGCTCGTCCATCGTATGAGGTACCACACCGCCGTAGTCCTCCTGCAGCTTGCGCGCGAGCTGCACCAGATGGCGGGCTTTGGCGTTGGGATAGCTCACGCTGCGGATATAGCGTAGCACCGCCTCCTCTGTTGCGCTACCCATTGCTGCAGCATCAGGGAAGGCACGAAAAAGGTCGGGCGTGACGAGGTTCACGCGCTTGTCCGTACACTGTGCCGAGAGCACTACGGCAATGAGCAACTGAAAATGATTCTCATACTTCAGCTCTGTCTCTGTGTGTGGCTGACGCTCCGAGAAATAGCTTATTATGGTCTGATAACGTTGTTGCCTGTTCATAGGTTTTCGTGATAACGTGATAACGATATACCATTATACAGCATTTGCGATATACCGTGATAACGATATAACGTCATCAAAAAAGGACTTGCGAGGTGTTATCCTTGCAAGTCCCTTTGATTATAATGATTTAACAAAAGTGATTACTCACCCTTTTCCATCTGAGCCTTGAGTGCTGCAAGTGCGTCGAAGTCGCCGAGAGACTGTGCAGCAGCAACATTGTTGATGGTAGCTGTCTCTTCCTTCTTAGCACCGCTCTTCTTAGCGCGTGGCTTCTTTTCCTCAGCCTCCTTCTCTGCCTCGAAGGTGCGAGAGTGAGAGAGGATGATGCGCTTAGACTCCTTGACAAACTCGATAACCTTGAAGTCGAGTTCCTCGCCCTTCTTGGCCTGTGAGCCGTCCTCCTTGATGAGGTGCTTAGGAGTAGCGAAGCCTTCGCCGCCCTCGTTGAGGGTGATGACTGCGCCCTTGTCCATTACCTCTGTGACAACACCGGTATGTACGGAACCAGGTGTGTAGATTGTCTCGTAGGTATCCCAAGGATTATCCTCCAGCTGCTTGTGACCAAGGGAGAGACGACGGTTCTCCTTGTCTATCTCCAGTACTACTACCTCGATAGGCTCGCCGACCTTTGTGAACTCTGAAGGATGCTTTACCTTCTTTGTCCAAGAGAGGTCAGAGATGTGGATCAGTCCGTCAACGCCCTCTTCGAGCTCTACGAAGATACCGAAGTTTGTGAAGTTGCGTACCTTTGCGGTGTGCTTAGAGCCTACAGGATACTTGTTCTCAATCTCAGCCCAAGGATCTTCCTTCAGCTGACGGATGCCGAGTGACATCTTGCGCTCCTCGCGGTCGAGAGTGAGGATTTCAGCCTCTACCTCGTCGCCCACCTTGAGGAAGTCGTGAGCAGAGCGCAGGTGCTGGCTCCAAGACATCTCAGAAACGTGGATGAGACCCTCTACGCCTGGTGCTACCTCAACGAATGCGCCGTAGTCAGCAATAACTACTACAGTACCCTTGATGCGGTCGCCCACCTTGAGATTAGCGTCAAGAGCATCCCAAGGATGTGGAGTGAGCTGCTTCAGACCGAGTGCGATGCGCTTCTTCTGGTCGTCGAAGTCGAGGATAACGACCTTGATCTTCTGGTCGAGCTCTACCACCTCGTGTGGATCGCTTACGCGGCCCCAAGAGAGGTCTGTGATATGAACGAGTCCGTCTACGCCACCAAGGTCGATGAAGACACCGTAAGAGGTGATGTTCTTTACGGTTCCCTCGTAAACCTGACCCTTCTCCAGCTTCGACATGATCTCTGCCTTCTGTGCCTCGAGTTCTGCCTCGATGAGGGCCTTGTGGGAAACGACAACGTTGCGGAACTCCTGATTGATCTTTACAATCTTGAATTCCATTGTCTTGCCTACGAATACGTCGTAGTCGCGGATTGGATGTACGTCAATCTGTGAGCCTGGCAGGAATGCCTCAATGCCAAAGACATCAACAATCATGCCGCCCTTAGTGCGACACTTGATGTAACCCTGAACAACCTCTTCGTTGTTGAGAGCCTCATTGACACGATCCCAGCTCTTGGCCATGCGTGCCTTCTTGTGAGAAAGAACCAGCTGGCCTTTCTTGTCCTCCTGATTCTCTACGAACACTTCTACCTTGTCGCCGATTTTCAGGTCTGGATTGTAACGGAATTCAGAGGCGGAGATGATACCGTCGCTCTTGTAACCGATGTTTACGATAACCTCCTTCTTGTCAATGGAGATAACGGTGCCTTCTGCCACCTGGCCCTCAGACACCTTGTTGAGGGTAGCGTCGTAAGACTCTTCCTGAGCCTCCTTGCTAGCGTTTGAAATACCGCCGTTCTCGAACTCTTCCCAATCGAAGTTCTCGAGGGGCTGTACGTTTTTAAAGTTAGACATATTGTTAATTAAAAAATTTAATGATAGTCCCTTCGTTGGGAAAATCGGCTGCAAAGGTAGTAATAAATTGTCACATACACGTACGCGCGCACTAACTTTTAATTATTATTAACACGAAAGAGCAATTTATTGGCGCTTTTATTGGGTTTCTTGAGATTTTTGTTGTAACTTTGCGTCCCATTTCGTTTATGTAGCCATTCAAGAACGTATCCATAATGTTAAATTTCAAAAAGTTATACCCCTGGGGCCTCGGTGCCTTCATCATCGCCATTCTGGGCACGATAGTGCTTTACACCTTCGCGCCGGCAAGCAGGCTGTCAGACTCTGCATTCCTCTACATCGACGCTGACGACGACATCGACTCCATCGCCGCCAAGCTCGACACCATCTGTCATCCCTATGGCACAGCAGGCATCATGACGATGGCGCGCCATACAGGCTATGCCGACCATATCCGCTCCGGACGCTATGAGATAAAGCCCTCGGAAGGTGCCTTCTTCATCTACCGCCACCTGCGTAACGGACACCAGAGTGCCGTGAAGCTCACCATCCCTCCCGTACGCACCACCGAAAGGCTGGCTGAGGCATTGTCCACCAAGCTGATGATGACAAAGGATGACCTGATGGACTATCTCACCGACAACGACTCGCTGGCCCTCTACAAAACAGACACCACGAACGTGATATGCCTCTTTATTCCAAACACTTACGAGATTTACTGGAATATTACGCCGAAGCAGCTGCTGCGTCGTATGTCTGACGAGTCGAAGGCCTTCTGGAACGGTACGCGAGCAGCACAGGCACAGTCGTTGGGGCTCACCCCCGAGGAGGTGATAACGCTGGCCAGCATCATAGACGAGGAGACGGCCAACGATGCCGAGAAGCCTATGATAGCCGGCATGTACTACAACCGTCTTCGGAAGGGTATGCCGCTGCAGGCCGACCCGACGGTGAAGTATGCCCTTGGCGACTTCTCCCTGAAACGCATCTACAACAACATGCTGAAAACGGTGTCACCTTATAACACATATATGAACGTAGGACTGCCACCGGGCCCCATACGCATACCTACTATTGCAGGCATAGAGGCCGTACTCAACATGACCAGGCACGACTACATCTACATGTGTGCCAAGGAAGACTTCTCCGGCTCGCATAACTTTGCCCGCACATACCAGGAGCATTTGGAAAACGCTGCAAAATACTCCGCAGCCCTCAACGCAAGGAAGATAAAATAATTCAACTTTCTGAAGTAGTTAAGGAGTCAGTAGTTAAGGAGTTAAGACAGATGCTATAGCTGATATGACATCGAAAGTGGTGTGTATCGTCTTAACTCCTGCCCGAAGGGCGAGCGAAGCGATAACTCCTTTTACTCCTGATTACTAAGAAGTTGAGCAAATGCAAAACTTGATTAAAATAATATATGATAACAGTAACCAACCTCGCCATTCAGTTTGGCAAACGCGTCCTGTATAAGGATGTAAACCTCAAGTTCACTCCAGGCAATATCTACGGCATCATCGGTGCCAACGGAGCCGGTAAGTCAACACTCCTCAAGGCCATCAGCGGCGAGCTGGAAGCCAACAAGGGCACGATAGAGCTTGGTCCGGGCGAACGCCTCTCGGTGCTTGAGCAGGACCACTTCAAGTATGACAACTATACCGTGATGAACACCGTCCTCATGGGTCATCAGCCCCTGTGGGAGAACATGCAGGAGCGCGACGCCCTCTATTCCAAGGCCGAGATGAGCGAGGCCGACGGCATCCGCGCTGCCGAACTGGAAGAGAAGTTTGCCGAGATGAACGGCTGGAACGCCGAGAGCGATGCTGCACAGCTGCTCTCCGGACTGGGCATCAAGGAAGACAAGCACTATCAGATGATGGCTGAGCTGTCAAACAATGAGAAGGTGCGCGTGATGATGGCCAAGGCCCTCTTCGGAAATCCTGACAACCTGCTCCTCGACGAGCCCACCAACGACCTCGACCTCGACACGGTACAATGGCTCGAGGAATACCTCTCCAACGTTGAGCAGACGGTACTCGTAGTGTCACACGACCGTCACTTCCTCGATGCCGTTTCAACCCAGACGGTTGACATCGACTTCGGAAAGGTTACGATGTTTGCAGGCAACTACTCCTTCTGGTATGAGTCCAGTCAGCTGGCTCTGCGTCAGGCCCAAAACCAGAAGGCTAAGGCTGAGGAGAAACGCAAGGAGCTGGAGGAGTTCATACGCCGTTTCTCTGCCAACGTATCGAAGTCGAAGCAGACAACCTCGCGCAAGAAGATGCTGGAGAAGCTCAACGTGGAGGAGATACAGCCCTCTACGCGCAAATATCCAGGCATCATATTCCAGATGGAGCGCGAGCCAGGCAACCAGATCCTGGAGGTGGAAGGCCTGAAGGCCGTGGATACCGACGGCACGGTGCTCTTCGACAATGTGTCGTTCAACATCGAGAAAGGCCAGAAGACCGTCTTCCTCTCACACAATCCCAAGGCAATGACGGCACTCTTCGAAATCATCAACGGCAACCGCGAGGCCGACGGCGGCACATTCAAGTGGGGTATCACCATCACCACAGCATACCTGCCACTTGACAATACGGAGTTCTTCCAGTCAGACCTCAACCTCGTAGACTGGCTCTCGCAGTACGGCCCGGGCAACGAGGTAGTGATGAAAGGCTTCCTCGGGCGCATGCTCTTCAAGCAGGAAGAGGTGGAGAAGAAGGTCAACGTGCTCTCAGGCGGCGAGAAGATGCGATGCATGATAGCACGCATGCAGCTGAAGAATGCCAACTGCCTCATCCTCGACACCCCAACGAACCATCTCGACCTGGAGTCCATTCAGGCCTTCAACAACAACCTCATCACCTTCAAGGGCAACATCCTCTTTGCCAGCCACGACCACGAATTCATCAACACCGTTGCCGACCGCATCATAGAGCTCACGCCTAAGGGCACCATAGACAAGCTCATGACTTACGATGACTACATCTACGATGAGCAGATAAAGGAACAGAAGGCCGGCATGTATGCATAAGAACTTGTGCCGCACCTTGGCACGGTTGTTGTATTCAAGATGACAAAATTATTCAAGAAACTCAAAAAAATCATGAAACCAGAAGAGATAAAAGACAACGAAGAAAAGGAGATGAACACGAATGCTGCCAACGAGGCTGCCAACGAGGCTGCCGGCGCTGACTGTCAGAAGCAGGATGGCAAGACGTCCGCTGCTGACGATATGGCAGAGAAGGCCGAGGCCGCTGACAGCAAGGCTTCTGAAGGCGAGGCTGCCAAAGAAAGCAAAGACCCTCTCGACATCGCCCTTGGCGAGATAGAGGAGCTGAAGACCAAGATGCTCTACATGCAGGCAGAATTCGACAACTACCGAAAGCGCGTCATGAAGGAGAAGGCCGACCTTATCCTGGGTGGCGGCGAGAAAACCATCACGGCCATACTGCCCGTCATCGACGATATGGAGCGCGCTATGGCCGACAACAGCGACGACCCCGCTGCCATCAAGGAAGGCATGAAGCTCATCTACCAGAAATTCATCAAGACCCTCGAAGGGCTGGGAGTGAAGAAGATAGACACCGACGATGCCGACTTCAACGTGGACTACCATGAGGCCATAGCACAAGTGCCGGGAATGGGAGACGATAAGTCGGGGAAGGTGATAGACTGCGTACAGACAGGCTACACCCTCAACGACAAGGTGATACGCTTCGCCAAAGTAGCCGTAGGGGTATAATTTGTTAATTTGTTAATTCGCTAATTTGAGATAAGGCTCGTGGCAAAAAGAGATTACTATGAGGTGCTTGGCGTAGACAAGAAAGCCAGCGCCGCAGACATAAAGAAAGCATACCGCAAGATCGCGATAAAGTATCACCCTGACCGTCAGGGCGACAAGAGCGATGCGGAGAAGAAGGAGGCAGAAGAGAAGTTCAAGGAGGCCGCCGAGGCCTATTCCGTTCTCTCCGACGACCAGAAGCGCCAGCAGTATGACCAGTTCGGGTTCAACGGTCCGAACATGGGTGGAGGCTTTGGCGGCTTCGATGGCTTCGGAGGCGGAGCCGGAGGCTTCACGATGGACGATATCTTCTCCATGTTCGGCGACATCTTCGGCGGTCGCGGTGCAGGAGGCTTCAGCGGCTTCGGTGGCGGCGGCAGCAGCAGGGGCGGCAGAGCCGTACATCGCGGCAACGACCTGAGGCTGAAGGTGCGCCTGAACCTCATGGAGGTGGCTACGGGCGTAACGAAGAAGTTCAAGGTGAGAAAAGACATCACGTGCACAGGCTGTCACGGAACGGGTGCGGCAGCGGGCTCAAAGGCCGAGACCTGCCCCACGTGTCACGGCTCCGGCACGGTGATACGCCAGCAGCAGAGCATCTTCGGCATGATGCAGACACAGTCCGTCTGCCCCACCTGTCAGGGCGAGGGCACTATAATAAAGGATAAGTGTCCGAAGTGTCAGGGGAGTGGTGTGGAGCACGGCGAAGAGATTGTCGAGATAAACATCCCCGCAGGAGTGCAGGACGGTATGGTTGTCAACGCTCCGGGCAAGGGCAACGCCGGACATCACGGCGGCCCTGCCGGCGACATCAAGGTGTTCATCGAAGAAGAGCAAAACGATACCTTCATCCGCGACGGCAAAGACCTCATCTACAACCTTGTGCTCGATGTGCCGACGGCAACCCTCGGCGGCGATGTCAACATCCCGACGGTAGAGGGAGGACAGCTCAGGCTGAAGATAGAGCCTGGCACACAGCCCGGCAAGACGCTGCGGCTCAGAGGCAAGGGACTGCCCTCCGTACAGGGTTACGGATATGGCAACGGCGACATTCTGGTCAATATCAACATCTATATCCCAAAGACCCTGTCGAAAGAAGAGAAGACAATACTTGAAAGCCTCAGAAACTCCGAGAACTTCAAGTGCGACAAAGACACCAAGCAGAGCTTCTTCGACAAATTCAGCAGCTACTTCACAAGGTAGTATCATGGCAACACACAACGATATAACGCTACTGCGTTATGATGCCTCCCTTATATCATGACATTAGAATACAAAGAAACACTCGAATATCTGTACAGCGCAGCTCCTGCCTTCGAAAAGGTGGGAGCTGGTGCGTATAAGGAGGGACTGAGCAACACCCTTGCCCTCGACGAGCACTTCGGACATCCCCACCGCAGCTACCACACCATCCATGTGGCTGGCACCAACGGCAAGGGGAGCACCTCACACACCCTCGCCGCCCTGCTGCAGGCAGCAGGCTACAGGACGGGACTGTACACCTCGCCACATCTGGCCGACTTCAACGAGCGCATAAGGATTGACGGCAAGCCCATACCCCACGAACGCGTCATACGCTTCGTCAGGGAGGAGCGTCACTTCTTCGAACCGCTGCAGCCCTCGTTCTTTGAACTCACCACCGCGCTGGCCTTCAAATACTTCGAAGAGCAACAGGTGGACATCGCCGTCATAGAGGTAGGACTGGGCGGGCGCCTCGACTGCACGAATATCATCAGCCCATTGCTGTGTGTCATCACGAATATCTCCTACGACCATACGGGGTTCCTGGGCAACACCCTTGCCGCCATAGCTGCCGAGAAGGCAGGCATCATCAAACCCTCCGTACCCGTAGTCATCGGTGAGGCACCACGCATGGACAGCGGCAGCCCGGGCTATCGCGCCGAAGACGATGTGCGCCGCGTGTTTCAGGAGAAGGCCCGTGAGGCTGGCGCGCCGATACGGTTTGCCGACGACCGCTGTCTCGTGACGCCTCAGCTCCTCGGACAGTATGCGCTGAAGGGCTCCTATCAGGCCCGCAACCTCAACACCGTACTCAACAGCCTCATACCCTTGGCGCGAGCCATGAAACATGCGGGGCTGCCACTCACCCGCAACGGCATCACGTCGGCAGAAGCCCTGCGGCGGGCACTCACAGGTGTTACCACGATGACCGGACTCATGGGACGCTGGCAGCAGCTCTCCGAAGAGCCCACCGTCATCTGCGATACGGGCCACAACCTCGCAGCATGGGAATATCTCGCACCGCAGATAGAGCGTGAGGCGCAGCAGAGGCCCCTGCGCATCGTCTTCGGGATGGTAGATGACAAAGACATCCACGGAGTATTGCAGCTGCTACCCAGTCGTGCCACATACTACTTCACGCAGGCCGACACACACCGCGCAATACCCGTAGGGCGCCTCACGGCCCTTGCCACCGAGGCCGGACTATGCGGCACTCCCTACCCCACCGTCGCCGAAGCATATCACGCTGCATTGACCGAAGCACCGCAGGATGCCTTCATCTTCGTTGGAGGCTCCTCCTACGTCGTTGCAGACCTTCTGTCAGAGCCTATTAAACAAGGTTAAATCCTTAAGAATCAACGTCCCCTGGTGGACAACGCCCCCTGGCCCCCTCTAAGATTAGAGAGGGTTAGGGGGCGTTGACAGTTTTAGGTGAAAAAGTGAAAAGGTGGAAAAGTGAAAAGGTGAAATGGTAAAAAATCGGGGTAATCGGGAAAATCGGGTATAATTATTTGGCAGAATGGAAAGAATTGCTTAATTTTGCAGAGTTATGAAGAAAACCGCATGGTTCATATTGGCTCTGCTGCTGCTTCCCATCGTTGTTATTATGATGGTGGTTGGTGCGCTGTATTACCCTCCGGTACAGAACTGGGCAGTTCACAAAGCATGCGAGATAGCATCAGAGAAGACTGGCATGGAGGTATATATAGACCGCGTGCGTCTGACCTTCCCTCTTGACGTGAGCCTCGAGGGCGTAAGGTGTGTCGGCACCGACTCTATGACCCTTCAACGCGATACGCTTCTACGCATAGCGCGCGCCGTATGCGACATCAAGATGCGCCCACTCCTTGACAAGGACATTCAGCTGAAGGCTGTGGAGATGATGGGCGTGAAGGTAAACACATCCAACTTCATTCCGCAGATATACATAAAAGGTGCCGTAGGCCGCCTTGCAATAGAGAACCCCGAGGGCAAAGAGCCTCCCAAGGCTGGCGCCGTCGGTGAGGTGGACTTGGAGAGGAACAGCGTAGCTGCCGCCACAGCCCTTATTGACAAGGCCGACCTATACGTGGCCCTCATCGACACCATCGATGCCGACACTACGAAGAGCGAAGCCTGGACCGTCTTCTTCCGGCATATCGACATTTCCGATAGCCGACTGACTCTCATCCCCTCCATCACTCCTTCACAACTGCGACAAAGCACCCTTGCCTCTGCAGTCAGAAAGGACAGCCTGCGTGCAGCATCAGGTGTGGGTGAGACTCCGGCAGAATATGTCTTCACTAACCTCAATACGGGTATCGACAGCCTGGCCTATAGCCCGGCAGGACTGTCTGTGGGCATTAGGCACGGCAGCCTCAAGGAGGAGACGCTCGGTATTGACGTGAGCAAGCTTGCCGGTAGCCTCGGGATGCAGGGCGACAAGCTGAATGTGGACATCAGACAATGTGCGCTGACAGAGCGACACGGTCTCGATGTGACATCGTTGAAGGCTGTTGTGGAGATGGATTCCGTCAGGCTGAAGGTGGACGGTACAGCCAAGACTCCCGCCAGCATCCTCACGGCCAAGGCCGACATGGACCTCAACGCCTTCTCTGACAGCATGCCCGGCAAGCTGAGCGCAAACATCGATGCCTCGCTATGCAGGAAGGATATCCTTACCATCCTGCAGATAGCCGACGTGAAGGATATCGCCACAGACTATGTGCCACAGACGTTGAACATCAGGGGCAGCGCCTCCGGNNGGCTCGGCAAAGGGATTCATGGCACTTGCTGACAACCCCTACTCACCGCAGTTCAGCGCCTCGGTGCACGGCGACGCCCAGATGACAAACCCCAGCTTCCTCAAGTCGCTTCTCGACAAGGGCACCGCACGAATGATAAACATCCCCGCCTTCTCCACCACCTTCAATGCCGACATCCAGGGTGCCGACTATGCCCTTACTGCCAACATCAAGGAGGGCAAGGGGCAGGCAAGCCTGCAGGGCCGCTACAACATGCTCAGCAAGGCTTACGATGCCCGACTGAAGACGCAGGACTTCAATGCCGACCACGTGCTGAAGGGCTACCGCCTGGGTATTGTCAATGCTGATGCCCACATCAACAACAAGCGCATCGTAGCTACCGCCGCCGCACGAGGCAAGCTCCTCAACGGCAACGTGAGCATCAATGCCCTGAACAGCAGCAAAAGACTTCAGGGCACCCTGACAGCAGACATACAGCATATAGACTTCCAGCAGCTCGGCTTCGCAGACCAGCCCCTGAAGGCCGTATTCTGCGGACATATCGACATCGACACCGATATGGACCAATACTATAAGGTGAACGGACTCTGCAGCGGCATACATCTAACCGACTCTGCCAAGACCTATTCGCCTGATGACGTAGTATTCGACCTGCTGACCCGACGCGATACCACCTATGGCAAAGTGTACTGCGGCGACCTGGAATGCGACCTCAGGGCCCAGGGCGGATATAAATGGCTGCTGGGATGTACCGACCGCATCAGCAACGTGGTGAAGAAGCAGATGAAGGAGCACACCATAGACCAGCAGGAACTGAGGCAGGTGCTGCCAAGGATGACCTTCCACCTGAAGATGGGCAAGGAGAACCCGCTCTACCGCATGCTGAACTACAAGGACATCGACTACCGTGAGATCTGCGCCGATTTCAACACCTCGCGCGAAGACGGCATCAACGGCGACATCAGCATAGGAGGCCTTGACACTCACGGATACCAGATAGACACGCTGACCCTCAACGTGAGCAGCAGCAACGACCCGATGAACATCTCATACAAGGCACACATACAGAACCAGCCGCCAAACGACTATGTCTTTGACGCCTACCTGGACGGCAACCTGCTCGAACACGGCATCTCCACAAACGCACTAATCTATGACAGCAACCATGAGATAGGACTGAACATGGGAGCCGAGGCCACGATGGACAAAGAGGGACTGGTGCTGCACCTCGTGCCCGACAATCCCGTCTTAGGCTACCAGACCTTCAATCTGAACAAGGACAACTACATACGTCTGAACCGCAAGAACCGAATCACGGCCTACGTGAACCTCAGGTCAGATGACAATACGGGCATACAGATACTAAGCACGGAGCCCGACGACATAGGTTACGACGAGACGCTGCTGCAGGATCTCACCGTATCGCTGTACCACCTCGACATTGGCCGTCTGGCACAGTCTATCCCATACGCACCCGATATCGACGGACTGCTCTACAGCGACTTCCACTTCATACAACAGGAAGACAAGACCTTCACCATATCGACCGACATGAACATGACGGAGATGACTTACGGGGGATGCCTCATAGGAAATCTCGGAACGGAACTGGTGTATATCCCCAAGGCTGACGGCTCGCACTATGTCGACGGCGACATAAAGCTTGACGGGCGAAGCATAGGAACGCTGAAGGGACAGTATAATTTCGATAACAAGAACGTGAATGCCGTGATGTCGCTGACACAATTCCCTATGGACATCGTCAACGGATTCATCCCCAACCAGCTCATAGGCCTGCAGGGAATGGCCGAAGGAAACCTCGACATTCGCGGCACATCGGAGAAACCCGTTGTCAACGGCACGCTGGCGATGGACAACGCCTATCTCCTCAGCCTGCCTTACGGCATAAGACTGAAAATCATCGACGACAAGATAAGCATCAACAACTCGAAGGTAGAGATTGCTGACGCGCACCTCGTGGGCAGCAACGACAGTCCGCTAACCCTCAACGGCAGCATCGACTTTGCCGATACCGAACACCCCTACGCCTCACTGAGGCTGATGGCAAAGAACCTGCAGCTCATCGATGCAAAGGAGACCAAGACATCTGAGGCCTACGGCAAGGCCTTCATCAACATTTTCTGCAGCATCAGGGGAGAGCTGTCGAAGCTGAGAATGCGCGGCAAGCTGGACATTCTTCCCACAACCGACCTATACTACATATTGAGGGAGTCGCCACTGACAGCCGACAACAGGCTGAAAGAACTCGTTACCTTCACCGACCTCTCGTCAGAAGAGCCCATCAGCATCGTACACACCGTCAGGGATGACCTCAATGCCGACTTCACCATCAGCGTCAATGAGGGAGCACACATAAAATGCTGGATTAGCCCGGACCACAAGAACTACCTCGACTTCACGGGTGAGGGCGACCTGCGTATGAGATATAACAGCGGCGACATAAAGCTGACGGGACGCTTCACCATCAGCGAGGGCGAAATGAAATATTCCCTGCCCATCATACCGCTGAAAACCTTTACCATAGCCCCCGACAGCTACATAGAATTCACGGGCGACATGATGAACCCCAGGCTCAACATCACGGCAACGGAGCAGATGCGCGCCACAGTAAATCAGGACGGTACCAACCAGATATGCACCTTTGAGACGGGAGTGGTGCTGAGCAAGACGCTGAAAGACATGGGACTGCAATTCATCATCAGCGCCCCAGAGAACCAGATGGTGGCCGACGAGCTGAAGATTATGTCGCAGGAGGAAAGGGGAAAGATTGCCGTAACGATGCTCACCACAGGAATGTATCTCTCTGACGGCAACACCTCAAGCTTCTCGATGAACTCTGCCCTGAACAACTTCCTGCAGGCCGAGATACAGAACCTTACGGGAGCAGCGCTGAAGACTATAGACCTGTCCTTCGGGCTGGATCGCTCAACAGAGGCCGATGGTACCATGCATACGGACTATACGTTCAAGTTCGCAAAGCGCTTCTGGAACAACAGGCTGAACATCGCCGTGGGCGGCAAGATATCAACCGGACCCGATGTGTCAGGACAGAACAAGTCATTCTTCGACAACGTAGAGGTGCAATACCGTCTGTCGGAAACGGCCAACAAATACGTCACGATGTTCTACAAACGCTCCGTCTATGACTATCTGGAGGGATACGTAGGTCAGTTCGGTGCAGGATACATGTGGAAGAGAAAGGCACAGACGCTGCGCGAACTCTTCGGCAAACAGCAGCCTCCAATGATTACGCTGCCCTCAGCACGAAGGGACTCACTGGCCAAGCCAATGGAATAAGGAGGGTTCTGTTAATTCCCACCATAAATAAAAGCCCCAACGAATGAAACAGAATATATGGTACATACTCATAGCCACCGTGCTCCTGACGGGATGTTCGACAACGTCACACCTTGAAGACGACGAACAGCTCTTCATAGGCCTCAAGCACATAGACTATGCAGAGACATCGGAGAAAGGCAACGCCGTACACCTCAATGAGACGAAGGAGGAGATAGAAGCCGCGCTGGCCACAGCCCCCAACGGCGCGCTCTTCGGGTCGAGCTATTACCGCACACCCTTTCCCTATGGCCTTTGGATATGGAACGCATATTCACACAAAGATACCGGCTTTGCCAAATGGATGACAGAATCGTTCGGCAAGGCTCCCGTGCTGATGCAGAATATCAACCCGCCGCTGAGAACATCAGTAGCAGAGAGCGTGATGAAGAATAACGGATACTTCAACGGGAAGGTGACCTACGACATCATAGAGGGCAAACCCCAGACAACGAAGAACGATACTACGCTCAAGCCACGCAAGGCAAAGATACAATACCACGTAGACTTCGGACATCTCTTCACCATCGACACCTTAGCCTTCAAACATACCTTCGACAAGGGCGACACGCTCACACCAACGCTTCCCGTCAACGAGACAGCATCGTTGCTCAAACAGGGAGAACCGTTCTCAATAGAAAAATTAGAGAACGAGAGACAACGCATATACAACCTGCTGCGCAACGAAGGATACTATTACTACCAACCCTCCTACACCATCTTCCTTGCCGACACCATCAATGCTCCGGGAAAGGTGAGGCTGCAGGTGCAGACTGCCGACTCGCTGCCGTCAGAGGCTATGAGGAAATGGGTTATAGGTTCTACTACGGTGCAGATAAAGAGGCAGTTTGCCGAGATTATCACCGACAGCCTTCAGCACAGATTCCTTAAGATTTGCTTCGGTAAGCCCAAGCCCCCCATTCGTCCGCGTATCATACTATCCGACACGAAACTGCGTCCGGGAATGCTCTTCTCGCAAGATGCCTATGAAGAGTCCATCAACCGTCTTTCAACAAAGGGCGTATTCTCCAGCGTTGACATCTCATTCACCCCTCGCAGGAACGACGACGGAACCTACGCTGCCGTACCCGACACCGTAAAAGCCCTGCAAGGCAGCGAGCGGGCCGGAGCAGGAATACTCGACATGATGGTAAACACCATACTCGACAAGCCCTACGACCTCACCTTCCAAGCCAACGTGATGGGTAAGACATCGCGACGCTTGGGTCCGGGAGTGAACATTTCATTAGGAAAGCGCAACGCCTTCAGGGGCGGAGAGATGCTCAACCTCAATGCCGGCGTGAACTATGAGTTCCAGCTCAGCGACGATGCATCGCTGGGCAGCAGCTATGACTTCTCCTTAGGGGCCACGCTGAATTTCCCACGACTCGTCATCCCCAAGCTGATAACGAAGAAGCGCCGCTGGTATACCACACCCTCGACGCTCATCGACGTATCGGGAACATTGACACGACGGGCAGGCTACTTCAACCGCATCGTTTTTGCTGCGGAATATACCTACGTCTTCCAGCCCTCAGCAACCTCCATGTACCGTTTCACACCACTGTCGCTGTCATACGGATACACAACAAACACAACGGATGCCTACAAGGAAAAGATGTGGAAGTCTGTAGTGGGGATAATGGCGCTTGAAGATGAATTCATTCCAAAGATGAGGTACACATACATCTATACCTCTCCAGAGAAATACCGTAATCCTATCTACTGGAGCTCCACGCTCACTCTGGCCGGCAATGTCACCAACCTCCTGAGTATGGCCTTCACGGGACAGAAATGGGGTGAACGTAATAAGAAAGCTCTCGGAACGCCCTTCTCGCAGTTCGTAAAGATAGAGACAGAGATACGAAAGACGTGGACCTTGGGAGAGAAAGACGCCTTCGTGTTCCACTTCTACGGAGGCCTCATGGGAGCCTACGGCAACGATAACAGCGGACCATTTTCCGAACTGCTATACATCAGCGGCTTCAATGACCTGAGAGCCTTCACGCAACGCTCTATAGGCCCAGGTAATACTTTTATTGACGACCGAGACTTCTCATACCTCTTCTGCAATGGAGACATGAAGCTGGTTTTGAACCTAGAATACCGACCACATCTCTTCGGGTCACTATACGGGGCACTCTTTCTTGATGCCGGAAATATCTGGTATCTGAAACACGATGCGAGAGAAATCTTTGAAGCGCTGGGATTTGATTCCGTAAAACGAGACATCGCAGTAAATACTGGAATAGGAATAAGATACGACCTTGACTACTTCGTGCTCAGACTTGACTGGGGCATAGGACTTCATGTGCCCTACATAACATCAAGCTCAGGATTCTTCAACATCCCGTCATTCAAAAAAGCACAATGCCTGAACTTCTCAATAGGGTATCCCTTCTAATAAAGGTTAAAGGTTCATGGTTCAATGGTCAACCCCGAACGAGGCGACTATGAAACGCTTGTCGTTTCAAGGAGCGTCCTGAGCGGGTCAACGAAGTTAATGGTCAATGCTTAAAACGCCGCACGGTATTTCCCGTCATCCTTATCCTCGAGCATGGAGAGATAGCTCTGGTAACGTGACTGTGAAATATAGTGTTCTTCTAAAGCTTTCAGAACAGCACATCCAGGCTCGTGAGTGTGTGTACAATTAGAGAAGCGACAGTCCTTCGAAAAATGGAATATCTCCTTGAAATAACTCGTAAGCTCCTCACGCTCAATATCAAAAGTGCCAAATCCCCTAATACCAGGGGTATCTATAATATATCCGTTCCCGTTATCGTTCCCCAACGGTATCATCTCCGAGAACGTCGTAGTATGCATACCCTGATTATGTGCATCGCTAATCTCTGCCGTCCTGAGGTTCACGCCGGGCACGAGGGAGTTGATAAGGGTGCTCTTCCCTACCCCACTATTGCCGCTGAAGAGCGTAATCCGCCCTTTCAGCATGCTGCGCAGCTGCTCTATGCCCGTACCGTCGAGAGCCGACACCTGCACCGTCTCATATCCTATCGTATTATATAGCTCGCACATCATCGAGAGATAATGCCGCTCTTCGTCGTTAAGCAGGTCAACCTTGTTGAACACCAGCACGACGGGCACCCTATAGGCCTCCGCTGAGGCTATGAAACGGTCAATAAACGTTGTGCTCGTCTCTGGATAATTGATGGTGACGATAAGCATAGCCTGATCCACGTTGGCAGCAATGATGGAACTCTGCTTGGAGAGATTAGAAGCCTTGCGGATGATATAGTTACGGCGGTCGTGTATGTCGGTAATCCATGCAGCATCATCACGGCGCATGTCACCCTTGCGCCGGCCTTCACCCTTGGCCTGTATGCAAGCATCATGGGGTATCTCGGTATCAGGCACGGAGACCTCAACAACGTCGCCTACGGCAACAGGATTAGTGCTACGAATGCCCTTGAGGCGAAAGTTCCCCTTTACCTTACAGTCAATCGTAGCACCATCCTTAAGAAGCACCGTATACCAAAAACCGGTGTTTTTAATAACCAATCCAGTCATCCGGATGTATCATAGTTGTCAGCACAAGCGAATAAAAAGAACCCGCTTATACAGTCATTATCTCCTTGGTCTTCTCCTCTATCAGCTTTTCCAGCTTGGCAATAAACTTGTCGTGAAGTTTCTGCAAATCATTCTCGGCATCCTTCTCGAGGTCTTCTGACAAGCCGTCCTTGATAGCCTTCTTCAGCTTCTCCTTGATATCACCACGCACGTTGCGCACCTCTATCTTGGCCTTCTCCGCAATCTTGTTACACTGCTTCGTAAGCTCGCGGCGTCGCTCCTCGGTGGGCTGAGGGATAGCAAGGCGTATCACCTCGCCATTATTATCAGGAGTAATGCCTACGTCGCTATCCATGATAGCCTTCTCTATAGTGCGGATAGACTTCTTGTCCCAAGGCTTGATGGCGATGGTGCGCGCATCAGGTGTAGTAACGGTAGCTACCTGGTTAAGTGGCACCTTCATGCCATAGGACTCTACTTTAATACCATCAAGGATAGCCACGTTTGCACGACCGGCACGAACGTGAGAGAGCTGATCCTCAAGAAACATCGCAGCCATTTCCATACGCTCTTCGGCGTCATGGAGGGTTTCTTTTACGTCTAACATCTTGTCTTTTGGGTTGAATATTTGTTTGTGTATAGATTAATGATATAGGGAGAAAGGCGCAAAAACGCCACATCTCGCTCACAAAGTTAGTGATTTTCTTTCTTAATGCGCCGTATAAAGTAGAATGAAAACGACATCTGAGCAAAAAACATCGAAAATATTTGGTCATGTCAGATATTCTTTGTACCTTTGCACCCGCAATTTTAATTTTCACTGGCATGACCTATTTGCGGCATGCATAAACAAAACAAAGAAATGAAAAAGAATCTTCATCCAGAAAACTATCGCCCAGTAGTGTTCAAAGACATGTCTAACGGCGATATGTTCCTTACAAAGTCTACTTGCAAGACTAACGACACAGTTGAATTTGAGGGTGAGACCTACCCCGTTGTAAAGGTCGAGATTTCAAACACCTCTCACCCATTCTATACCGGTAAGAGCAAGCTGGTGGACACCGCAGGTCGTGTAGACCGCTTCCAGCAGCGCTATGGCAACATCAAGAAGTAATCCACCACTTAGGATACTTCCAAAACAAATGCCACCGGCATCTTCAGCGTAACCACTCGTTATCACAACGAAATGAGTGGTTACGTTTTTTTTTAACAGAAACGGATGTCTGTAATAATCATTGCACCAGCCCTTTTGTTCAGTTGGGCAATGAGGTTTGTTCGCTGCATCTGAAGGTCTGACCGCAAAGCGGGACTGTCAATCCTAATCCATAGAGTCTGGTTCTTAAGGCGTTTTTCTTCAGTATGGCGTGCTACCAGCGGTCCCGCAACTTCTTCCCACGAATCGATAAGACGCTGCTGCAGCATGGGAGTGTCGAGAGAGTTAGTACGCAGAAACTGCTGCACTAATAAGGATATGTCTTGTGGATGCTTGCGGAACACTTTTCTCGTTTGTTTTCTTAGGCAAGAAAGCCTTATATGGCATGAAACTGTCCTTGATTGACGTTGAAGAGCTTGTAGTGAAATTGTCCTGCTGAGAGGATTTTGTCGAGGTGATCTCGGTTGGTGTCAGTAATGAAGATCTGTCCATATCCCTGACCTGCTACAATGTTTACAATATGCTCCACCCTGTCAGCATCGAGTTTGTCAAAGATGTCGTCAAGGAGGAGTATCGGCAGCGTGTGTGTCTCGGTGTTGGTTTTGAGATATTCGAACATCGCGAGCTTTAAGGCTATGACATATGTCTTCACCTGTCCCTGTGACGCCTCGCGCTTCATGGGATAGTCTTCGATAAGCATCTGCATGTCGTCTTTATGGACACCGTGCAGGGAATAGCCCACCGCGAGGTCTTTCTGCCTGTCTCGTTGAATGACTTGCAGCAGCGGTCCTCGCTGACAATGCGACAAGTATGTTAGGGATACTTGTTCCTTCTCTCCGCTTATGGCTCGGTAGATATCGTTGAAAACGGGTATGAAGCTCTGCACGAAATGCTGTCGTTTCTCGTAGATGGCCTCACCGTTACGCGCCATCTCCTCCTCCCACAGGGCGAGCAGGCTGAGATCAGGCTGCATACCTTCTTCGCTCATCTTCAGCAGTGCGTTGCGTTGCTGCAGGGCTTTGTTGTAGTTGTTGAGGAGGGTGATATAAGTGTTATCGGTCTGGGAGATGCCTATATCGAGAAACCTGCGGCGCTCTTCCGAGCCTCCTGTTATGAGCGCCACATCATCGGGCGATGCTATGATGAGAGGTATGAGCCCAATGTGTTCTGAGAGTCGTTTGTATGCTTTCTTGTTGCGTCGGAAGGTCTTTTTGTGTCCACGCTTCATTCCGGCTGTTATCTCGTCGTGAGTCTCACCATCGGTGTATTCTCCGTTGATGACAAAAAAATCGGTGTTGTGGCGTATCATCTGCGAGTCGATGTTTGAGAACATAGAGTGGCAGAAGGACAGGAAATATATGGCATCAAGGAGGTTTGTCTTGCCCATTCCGTTATTACCAATAAAGCAGTTAATCTTGGGTGAGAACTCAAGATTAACTGCCTCAATGTTTTTATAGTTCAGTATGGACAGTGAGGATAATGTCATTCTTCTTTGTCGAGCAGTATGTTCATCATCTCTACTGCAGACTTGGCCACAGGTGTGCCTGGTCCGAAGATGGCTGCCACACCGGCCTTGTAGAGGAAGTCATAGTCCTGTGCTGGTATGACACCGCCTGCGATGACCATGATGTCCTCACGCCCCAGCTTCTTCAGTTCTTCGAAGAGCTGAGGGATGAGTGTCTTATGGCCTGCAGCGAGTGATGATACTCCGACGATGTGCACGTCGTTCTCCACAGCCTCGCGTGCTGCTTCGGCAGGTGTCTGGAACAGCGGACCCATATCGACGTCGAATCCACAGTCGGCATAACCTGTTGCTACCACTTTTGCACCTCGGTCGTGACCGTCCTGTCCCATCTTGGCTACGAAGATACGTGGGCGGCGACCTTCCTTCTTTGCAAACTCTTCTGTCAGCCGGCATGCCTTCTCAAAGAGGCTGTCGTTCTTTGCTTCTGCGCTATACACACCTGAAATAGTTCTGATTACTGCCTTATAACGTCCTACGACCTTCTCGCATGCGTCTGAGATTTCTCCCAGTGTGCAGCGTACCTGTGCAGCCTTTACGGCCAGGTCGAGGAGGTTGTTGTCTGATTTCTTTCCGTCAGCATACTCCTGCACGCAAGCTGTGATGGCCTCGAGAGCCTTCTGGCATGCTGCCTCGTCGCGGTTGGCCTTGAGCTGTGCGAGAGACTCCTCCTGCTGCTTGCGAACGGCAGAGTTGTCCACCTCGAGGATATCGATTGGGTCCTCATGGTCAAGGCGATACTTGTTGGTACCCACGATGGTCTGCTGACCAGAGTCGATACGTGCCTGTGTACGTGCTGCAGCCTCTTCGATGCGCATCTTTGGCACACCAGTCTCGATAGCCTTAGCCATACCGCCCAGCTGCTCAATCTCCTGAATGAGCGACCAAGCCTTGTGTACGAGCTCGTTGGTGAGGTACTCTACATAGTAAGAGCCGGCCCATGGGTCTATCTGCTTGCATACCTTCGTCTCGTTCTGGATGTAGATCTGGGTGTTACGTGCGATACGTGCAGAGAAGTCGGTAGGCAGCGCGATAGCCTCGTCGAGGGAGTTGGTGTGAAGAGACTGTGTGTGTCCCAGCACAGCACCCATTGCCTCGATGGCTGTACGGCCCACATTGTTGAACGGATCCTGCTCGGTGAGCGACCATCCAGATGTCTGAGAGTGGGTACGCAGCGCCATTGACTTAGGATTCTTTGCTCCGAAGCTCTTCACTATCTTCGCCCACAGCAGACGGCCTGCACGCATCTTGGCTATCTCCATAAAGTGGTTCACACCGATAGCCCAGAAGAATGACAGTCGTGGTGCGAAGGCATCGATGTCGATACCGGCGTTGACACCAGCGCGCAGATACTCCAGACCGTCAGCCAGCGTGTAAGCCAGCTCGATGTCTGCCGTCGCTCCGGCCTCCTGCATGTGGTAGCCAGAGATAGAGATGGAGTTGAACTTAGGCATCTTCTGTGAAGTGAACTCGAAGATGTCGGCAATGATCTTCATGGAGAATGCTGGTGGGTAGATATAGGTGTTACGCACCATGAACTCCTTGAGAATGTCGTTCTGAATGGTTCCGGCCATCTCCTCGAGCTTCGCACCCTGCTCCAGACCTGCCACGATATAGAAGGCCATGATAGGGAGCACAGCGCCGTTCATGGTCATAGAGACAGACATCTTGTTGAGAGGGATACCATCGAAGAGCACCTTCATGTTCTCTACCGAGCAGATGGACACACCTGCCTTACCTACATCGCCCACAACACGCATATTATCGGGGTCATAACCGCGATGTGTTGGGAGGTCAAAGGCCACAGAGAGGCCCTTCTGTCCTGATGCGAGGTTACGGCGATAGAAGGCGTTTGACTCCTCAGCCGTTGAGAAACCTGCATACTGACGAATGGTCCAAGGGCGGAAGGGGTACATCATGGAGTACGGGCCACGCAGGAATGGTGGTATACCAGCCGTGAAGTCGAGGTGTTCCATTCCCTCGAGGTCTTCCTTCGTGTATGCTGGCTTCACCTCGATGTGCTCTGGGGTCTTCCATACATACTGTATGTTATTGTCTTTCTGCCAAGCAGAACCGTCTTTCTTCTCTATGCCAGAGAAGATATTTACGTTTTTGAAATCTTTTCTAGCCATAGTCTTATTTTATTCCGAGTTTAGCGTTATATTCCTTAAGTGTCTCAAGCTGGTTCACCTTCACGTGGATGAAGTTCTCTATGCCTTCCTTCTTCAGGTCTTCGGCACAAGCCGGAGCACCAGCCACAACGAACATAGCCCTGCCGTCAAGGTATTTGAATGCCGGGATGGCATATTCTGCATACTCGTCGTCAGAAGAGCATATCACCACGATGTCGGCCCCAGCCTCGAGTGCAGCGTCGACACCCTCTTCCACTGTTGGGAATCCGAGGTTGTCTATCACCTTGTAGCCTGCGCTTGCGAGGAAGTTGCAAGAGAACTGTGCTCTTGCCTGGCGCCATACGAGGTTTCCGATGGTGAGCATGAATGCTACAGGCTGCTTCTCCGCCTGCTCGGTGGCTATACGCAGCATCTCAAAGTCGGCAGCCTGACGTGTGGCGTTGATAGCCTTCAATGTGCCTTCCTCATGATGTCCCTCACCACATCCGCACGAAACGTCAATGGGGCGCTTGCCCTCGCTCTTCTCATTGAAGTTCGGGAACTGGTTGGTGCCCAGTATGAATTCGCGGCGCTGTGCTGCGAGGGTGTGACGCTTGCTGTTGGTTGCGTTGATATCGTCCTGAACCGTTCCGGCCTTGACGGCAGCGAGGAAACCACCCTGCTCCTCTACGCCGAGGAACACCTTCCATGCCTGCTCTGCCAGACTCTCGGTGAGGGTCTCAATGTAGTAAGAGCCTGCTGATGGGTCAACGACGGTATTGAAGTGACACTCCTCCTTGAGGAGCAGCTGCTGGTTACGTGCTATGCGCTCAGAGAAATCGTCTGGTGTCTCATAGGCTGCGTCGAATGGTGTCACCACGATAGAATGTACGCCACCCAGAGATGCCGACATTGTCTCTGTCTGCGAACGCAACAGGTTGACGTGAGCATCGAAGAGCGTCATATTATAAGTAGAGGTGACGGCATTGACACACATCTGACATGCACAGTCACACTTTGGCTCATACTGCTTCACTATCTGTGCCCACAGCATGCGGCCTGCACGGAACTTGGCTATCTCCATGAAGTAGTTCTCGGAGATACCCATATTGAACTTAATCTTCTTGGCTGCGAATGTTGGCTCCACGCCTGCATCGACGAGCTGCTGGAGGTATTCGTTACCCCAAGCGAGGGCATAACCCAGCTCCTGCATGCAGTATGCACCTGAATTGTTGAGCGACAGGGCATCGACAGATATGCAGCGGAAGTTAGGATAGTCCTTCATAGCGTTGACCATAGCGGGAGCGAGCTGCAGAAGAGGCTCTACGTCCTTGCCCTGCATCACCATCTTCTCCATTGGGTCCCAGTCGATGCTGCCCACGATCTTCTCCTTGTCGTAACCCTTCTTGTCGAAGTAAGCTGCAAGGATCTCGAGCAGTTCCAGACTATGGCGCTTGCAGGTGTTGAAGTTCAGCTCGATGATGTCGCAATAGATGCCGTCGAGCAGTTTCTCCACGAAATCTGCCGACACGCAGTTTCCTGGGATATTGAAGGACAGGGAGTCGACACCCTTGTTCAGCACATCGAGAGCCTTTTTGTTGGCCTCCACAGCGTCAGAGGCTTCTATCTCCTGACGAATATACCATGTATTGTCGTCCTTCTTGTTGCCTCTGACGAAGGGATATTCGCCGGGCATTGAATAGGGGGTGGATAGTTTCTCCACATCGTCGCGCTGATAGAAAGGCTGCACGCTAAAGCCTTCAGGAGTCTTCCACACCAGGCGTTTCTGGAAATCGGCACCCTTCAGGTCTACCTCAATCTTGTCGAGCCATTCCTGCTTCGTAGGGGCCTGAAACTCGCCGAAGAGCTTTTCTTTTGTCTTGTTCATAATATTCCTCTTAAATATTGTATTGTAATATGATAGTTCTAATTACATAGGTCAATACCTAAAAATAAAGTGATGCAAAGTTAGTAAATGTTTTTCATATTTCAATGTTGTTTTGTGTCAGCAATTGTTAAAATATCATATTTTCAGGGAAAAGTTTTGTTGTGTGACATTTTTTTCATACCTTTGAAAACGAAAAAGCACGATCACATGGCAGCAAAAGCATCTTAACGTGCAGTATTACAATAGATATTACCAACCCCTAAAACATAAAGAACATGGCAAACAAGCGTAGCCTCAAGCGAGGTATCAATTACATTTGCAGCGAGTTATTCGCAGAATGCGTGGCAACGAGCATCTACAGCAACCGTAGTGACCAGCAGAACGTTGACACACTGTTGAAGAGCATCCTGCGCGTACATTCTGATTATATCAAGCGCATCTCACACCCTGAGCCAGGCATGCCGGCAAGGAAGTATTATCAGACGCTTATAGACAGTTTCAACAACGAAGTCAATGATATCGTTGATGCAATAAAGAACCTGCATTAAAGGTGGGTAATACAGATACCTACCATAACATTATCAGGAAAACTAATGTTACAGAAGATATGTAGCTGGGTGCTTTACGGCATAATGGGTTGGAAAACCAATATCACTGTTGACCAACCGGAGAAATTCATTATCTGCCTTGCACCCCACACAAGCAACTGGGACTTTATTCTCGGCCAGCTCTATTCACGGGCCGAAGGCATTAGCATCAACTATCTGATGAAGAAGGAATGGTTCTTCTGGCCGCTGGGACCCATCTTCAGACGCACCGGAGGAATCCCCGTATATCGACAGAAGAAAACCAGCATGACCGACACGCTGGCCGAGACAGCTAAGAATGCATCCACGTTCAGACTTTGCATAACCCCCGAAGGCACGAGGAAGAGAAATCCTGAGTGGAAAAAAGGATTCTACTTCATAGCACAGAAGGCCTCATTGCCCATACTCCTCTATGGTGTGGACTATGAGAGGAAACTCATAGAATGCACTAAGAGCATCATTCCCACAGGCAACATAGAAGAAGAGATGCCAATGATAAAGGAGTATTTCAAAGGCTACAGGGGCAAACACCCGAATAATTTCGCAACATAGACACTTCTACCAACGACGATGTGAAGAACAGAGTTTCATCGTATCGCCTTCACACGCGCACACATACATTAATATATAATATTGAATAGACACAGCAACATTCTGAAGATTATCATTGCACTGCTCATGTGGTGCAATGCGTCGTTTATATCTGCCTCACGATATGACGATCATGTGACAGATATGAGCATTGACGATGCTACGGCCACCATCAACGTATATATGGACGATGACTTGGCCAAAGAGGAATTCACAGAGAAGTCCATCAGGAAGATATACAAGCAGACGACCAAGGGGGTGCGCAAGGCCCTGCCTAAGGAATACCGTCACTATGAGGTGAGGATATACGTTCGCGGCGTACCCATTGAAAGCCTCCTTGAGACTGTTGAGGACCAGGCTCAGCAGCAGCATGAGGAACAGGATGTGGCCGCAGTGAAGCAAAACAGGAAGCACCGTGGCGGCTGGTGGGGCAACATCTACTATGATGGTATGCCCTGGACCTGCAACGTCTCGAAACCTGTACAGCCCACAGCAGCCCTAAGCAGCAAGCATATCTCATTGTGGCAGAGTCACGGCAGATATTACGACCTCACCAAGGGTTTCTGGAAATGGCAGCGACCGCTGATATTCGGTACGACGGAAGATCTCTTCACGCAGACCATCGTAGTGCCCTACCTCATCCCGATGTTGGAGAACGCCGGAGCCATCGTCTTTACTCCACGAGAGCGCGACTGGCAGACGGAAGAGGTCATCGTGGACAACGACGGCGGCGGCTACTACGAGCGCAACGGCAAGACTTCGTGGGGTAAGGCTCCCGTCAGCGGGTTTGCTCTGCCCGAAGGCGACATCCCCGACAACTACAACCCCTTTGAACAAGGCACCGTCAGGCAGATTGAGGCAGATCGCGGCAATACTGCCGGACACGCCGTCTACCAGCCATCATTCAGAAAGACAGGCCGCTATGCCGTCTACGTGAGCTATGCTACGGTGGAGGGAAGCGTCGACGATGCCCTCTACAGCGTGGTTCATCAAGGCATCCGCACCAATTTCCGCGTGAACCAGAAGATGGGAGGCGGCACATGGGTATACCTGGGTTCCTTCACCTTCGATGCAGGCTGTTCTGAGCTGAACTGCGTAATCCTCTCTACACGCTCCGAGAAGAAAGGCATCGTGACTACCGATGCGGTGCGCTTTGGCGGCGGCATGGGCAACATCATACGAGGCGGCACCACCAGCGGGATGCCACGCTGTCTTGAGGGAGCACGCTACTATGCACAGTGGGCTGGAGCACCTTATAAAATCTATGGCGGCTATGGCGGCGATGACGATTATAAAGATGACATCAACGTGCGCTCGCTGATGACCAACTGGCTCTGTAAAGGGTCGCCATACAATCCGGTAACAGAAGAGATGAACATTTCCGCAGACACGGAACACAAGAACATAGGTCTGGGTGTGCCCATTGATATGGCTCTGGCCATACACTCCGATGCAGGCTACAACCCCGACATGAAGAGCATACACGGTTCGCTGGCCATCAGCACTACCGACTTCAATGGCGGAAAGCTCAATGCCGGACCCACAAGACAACATTCTACAGACCTGGCGAAGGCGCTGCTCGACGACTCTAAGCGAGACCTCACACGACTCTACGGAGATTGGACATGGAGATACCTGTGGGACAGGAACTATTCAGAGACGAGACTGCCGGCTGTGCCATCAGCTATCTTCGAGACGCTGTCACACCAGAGCTTCCCCGACATGCGACTGGCCCAAGACCCCGACTTCAAATTCAATTTGGCACGCTCCATCTATAAGACCATACTGCGCTTTGAAGCCCAGGCCCACGGTGAGAAAGCCATCGTGCAGCCTTTGGCACCACGAGGGTTCCATATCATGATGACAAAAGACGGAAAGGCCACCCTTGCCTGGATGCCGCAAAAAGATGAGCTGGAGTCATCTGCCACACCATCGTCATACAACGTGTATATGTCGATGGGCACTATGGGTTATGACAACGGAACGAACACAAATCAGACCTTCCACTCCGTTCAACTGGCCCGCGACCTGCTGTATCGTTTCCGCATCACGGCAGTCAATGCAGGCGGAGAAAGCTTCCCTACGGAAGAGCTCTGCGTAGTGTGGCACGGTGAGGAGGCTCCAACGGTACTTATCGTGAACGGATTCCAAAGACTCTCCTCACCTGCTATCGTCACAACAGACTCCATAGGAGGCCGCACCTTCGACCTCATGGAAGACCCGGGCCTCACCTACGGTATGACGGCAGGCTGGGCTGGACAGGACGGCAGCATGGCCGGGCATTTCGTAGCAGGCAACTCATTCAACTATGTAGCAGAGCATGCCCGCGCTATCATGTCAACAAACAGATACAACATCGTGAGCACTACGAAAGCCATCGTGGAATGGGACGGCTACAACCTCTCCGACTATGACGTGGTAGACCTCATCCTCGGCAACGAACGTAACGACGGACATTCCCTTAAGCCATACAAGACCTTCTCGGCAGCCATGAAGAAGAAGCTGCTTGACTACCAGCGCGGCAAGCGTGGCTCTCTCCTCGTCAGCGGCTCATACGTAGGGCAGGACATGCAGGATGCTGACGATGCCAAATTCATGCAGAGACTGTTCAATACACAATGGGGCGGTACGGTGCGCTACACCAATTCTTCCGGACAAGGACTGCAACGGACCTTCGACATCACGAACTATATCAACGCAGAGCATTATGCCACCGTTCAGAGCGATGTCCTCATACCAATAGGAAGTGCATTCGTTGCTATGCAGTATTCCGACAGACAACCCGCAGCGATAGCATTCAACAGTGGGTTCCGCACCTTCCTCATGGGATTCCCATTTGAATGTATCACCAATCCAAGCAGCCGCGAGAGCATCATGCAGGGAATACTGGGATTCCTGACGGGATATTGATGCATTAAGCATTAAGCATTAAGCATTAAGCATTAAGCATTAAGCATTAAGCGTTAAGCATTAAACTATTAAAACCTTGCTGACAGACTTCCTTCCAACGACAAAGAAAGAGTGCGAGCTTCGCGGATGGGACGAGCTCGACGTGATACTCTTTTCGGGTGATGCCTATGTGGACCACCCGAGCTTTGGCGTTGCCGTGATAGGCAGGACGCTGGAGGCACAGGGCTTCCGTGTTGCCATAGTGCCACAACCCGACTGGCACGGTGACTATCGCGACTTCAAGAAGCTGGGCCGGCCACGATTGTTCTTCGGCATATCACCAGGGTGCATGGACTCTATGGTGAACAAATACACAGCCCGCAAACGACTGCGTTCAGAGGATGCCTACTCACCAGACGGCAGGCACGACTGCCGACCCGAATATCCCACTATCGTATATACCAGGATACTGAAGGAACTCTTTCCCGACGTTCCCGTGATACTGGGCGGCATAGAAGCATCTCTCAGGCGACTTACGCATTATGACTACTGGCAAGACAGGCTGATGCCATCGATACTCGTAAGCTCCGGAGCCGACATGATCACCTACGGCATGGGCGAAAAAGTAACAGTAGAGATTGCTAATGCGCTGGCAGAGGGTCAGAGTCTGAAAGACTTGCGACACTTGCCGCAGATTGTATATCTGGAAAAGACGTCGGAGATACTGTCACATGATGATGACATCGTGCTGCATTCACATGAGGAGTGTCTGCAAAGCAAACGTTGTCAGGCCGAGAACTTCAGACATATCGAGGAAGAGTCGAACAAGATGCATGCGAGCCGTCTGTTGCAACACATCAACATCAACTCTTCTCTGGGCAAGGAGAGGATGACTGTTGTGGTCAATCCCCCCTACCCTCCTATGACGACAGAAGAGATAGATGCCTCCTTCGACCTGCCTTATCAGCGTGTGCCACACCCGAAATACAAAGGCAAGCGCATTCCTGCCTACGACATGATAAAGTTCTCGGTCAACATTCACCGAGGATGCTTCGGAGGATGTGCCTTCTGCACCATCTCTGCCCATCAGGGCAAGTTTATTGCATGCCGCTCAAAGAGGAGCATCTTGCAAGAGGTCAAAGAGGTGGTGAAGCTGGATGGCTTCAAGGGATATCTCTCAGACCTTGGTGGTCCCTCGGCCAATATGTATGGCATGCACGGAAAGAACCTGAAGGCCTGTAGCGTGTGCAAGAAACCGTCGTGCATGCACCCGCAGATATGCCCTAACCTGATGGTGGACCATTCGGCGCTGCTCGACATCTATCACACAGTCGACGCCCTGCCAGAGATAAAGAAGAGTTTCATCGGTTCAGGTGTGAGATACGATCTTCTGCTTCACGCCATCAATCACGGCACACCCGAGGAGCAGGCCGCTGGTCGTAAGTATGCTCAGGAGCTGATAGCAAAACACGTGTCAGGAAGACTGAAGGTGGCTCCGGAACATACCTCCGACAAGGTGCTCCACTATATGAGGAAGCCGTCCTTCAAGCAGTTCTTCGACTTCAAGAGAATCTTCGACAGTGTGAACAGGCAGTATGGGCTCAACCAACAACTGATACCTTATTTCATCTCCTCTCACCCGGGATGCAAGGAGGCCGACATGATAAACCTTGCGGAGATAACGAAGAAGATGGGGTATAAACTGGAGCAGGTGCAGGACTTCACACCCACCCCGATGACTACCGCTACGGAGATGTTCTATACAGGCTACGACCCCTACACCCTGGAACCCGTATTCTCTGCCAAGACACCAGAAGAGAAACTGGCACAGAACAGGCATTTCTTCTGGTATAAGAATAGCACGACGGGAAAGCCTGGTTATTCCGGCAAGCCTGGAGATTCAAAGAAATCCGGCTATTCCGCCAAAGCCGGCTATTCCGGGAAGCCTGTCAAACCCTCCTCCCCCAAACCTCATAAACCAAAGAAACGATGAGCAAACCATTAGCAGAACGACTTCGTCCCACCACACTCGACGACTACATCGGTCAGAAACACCTTGTAGGCGAAGGTGCCGTGCTACGCAAGATGATAGACTCCGGCAATATCTCCTCATTCATCCTTTGGGGACCTCCAGGCGTGGGCAAGACTACGTTGGCACAGATTATAGCCCACAAGTTAGAGACGCCATTCTACACCCTGTCGGCAGTCACAAGCGGCGTGAAGGATGTGAGGGAAGTGATTGACAAGGCAAAGCAGTATTCTGCTATGCGCAGCGGAAGTCTCTTCTCCGCTGCCGGCAACGACAGCAGCAGTAACACCGCCCCCATTCTGTTCATCGACGAGATACACCGTTTCTCCAAATCACAGCAAGACTCCCTGCTGGGAGCCGTTGAGCAGGGCATCGTGACGCTCATCGGCGCAACGACGGAGAATCCGTCCTTCGAGGTCATCAGGCCGTTACTGTCCAGATGTCAGCTGTACGTGCTGAAGAGCCTTGAGAAGGAAGACCTTGAAGAGTTGCTGCAGCGAGCCATCACAAAGGATATCGAGCTGAAGAAACTCCATATCAGGCTTCAAGAAACCTCTGCTCTGCTGAGATATTCTGGCGGTGATGCCCGCAAGCTGCTTAACATCCTGCAGCTCGTGGTGGAGTCAGAGTCATCAGAGACCATCGACATCACCGACGAGAAGGTGGCAGAACGCATTCAGCAAAACCCGCTTGCCTACGACAAGCAGGGCGAGATGCACTACGACATCATCTCTGCCTTCATCAAGAGCATACGCGGCAGCGACCCCGATGCAGCTCTCTATTGGATGGCCCGCATGATAGAGGGTGGTGAAGACCCCGAGTTCATTGCTCGTCGCCTCGTCATCAGCGCCTCAGAAGATATCGGCCTGGCCAATCCCAATGCTCTCCTCCTTGCCAATGCCGCCTTCGATACGGTCATGAAGATAGGATGGCCAGAAGGGCGCATAGCACTTGCCGAAGCATGTGTCTACCTTGCCGCCTCGCCTAAGAGCAATTCCGCCTATCTGGGTATCAACAAGGCTCTGCAGGTAGTAAGGGAAACGGGCAACCAGCCTGTGCCGCTGCATCTGCGCAATGCCCCCACGAAGCTGATGGAACAGCTGGGATATAGCGACGGTTACAAATACCCTCACGACTATCCCGGGAATTTCGCCCAGCAGCAATATCTGCCCGACGAACTGACAGGACAACGCTTGTGGCATCCACAACATTCTCCGTCAGAGGAGAAACTCTACCAGCAGATGCTGCGTCTGTGGGGCGACAGGTTCAAATAAAAATATACAAGTTTCGAATGTCTATAACGACCACGCTCCGGGCTTTAACGACCACGTTCCGAGCCATGCTCGCCTGAACTCCGCTGAAAATAAACAATGTGTGAAGAATTACGCGAACCCCGAATGAGGCGACTATGAAACGCTTGTCGTTTCAAGGAGCATCCTGAGCGGGTCAGCGAAGCTAAT